>Ga0116227_10007842_pt1 | contig 20569 bp, 16 predicted proteins | sample S1TSphgellanicum_FD_89693 | JGI IMG/M metagenome (GOLD analysis project Ga0116227, IMG submission 89693) | Host-associated microbial communities from peat moss isolated from Minnesota, USA - S1T2_Fb - Sphagnum magellanicum MG | ecosystem: Host-associated > Plants > Peat moss > Unclassified...
CAAAAAAAAAAAAAAAAAACCCACCCAATGCTAGTTTGGACCTTGTCCACCTTGGTTGTTTAGATATAATCCCAACAAAAATTTCAAAAAATAATTACACCTTAGAAACGTACTCATACTCAAAAAACAATTATGAAATCATACCTTAACTTTTTTAAAAATGAATAATAGTCCTCGGTTGAGTTCTAGTTATTCATCTCCCGTACTATTCAATGATATTCCTTTTCAATTTTTTGATGTTGTATCATTGGCTAGCATCCCATGAAGGATTTGGCATTAATGATGACAAGTTTGTAAAAGTTGTCTAAATATTTTTAAGAATGTGATCAAACTAAGATCAGAGTCTAATTGTGCTTTGAAAAAATTCAAGAAACTTTTTTTTTTTGGAAATATGATGATTTTTTCAGAAACAAATGAGAATATTGCAATGAAAAATTCCCATTTATTTTCATTTTACCCATTTTGGCAAAATTTCACTCAAAGAAAAAATGTTGATACTATTTGGGCAAAGTTGTCAGAGTAATGTACCTATTGAGGAAGACTGTTTGTTTTTTTTTTCTCACATTGAGATCTCTGAAACAATGGCACCCTTAGTTATGCAATTGGTACCATTGGAAAGCTCTCAATGAGTACATTATCAAGGCCACTACCCACTGTGCAAGAGTTACGAAATATTGAACAATTTTGCCATTGAAAATTCAATAACATCCAAAGCTAAGAATTTAGGGAAATTGAGGTGCTCTTTGGGTATTGTAGCAAAGTCCTCAATGCAGATGATTTGGTAATTTTTAAACATAAGGTGCAAGGGATAGTGAATTTCAAGTAAGCTTTGTCACTTGAAATTCAACTAAGTTACAAATACTGATTTTGAAAGGAGAAATTAGTTGAGCAAGGAATTCACACTTGGCCAAAGGGCACAATCCACACTAATAAACTATTATGAAATAAAATCAATAAACACATTTAAAAACTATCTAGCAAGGTCCATAAATTTTCAATTATTCAATTTTTATTATTGTTAGAACTCATAGGAAGACAAAATAAGGCCCACTTTACACGAAGAGTCAAGGCGAATGTTCGACTCAAATCAAGCATTTCTATTGGTGTAAAAGTTGAAATCAGCCCCAAGGGCTTTACACTGGGAGTCAAGGCTAAAATCTTTTCAACCTACCCCAAGTTACTACTAAATGCTGAACTTTGTGGCCTTGTATTGGCCCCAAGGCTGAAGAAGGTTCAAGGATACCTAGGAATGTGGGAACCCAATTTGCAACCCTTGGGGCCGATGTTCCAGCATTTATTAATATTGTGATCAATGTTCTAGCATTTATTAGTAACTGTGGGGCAAGCAACAAGCCAAAAATGTTAAAAAATGGCCCCAAAGTTTTTTCAGCCCTGACTCCTAGTGTAAAGAGAGCCTAACATATTTAGGAGTGGAAAATTGATGAAGAAGTGAACAGGTTCAAGCTTCAAAACCTATGATTTAGAGCAGGTTGCAAACCAATAATAATAACAATAAGGCCCGCTTTACACTAGGAGTCGAGGCCAAAAAAAACTCGGGACCAACTTTGAGCATTTGTGAGTTGCAAATTGGCCCCAAGTTACTAATTAATACTGGAGCATTGGCCCCAAGGGTTGCATTAGCCTTCCAAATTTGATGGTATCCTTTTTTGCAGCCTTGGGGCAAATACAAGGCCATAAAGTTCAGCATTTATTAGTAACTTTGTGCAGATTGAAAAGTTTTTTTCTATTTCAGCCTTGACTCCTAGTGTAAAAAGCCCTTGGGGCTGATTTCAACTTTTGCACCAATAGGAATGCTGGATTTGGGTTGAACACTGGCCCTGACTCCTGGTGTAAAGCGGTCCTAATACTATAATAATAACAAATAGATATTGTACGAATTTGTGAATCGTTTTCTTTTGTCAGTCGTGACCTGTTTTTTTGTGATTTCGCTGCCTAGACGAACAAAGATGAAGGCCACCGGCGTGGTACTTAGCATCGTGTGCTCCGGTGCGCGGCACTTCGAAGCTCCTCGTTCGTAAGAGATTCGGAAAGTCGGAGAGATGGAGCCTTCTTCGATGGCGTAGGTCGCATCGTGTGCTCCGCTGCCTGGCGCCTTCGAAGCTCCTCGTTCGTTAGAGAGTCGGAGAGTCGGAGAGATGGAGCCTTCTTCGATGACCTACGACGAAGCCGAAATGCAGCGGAGCCATCACTTCATGCAGGCCTTGAAGGTATGAGAAACAAAAAACCAAAAAATGAAAAAAGTAAAAATAAATTCTGCACTTAATATTTTTTGCCACTTCTTCTTTTTTGTGCTTTTTCTTCGGAATGCCTGAAGCTCCCTGTCTAGCTCTTTGTCTTTGTCTATGTGTCTCTCGATTGGTGTTGTATTTCCTTGGATTCTAGGCAGATATGGTACCGTAGTGACCAGATTTTGTTTCCTTGAGTGTGTGCGGCAAATTTTGGAGGCTTTTTTGGTTGTTGAATCATTATTTTTGAATAATAAGAGGAAGTGAAGCGTTGACACCTGTGGACTGAAAAGAGAAGGTAAATGAAGTACACTTGCGGTAATGCAGGCCACCTAGATAGGGTTTTTTAAGTCTTGAAACGGGAATTTCCTTTTGTCAGAATCAGAAAGTGGAGCTAATATGCTGGCATTATGCAGGGGATAGGAATTGAGGGTTTCTCAAATGATAATCCTTGGTCGTTTTAGTGAAGGGTGTGAAGACTAGATCAGTGCTTGTTGGATGCGGTAATGTGTAAATTTACCAGAACAGGGAGCCAAGAGAGCTGATGAAGATTGGCATTTTTTTGCCTTTTGATGAGTACTTTTGTGTCACAATAATTGCTAACATGGCATATATATGAAGAATGTCATCAGTACAGAAATGGCACATATCTCTTTGCATTGGAACTACATTCGATTTTGAGTCTGTCCAGGAATGACAAAGGTGCAGCTACTCTTGTGATACATTAAGTGCCTGGGTGATCAAGACCTAATGACAGAGAAAGATGACAGATAGTAGCTCGACTGATTGAATGTGCAGGAGCTTAGGAATCTTCGACCACAGCTTTATTCTGCAGCAGAGTACTGTGAATCTTCCTACCTTTATAGTGACCAGAAACAAGTGTAAGCTTTCTGCCTATTTTTGTGTGCTTGAGTAATGGTAACCAAATTGAATTCAGCAGGAACAAGCTCCACTAGTCTCATCTTTTGTTTTCTTTTTATGGATAAAAATTGTGCACACTAGATCTGTGTGCTTGGTGAAACATTTCCTTCTGTTATGCTAAGACATGCACTTCAGATGACATTGAAAGTTGCTGAAGGGGTAGGGTTTCATGCCTTGGTAACAGAATGAGCTGGTTGTATATGACAGCGTTCTTGAAAATTTGAAGGACTATTCTGTGAAGGCATTGGTGAATGCTGTTGACCACCTAGGAACAGTTGCATATAAGCTAAATGATCTTCTAAATCAGCAGACGACTGAAATCTCTTCTGTTGAGCTTCGAGCAGCATCTCTAGCTCAGGTGAGTGAATTCCTGGAACACAAATGAATTGCAAACGAAGCCCCAAAGATCAAGTTTTTCTCCAATTTAGCATTACCCAAGGCAAATGGCTCTATCAATTCCAAAACCAACATGCCATTGGAGTGAGATTTTGCTTGAAGGTTATGAACCCAAGTGCTTGCAGAACTTGTGAATTTTCTGATTGAAAGTGGATGCCATCCTTGATGTTGACCATGTTGGAGATGAAATGTGGTGTTTGTGTAGCGGATGCGGTCATGCCAAGAGCATTCAGATCGTGAAGGCTTGAAGCAACAGTCATTGGCAAAAACCATGCATGTTAACCACAAGCATTATGTTCTTCCAGGTACTTCACTTTCTCCTCCTGCCCTTTTGCAGAGTAAGGGTGCAGACACCTGTGGTCAAATCACCATGTGTCAACAACTGCATAATATGTCAGAAAGTTATGATTTTCAAATGAGGCAGGTTCTTTTGCCCATACGTTGGAAGGATTGTGATTGTAATATAATCTATGGATGTACCTTGAAGATGAATCCTGGTTGGAGTCCAACTTCTCATGGTCAGTACGAAATATGCCAGCTGAGTATGAAATATACTGGCAAAGTTCTTTTCCTGTTGCTACATGAGTTCATGTTTGAGTGGGGTTGAGCAGCCAACCTGTACAGGATCTCTGGGTGAACTTGTAACTCTAGTTTCCAAGCACGCAAAATCTAAATGTTTGATCTTTCTACATGCCACAAATTGAACCTCCTTAACTTGCCAATGAACAAGAGTTCATTCCCAGTCTGAGTGGTGGTTTGAAATCTGAAGCTAGCCAGCTTTGTAGGTCTACAGCAACTTGGTGTCTGCAGATTATACAGAGAATACCCAGAGTTCAACTTATGGGTTGTGATCCCAGTGGGCTGTCCTAGGATACGGTGCTCAAAGGCCTGGGGCATGTCCCTAATCTCTCACAGGCTTGTGACTGTAGGATAAGCCAATATCCATGGTTTCAAAAGAATTTCTTAATGGTACATGTGCCTTTTACACAGATCCATATGCAGCAGGGGAGCAAAGTCCAGCAATTCTCAGGGAGACATTTGATACAAACCAACCACGGCCTCTCCCACCAACCCGGATTCAAACAGAAGCCCATCCCCTTCCATTACCAAAACCACTTGTTCTCTATCAAGACCCTCTGCCATCAGCTGATTCTGCAGGTACCATCCTCCCTTGGTCTTCTCTACCTCATGTAAATTGTCAGAGCACAGACATGTTTTCTGAAACCAGCCTTTTGTGAGGTGTATATATAAACATTTGCCAATAAGGGAGGTGGGCTGTGCTATGTGGTCTTTTTCATAACCTAAGTTTTTTGGAAGTACCACATTAAACACAGGTGAGAACAAACCTCACTGGCTTACTGTTTCAGGAACACTAAGTCGAGATACCCATCCAATTCTTTTAATTTTCTCTCTGTGGTGTAGTTGCTAATAAGAATGGCCAATAACTGAGAGCATTGGTGCAGTAGGTACAAACAGGTCAAAAACTGCAGAATGGCATTTCGCATCAGATGCAGCTCCTGTTACTTCTGCACATGGTAGTTTCACCAGGTACAGTGTAATAGAACTTTTGTTTCTACCGAAACTGTCATTGTCTGCTTGCTGATTCTAAGGTTTGCTTGCTGATGACTGGATGTCTGCAGAATTACTATGCAAATTATCATCATCAATTCTTCATGCTCAAATGAACCCCCAGCCTTTCATTTACTGTCTCTTGAGACATTAAATCCTTTTTTATTTTCACTTACAAGACAGCCCTTAGTGCTTCACTTGGCAAAGGAATTAAATGACATATATGTGGCATTTCCTCTAGGAACTGTTCAACTACTTCTTTGTCCCCTAAATGAAGTGTGAACCTTGCTGTGGGTTTTTTCTTCATCATGAGAATGGAGATTTCTATATTCTTATGAAAGATACCTTTTTTGCTGCTTGCTCACTGTGGTTATTATGGGATGGTATAAATGTTATAGGTTGGGTCAAGAACCAGTTCCTTCAGCTACAAGGGCAAGCATGCTAGAAACTTCACTTTCAATGCGCTCCTTCCTCACTTCCTTTAATCGTAAGCTCCCTTGATTGAAATCCCCAAGGTGAAGTAATATTTTTCTTGTCAGTAGCATGTACCAGTTAGGCCTTTAGTTCTTGTGTTGAATTGCCAGCTAAAGTTACATGTCCAATTGCAGTGTACATTCAGACTTGTCTTGACTAATATGGTGTGGAACACATAACACAATTCTAGATGTGACTTGGTTTGGCAGAGACTGGTGACCAGATGCCAACTACAATGGATGCTGACTTATCAACTTCCAATTCTCAAAGATTGGAAAAAGTAGGCGTGATGAGGTCTGGATCATTTGCACCCACCAAATCTGCCCCTCCTATTCCTGCAAAGGCAAGTTCTCTGTCCTTCTCCCTTTTGCTACTCAGACATATTCTGTTGATTCCTTATCTAAACAAGGGTCTTCATGTTTCCATATCACAGCTGATAATACATAATCTGGCTTGTAACAAAGCAATGATCTTGGAAATAGCTCATGGGAATATGACTTGTGGATGCTCATTTCTCTTGGTGGTTGTCAAGGGCTGAGCTTGCTCCTACATGTCCTTACATCTCCAAGCCAGCAGCAAAATACTTGAACTCACTGCACACTCCTGATCTAGTGTTCCCACACTTTCTTCTGGGTCTTCTCAAACAGTACATATGTTTTGGAAGCATTTCTGACCATGGTTAACTCCATGTCTTTTGGATCTAGATCCTTCAGACACATGGTCATCCCTGAGATTGGGAACAGTTGATAGCTCAAGATCATGCAACTCATGTTATGTTGTGGGCTTCTGATGGTGTAGAGCACTGCATTCACCCATTCCACAACCGTGCTCCCAATTGAAACACTCCCTGAAAATGGGTTGACAGAAAATTCAAGGCCTGCTCCAACCCGCAGCAAAAGTCTGTTGCGCTCATTGCTTCAGCGACGAAAATCTTCATCATCATCAAAAACCACCGATGCTAGTTAACAGGCCAGAAGGCTCTTCTATTCAGAAATCGTATGGTATAGCAGCTCTATAAATATATTGAGGGTGGCAATAGTCCATAATGGGGAAAGAGGGAGGTTGTTTTGCTTCCCCTATTCCTACTACTACTATACAGTTTTCTTTCTCAGTCTCAAAACAGACCAAGAATGCCTCCATGTATTCTGGAGGGCCACTTTCTCTCATCTGTGCAGTGTGGACCGAGAAGAAGGGATCATGAGTTTGGACCAAAAGGATTCAAATTGCAGTTTACCTGGTCTTGGCATCTAATGTAGATGCTATACCCAGCACCAGGTACTATCATATGTGATTGCCATGAAGCATAAGTAGCCCTCCACAAACTGGGAAGTGACCAGTATACACATTCTAGCATAGTTACTGCTGCTGGTCTTGCCAATTTGGTGGCTTCATATTAGAAAGGTGGCCAGCCATAGCAGGTTTTCTACTGCAGCTATCCAGGGCAGAGCATAACAGCTCTCGATTCTCATTTGCCAATTGTTGTCTTTTGATGACTTCACAGAGAAATAGTGTGGGGTAGATTAAAAAAAACAGTCTGCTACTCTTTGTGTTGATTGTCACTAGTGAAATTCACAAATGGTGAAGTATGTTTGTTTCTGTTTCTTTTGGTGGGGGTGGAAAGTGGTGTATGGAACATGGAAACAGAATGCAAGGGTCCTTGTGTATGTGATTGAAGCAACTGCATCACAATGCTTATAAACTGCACCTAGGAATATGCATTCCAGGACACTGGGTTTTCTCTGTTGATGGATATTTTGCACTCACTGCTGGTAACTGTCTTGTGCTCCTCCTTTTGTCACCTACTTTCACCCATCCAAGGTCACCACAATTCCCATGCAGGGGAGATTCAATGTCATCTTGTAGCATGCCAAGATTGGCATGCTTTTTTTTTGCACAAAACCAACCATCCATAACCAGACAGCCAAAAATGGTGTGCATCCATGAGAATTCAGGCATGCTTCTCTATTTGTTTCTACCTAATGAAGAAATGTGGTGATTTCTATGAAAATTTTATTGATAATCTGGCAATATAGAAGCCCACCAAATCAGAGATTTTAGCACTTTGTATTTCTTTTTAGAATTCACCACATTATGAATTTTGCACTAAAAAAACTGTCCATTCCTAGTATTTCTGCAAGGGTGGATATAACCACAGAAGCTAAAACAAATTAGAACAACTCAACTACTCAGGAATCAAAATTTTATAAACAAGATTTGAACCAAACAAAATAATCAAGGAATTTATTTATTTTGAAACCTGTTATGGGCCAAGAATGAATGTCAGAAAAAAACACTAACGTTTAATTTTTGGAATTCCGGGATTATTATTTGTACAATTTCCATTGTGAATGTTTTGGATATTTTCCTGTTCAAAATTGCATACATATCCAAGGTTTGAGTTTTCAAGTTACACCACATCAGGTCAGTTTGGCATCTATACAACGAAATGAACACCCAAATGCATCTTCAATTCTTCAACACAAAAACAACAATTTTCCCAACAACACTGTATTGGCATGCAAAAGTTAAGATTGGGGGCACCTACCAGGAATCAAAGGACAGAGACAATCTCAATGTTGTCTTTGATCTGTTTGGAGGAGAAAATGAACATGCATGTTCAATTTACCCACACACACCTACACTTCTCTTCCTAAATAGCACACAATGGTGATGTTGAGACATAACTTTTTTCACATTCAAATAACAATAGTAGGGTCTCTGGTACAGACTGTGACAATGCCATAGATATTGAAGTTTCACTTCAATATGGATATTACTAGGTCTTCTAGAGTCGGCAAAGCCAATTCACATTGCTATAGCCGTAATCTACCATACTTATGAGGCTGCAGAGGACAATTTCACATGTAACAAATTGAAGGTAAAATGTTGTCATTTCCCGAATGACATAGTATAAACCGGTGCACTGGTCATTGCAAATTAGACTTTAAAGTCATTATCTGCTACAGCTTTACAGTTTAAACAATTGAGGCAGAAAACGGTGTTATCTGTCAATTGCATATGTACAAACAATCTGCTTTGTTTGCCTACTGAATGCTAATGAGGAAAACTTAAGCAAACCACATCAATCCATATGTACACAAACAGGTTTCTTTGTCAAAGGTTTATCCTTTCATCAGTTTCCAAAAAGCTGTCCAAGTGCATTGTAAAGGGGAGTGGCAGCTCTAGGTGGAGGGACTTCTCCCATCAAAATATCAATGGCAGTAATACTCGAATTGCCATAAAACCGTCCATTGGTTGAAGAACGAGTGGCCACCACATTGCCTTCCAAAGAGCATCCAACAAATGCGCCTACACAAGTCAAGAAAATGTGTCAGAGAATCAAGCATTTTGAAAACTGCCATGAAAGCCTTTGGAGTCCCTAACATATTTTTTGTGCAGTCCCTGCCTCCTGAGAAACGAATTTCATTGCAGGGCCACAAATTTTGGGATCAAAATTTCAGGAGATACAAGCTGTTACAGAAATCAACTATGCCTTCACTACACAGATTATGATTTTCTCAAAAAAAAAGTAACTTTATAAACAAAACAAAGAGGTAAAAATCAAGAGACCAAGGCTCATTCTACAACATTATTGTGATAAGAAACCTCAAGCCAACCCTTCAGTTTAGCTTGCCTGGTGGACATAAAAGGAATGTTTGAGCAAGAGATCCCAACAAGCATATTATGTATCAATGAAAAACTTTCAAGCTGTCAGAAACTGTTTTGGAAGATGGAAAAAACTTCATGTGGGAATAAAATGTACTGAATATATGTGATCAAAAAAACTGTTCACTGACTCACTGACTCACTGACTCCAGCTACATGACAATACAAATGTGGTGGGATTCAGTAGCTGTCAAGGTGCTGAGTTAGAGTCTAGATTTTTCTTTCCAAATGAACATTCCTGTGTGAGTCATTTCAAAACACTTGCCTGAGAGTCACCAGGATGAATGAAAACAGCATTGAGCCCATTATCTACCATATTTAGAAAAGTACAATGGACATTTTATGGTCCATATCAAATCTCACCTTTGCTGCGGCTATAGGTATAGCAAGCGGTGGTCCCTCCATCACCTGCCCGCAAATCAGCTTCAGCAACTCTGCCTATCGGACCTGCTGCAACGCTGAGGCCAGCACCCATAGCCAAATGGACCTTCCCACTGAATGCTTTCACAGCCTCCACATTCCGCAACACTATGATGAAATCTGTCAACTCCCCACCTGCCTGCAAGATCCAGAAGGGTGTACATACCCATCACCACACAGCCCACCATGGTCACCATACCAAGTCTCATACTAAATAATTATATCAGAGAAATGTCTCCATGAAAACACTATGTACATAACTGTTATGTCAGTTCTAGTCAAAAACAAACACAACAAAAATGTGTACAGTTATAGCATTGTGACTGTCACTCACAAAGTATTAGACCCTCACCTTCATTGTGAATGGCAGTGACTAGCTGCCATTACTCCATTGACCTCAACAGCTCCTGACAATGGTTGTAGATCAGTATATAATAGTCTGCTAAAAATTTGGGTAAACAATTCTAAGAAAATCTGCTCCTAAATTTCAGTTGCATTTCCAGAAAGAATGGGAAGCTATGCTACCCAACATCATAACAAAGCATCCAGTGTATTATCGCAGATGTATTGCATGACCTCAAAACATCCATTACATCTGTAACCACTAGAGTCTGAATGGTACACCAATTGTGAAAGAGAGATCACGGAGATCATGTGTGCTTGAATAAACTTTTTCACCTCTTCAACAAAAGTACAAGAATCTCATAATTTTGTACGACTCACTGTCACAAGATAGTATAGAAAGTCCTACAGACCCTGTGATAAAGAGGTGATATCTATTGTCTTTCCCACACTGGAGATGGTTTGTACCCCTTCTATGGCAGAAATGACATAAGATGGACATCTCTAGCACATTACTAGTAGAAGACAAAGGAACAAGAGTGCAACTTGGCTGTGGTCATTTCTTTATCCAGGTCCAATATGTCTTTCACTGGACATAAATGATGTGTCCACCAGTCCATAACAGACATGTCTTATGCTACGCCCACAGCTGATTTAACCATACCAGCATGCTTTTGAAATTGTCATGGAGGACTATTATACAACCCTACTCAAGAAAAACAACTGCATGATAACAGACTGCAACCTTGCAAGGAAATGTGAGAACTACAAACCTGAGCGCCCCAACCAAGACCACAGGAGGCAATAGCAGATGGTGCAGACCATGTGCCATCACTTTTCCGGGCCACCACTAGGCCTGTTCCCATCTTATAGGTGACCATGAGCCCCACCTTCAAGACAGTTAAAATTGCCAGCCCTTTTGCTCCATCCAATACAGCATCAGGAATAGACTTATCAGGACCTTCTCCAACCTGCAAAGCAACATCATTGTCCAGCAAATACATGCATGTCAAATCCTAGAGAATTTCTTTGTCTTCGACCTTTGCTGTGAATTTGGATCTGTGTTACTGCCACTGGTTCACTACCACAAAGAAAGAAATTAAGTAGGCATGTCTGCAGAGACCTGCTGTAATTAAGTCCTTGTAATGCCCTAACAAGCTTCTTCAAACACCATAGGTGTGAGTGTGAGTGGTTTCACAACCACAAACCTACCATATAGTAGCTGCGGAGGCTATTAGTTGCCTTGTAAATTTCATGCTCCATGGTAAGGCCAAGAGGACTGTTAATCCAAGCCCGCATACAACTCATATCAGTAACATCATAAACTGCTGATTGGGCAGCATTGCTCACTCGGTCAACCAAAAACTGTTGAATGGGCTCTAATCTTTCCCAGCAAACATCACAAACTCTTTGTGGGTCTCGCTCCTGAAATTTCACAGGTAACAAACTCCGTCCGGAGGAGCACCTCCGACAGAAGATGCCTCCACAAAACCGACAATGATGACGGCCACATGACAATGCCCGGAAATTTGTTGAACACTGCATGCATGCTGATGCAGCACTGTCAGGTACCCACTCTGGAGGTTCTGCATCAAAAACTTCCCGTCGAGCATGAACATCAAGATCAGAACCTGTAATAAAAGGTGGCGCACTTGGAGTGTGACAATGGGCCCATGGATACTCTGGTGTAACCTACACAAGTCAACAGAAGTTCATGTGAGTTACACGAGAATGTGCACAGACATGACATGTGCTAAACAGCTGAACATATTGAAGATGTCTTGGAAATTTGAACAGTCTTTTCAAAGATTCAACTCCAAGCCAACATGCCTGAAATCCAATAGTGTCTGAATGGATGATAGGATGCAGTCCAAGCTTAGGCACTCAAAGATGCAGCTTTTGGAAGCAGAAAAACATCAAGTGAAAGCATGATACCAGTCCACTCCTTGAAGAGTATCGGTGTGAAAGCTCTGGCCATGTTTGTGTGGACATATCTTCATTACTCATCTGTGGCACATTCCTCCCAGCAATAATTTGTATAAAGCCATTCAATACATTCCATAGGTTCACTTCTGGAAGTGACTCCCGTGCTTCATCATACTCAGCCCGATCTGTAAACCACCCACCATCTTCTGCAAATGCATTTCGCCCTTGTGAAACTGAACCTACTCCTGCAAGCCTGTTGGGTGGTACTGAGACTGGAATCCATGCCCCTGTTTCTTCAGGGAGAGGGAAGTCATAGATTAGTCGCCGGTTTTGAGACCTTGCTCTTGGGTCTCTTATTGCCAAAGTTGGTGAATTGAACTCCAAAGAAGCCGATTGTTGCTCAGAATCTCCTTTGGATCTGACAGCTTCACCAGTCCAACTCCTTGAAGACCAATCATATTCAATCCCCATAACTGGAGTTCTTGAACCATAAACTATTGACTCACCTTCCTCCATGTTTCAGCTGTCAACAAGAATCTACCTGAAACAATAAAGCAAGCAGCAGCTTGTTAACACAGTTTGTGCCCAGTGTGATTTTGTTGTTGTGTACGATCCAAGGCTCCCACGGACATATTTTGCTCATATGATTCAACACTCATTGATGATGATGATAATGATGATGATAAGCAGCTCTGCAATTCTACTCGCATAACCATGCCTGTCTGTTAATGAAATATGTCACCTGTCACAAATAGATCTGCAGTTTCAGACTCAAATGAACAGAACCCTAGAGTGACAGGTACCATTTACTAGGATCATTTCATACTTGTAGCAGATGTCTCTCGACATAGGGTTACAACTTAGAAGGAGTCACTCTCTTGTCATGATGATGTGGCTACATGTGTTGCTTAACCCTAAGGTCTAAGGGCTTGCAAAATGAGTACATATTCCACAACAACAACAAACTTTTCCATCATTCTTCAAGGTCAGGAAGTTGTTAGAAGAATTGCTGCTTTTGACCTATAAAAACTCGAAACTTACAGAATATAATCAAGCATAACGCTACTATGGCTCATGAAAGCGATTCCGCTCTCTCATTCCCCAAACCCTAATAATAGCAGCTCGCCATTTCTTACCGCTTTTTGAGCTCTGCATGCCAAAAAAATTCTACCGTTGCACACAATGAAACCCTGGTGGAGCAAATCAATTCATCAAACTGTTTATTGTTTTATGGAAAAACAAAGGCCGGAGAGCTCTTAACCACAACCCCCGCAAAAGAACACAAAACAGAACATGAATCTCCATCCTAAAGAACTCTCAAACTTTCAAGAAATGGCGTACGAAAAACATTGCAATTAAGAAGAAGGAAAGAAGAAAAAAACCTTGATGGCTTATGAGATAGAAAAAAAGTCGCAGAAAAATTGGCTGATTCTCTCGAATTTGCCCACTCGACAATAGCAATCAAGCGTGGTGGACTCTCCGGAAACTTGCGAAATCTCCTGATTGGCGAGAGAGCGAGCGAGAGAGAAACCAAAGTTCCGTCCCTCCTGCGGGGTAGAGAGAGAGCAGGCCGGCGAAGGAAAAAGGGGAACAACAAGGGAGAGATAGAAAACAAACGCGCGAGAGAGAGAAAGGAATTCGTCTTCAGAAGGACGTCGATCGCACGGGACGAGAAGCAATGGAGTGCTGGAGAAGAGACGAAAAGACGAACAGAACCGCCGGCAGGTATCACGCATCGACAACCCCAGCGTCTGGCGGTTCCTTGAACTTTAAAGGATCGCCGGTTCCGGTTCTTTTAACTTTAAAGAATCACGGGCTCCGGTTCTTGGTAACCGCCTTAAAGAACCGACGGTTTTCTTGAAAGAACCAAATCAAATAACTTCAATAACTTCTCAAGTTATTTGATTTTTCCAACAAAATAAATAAATAAATTGGAGGATCACCGTGGTTGTATGTATATTAGGACCCATGTCTTGGATATTTCTGAGAACCATGATTATCAATCATGAGAACCATCTTGAGAATCGCCAAGGGTTGGTTGGTTCCCGATTCAAATAACCACCCAACACTATATGTCCGTGTTGCACCGTTATATGAATCTATAAGAAATCCATTGGTTCCGGTTTCTACATTCTTTCATGATCAGTTAACCATCAGTGCTCCAGTGTAACAAAAAGAACAGGTAGCACAAATCTGCCCATAATCCTGTAAACTTGAAAAGAAATAATACAAACATCTCGTTGCTGAGATGGTCAACAATCTCACCACATAATTTAGGAGTATCTATCTGCCCAGCAATCCAAGGCACTACTAACATGGGATCAGATCACTCTGAGTCGCCTCTCTTTGAGCTATTTCTGCCTTTTTTATTTGATTTCATCAAAAGCACACCAAACCCTTATCACATTGCACTCTTCGAACCAGATTCCTGACTCCACAGAAATGCATTACACTCGTACAGATTTCCAACCAAAAACCCATAACCCTTGTACACAATAACAATGAAAATTCTCTCACCCACCCATCACACATTAGACTCCATGGCAACAGAAGCCTTTACAGGGCACAATTCAACATCAAACTACCCTCAAATCATGCAATTGTGGACACATTGCTAAAGAACCCTGGAGTTCCCGCCAATGCACTTCTCAACCAATTGACATTGACAAGTGGAATTAACACAGGCAAGCTTTGCCCCCTTATGGCTCTTCATCACATGCCAATGCCTCTAAAGAATCTAACATTACTCCTCGTCAACAATTCTAAATCCTCTATGTAGCGGAAAGAAAACAAAGAATCCAAAATCACAGACTATCCATTTGTAAAATGTTTTATTCAAAGTAAAGAGTTGTAAACACAAAAACTCACTGCTGGGAACAAAACAATTCATGGGAGAGATAACCCATGCAAATTATATATAAAACTATTGAACTAAGAATAGAAATACACACTAAAACTTGATAAAATTAATCTAACTAATGATGAGGTCTTGACCAAATCATCCAACACCCCCTGTTGCTCATGGCATCATTAAACTCTATTTTATAACAACAAATATTGTGTTGGATAGACAAGCACAATTTTTTTAATTTATTATTATTATTATTTATAAGGAAATTAAAACTCACCTCACCCCCTCTAAATCCAAGAATAAGACTACATAATTTTCATGATCATGCAAAGTTGATTAACAACTGATTATACTTTGAAGCCATCAAGTTGTGAAGTGTTGTGCATCTTCCAAACTTAGCATATTAGTTTGTCTAATCTAGTCTCAAATTTGGTCCGTCCCACTACCTTCATGAGCAGATCCATTGGCTGGTCAATAATAAGAATGTAATCAACATCCTTGTGCAACTTGTTGAACAAGTAGAATGCAAAATGCCAATCTTTCTCAAAGTGTTTAGATTTGTTGTGGAAGACAAGATTCTTAGTAAGTTTTATTGCACCTTGATCATCATACTTGAGAATGGTTGGGACAACAAATCCAAATCCAATATCATCAAGTAGCCCATGAAGCCATAGTCCTTCACAAGCACAATCAAACAAGGTTCGGTACTCAACTTCACAACTAGATCTAACAATCGTAGTCTAATTTTGAGTCTTCCATGAAATGGGGGAGGATCCAAGCATGAAAATGTAGGTGCCTTTGGAACATCAATCATCTGCATCTTGAGCAAAATCAACATCAATGTAACCCTGCAATGTGTTTTCTTCCCCTTCTATGTAATAGATTCCACATGAAGGGTAACAATGGAAATAACGAAAGAGGAAAAACATAATTTGAAGATAGGCAACTTCAAGTGCTTGCATGTATCGACTAACAACATTGACAACGTAGGCAATGTCGAAATGCATGCGAAGGAAATATAAAAGCTTACCCACAAGTTGTCAATATGGACTGGGATCAATAGGAGTAGTATCCATGACACATTTGAAAATAGCTCCTTCATGGATAGGCACATAAGTTGGGCAAGAATCCTACATTTGGGCTTTGTAAAAAATGGTGAGACAAATGTTTATTTGATGCAAAAGAAAATTGTGACGTGTTCATTAAAACTGGACACCAAGATAACATTGAATGTCTGACCAAGTTTCATCATGGCAAATTTAGTCCTTAAAGTAAAAAACAATGGTTTGGAGCAAGGCATGATTACTACCAGTGATGAGTAAATCATCAACATAGAGAATCAACAAGACTGTAGAAGAAATAGTAGCAAGACTATAGAGGTTGCATTAGCATCACTTTTGTGAAGGCCGATGTGGCAAAGATATTGGTCAATGCGAATATACCAAGCTCAAAGGCTTTTACATAGGCCATAAAGAGCGCATCAAAGGTGACAAAGCTTTTGCTCTTGTCCAGGCATAATAAATCCTTCTTCATTGAGAAAGCCATTAAGAAAGGTTATTTGGACATCAAGATGTTCGATGTGCCATCCATTGTGTGTGGCAATGGCGACTATTTTACAGATAGTCTCCCATTTGACAATTAAAACAAAGGTTTTTGTGTAGTCCAAACCAGGATGTTGCTCAAAGTTGTGTGTAATTAGTCAAGCCTTGTATCGGATCCCATCACCAATGACATTTGGCTTTTTTTTGTACACCCAATGAGATGTGATGGCATGTTTGCTAAGAAAAATGTCCTCCAATGTCCACATTTGAATTGTTAAAATGGAATGGTATTTGTCTTGCATTGTAGCTTGCTAGTTAGGATCAGAAAAAACATCTTGATACTGAAGATCTTCACCGTCATTTTCAATAACATCAACAAACATTTCAGCCGTTGCTTTGAATTCACAAAAAACAACGAAAATTTTGAGCTGCTGATTAAGGTGGCGTTGACATGAGCATCATTATAATGACATGGTGTTAATTGGCATAGAAGAAAAAATCACTGAAGTTGGTACCATTGATTCGGTTGACATCAACGATGGTATAAGCACCATGGACACTAGCAGTGCTAGCATTATTGTTGCCATTGGTTTGGTGAGCACCTTTGATTCCATTAAAGGAAAAAGTTGTAGATGTTGGTGAAAAGTGATGAACAGTGGAGACATCAAAGTCGGAATAGTTGGCAATGATGAATTTGGTAATGGTGACACTAGATCAACACCTTTGGCTATAACAACCCATGAAGAATTGAAATCTAGTGTTGAAATTGGTGCAAACACTACACGCAAAGGTCAATCATTAATGTTATCAACAACAAGTATCATTGTCCTAGATGATTGGATTAAAAGTCTTCATAATCTTGACAATTCGAAAAATAATGACCTTGCAACTGGATGGTCGATAACAACAATAACCTTTGACCTTGTCATCAAATGATTAAAAAAAGTGTGTTCTTCACTATGAGCAACCAATTACCCTTGGTTTGGTTTGTTGTTATGCACATAAATATTGGATTTCAACACATGTAAATGTGCAACCAATGGCTTCTTGCCAAAAAACAACTCCTCATGTGTCTTGTCATGGTGAAATATTGTTGATCTCAAATTTAGCACACAACATGTTGCTCAAATAGCTTCTCCCCATAATAATTAAAGTCCAAGAGAAAGCATTGAGTGATTTCAAGCAAAGAGTGATTACACCTCTCAACCGCACCATTATGCTGAAGGGTGTATGGCGTAGTAAATTATCTTTTGATGCCAACATTAGCACAATAGGTCGAAAAATGGTGTGAAATGTATTCACCACAATTATCTATGCAAAATGCAAACTTATTCATTGGGAAATATTTGTTTCAACCTCTTGTCAAAAAATATGAAACTTGTTGAAGATTTCATTTTTGTGAGCCATGAAATAGATCCAAGTTTTCTTGGAATAATTGTCAATGACTTGTTCACAAAATAGCATGTTCTTACTAAAGATGGCACTCAAAATGGCCCACACACATTCAAATGGATTAATTACAAAATCTCAATGATGTTATTTTTAGTAACCTTCGAAAATTTTGTGCAAGATTACTTGCCATGCAAGTACCAAACACAAGGCATGTTAAAGGGTTTCACAAGGGGTAATCTAATCAATGTTCCAAATTGGATCATTTAGTGAAGCCCATCCTTGTGAAAATGGCCAAGTTGTTTATGCCAAATCTCTCCTTTGGTAAGACCAAAAGGAATAATTAAATTGACCTCCCCTAAACGATTGACTATTGTTTGTCCTTGAAGTCAGTACAAACCCTTTCCATTTTCTTTCTCAACAAAAACAACAAGTTATCTAGTATAGTGGTTTTGCAAAAAATAACCTTTTGAAAGAAATTCAACACTATGATTTTGATTAGTGATGAACCTAACAGAAAGAAAAAAAATTTAGCTTGTAGGAGAGCATAAAACGTGAGGTATACTCTTAACAACACTGTTAGAAAATTGGATATCGGCATTGCCAATGTGTGCAATGTCATGTCTTTGGCCACCAATTGAGCAAAGGTTATTATCACTCACATGTTACATGTTAGAAAAGATTGTAGGATTGTCGTTTACAAGGCAAGTGGCTCCAAAATCCAAGTACCATGATGATAACAAAGGTGGTGGAAATTCAATTCGATTGAATTCAATCAAACAAATAGCCAAAACATCAATAATTCTCAAATTGAATTTATTTTTTCATTAACAGTACCAAACTTTCGGTCAAACTAAAGTTCAATTATGTAGGCTTCAATGTTGTTACGTAGATTGATAAAATTTTCAACCTCCTCAACATTAAACTTTTATACATGAACAAGAACTTCGTCTACTGCATTAACTTTTCCATGTATTCAATTCCTCTTTTCTTGTGTGCATTGGGTTGCATGCAATTTTTATTTTATTTTTCAAAAACAATTTACAAGTAATGTAGATGGCATGCCCATGTGATTCTTAAAAAATTGGATGTGTGTATCCAATTGGCTACACAAAGTATGTTTATCTCTAAATCTAGCTATGAGAATTAATGAATGTTAATAACTTCTAGTTGAAAAATTTGCATAATGTGTTTTTATGTGATTACACAAAATTTCAAGCTTTGAGTTTTTGTGGCTATTAAAATTTGCATGATTTAAAATGGTGATAACAAGTGCTTCAACATGGAAGGTTCCTATAGCAAATGAAACATCCACCTTTTGTGCATTTTTCAACACACAAAAAACTTGTTCAAGTTAATTATAGAACCTAACATTCCAACATGTTGGATTGTAGCTATTTCATGAATCCTTCTTGCATGTCTATGGGAAAAAATGAAAAAAAAAAAAACTTGATGGCAATTAATTGAGGCAAAACATGAATGAACAATGAAGGTCCCCATATTTGGCACAAGAAATAGAAGCACCACCTTTTTGTTGGTGACCATATTGCCAACAAAATGCCATGTACAAATTTGAATTTGACGATGAGTAACCTTTATGAATAGCTAAAATTGGAATTCCCCTACATTCTTTAAAATGAAATCTTCATGATTTGGTTAACTATCCATTTACAAAAGACAACAATTCAAGATCAATCAAATAATATATGCATCCCTAGACATCAAAAGAAAAAATAAATTCAAATTATGTTTATAAATGTTAGTAAAACATCATGTAAATGTAAATAGATCCCTTAATTTTTTAAACCTCCAACATTTAAAAAATCTTGAAAAAAAAAAATGTACACATAATAGTCTTATTTTTATCACCAAAGGACAAATGCTACAACATATTTAATCTTACCTAAACCTATAACCATCCATGGAACCCAAGTTGAATAGGTTATTGAAAAAAAAAAATTAAACCCCATCTATGAATTTAGATAATCCATATAATGGATTGTGAATTATGTACTTTTTAAATATATTAAGAAATTTGGTAAATGTACAGCTCAAAGTTTATTATAAAATGTGATATGCTTATGTATGATCATTTTTTTTTTGGTAATGGATAGATAATACATTTTTATTGTTTAATTTTTTTCATTATTTGACATATATATCATCAAATAATGTAAAATTATAAGATGTTGATGAAAAAGCTATGAAAAAACATACCCATTTAAACTTTCAATGGGTTTTGTGTAGAGTCACAATATATCCAACACAATAAAACATTACAAACTTTGTTACTAATTGATTAACCTTGGGTCATTTGTTGCCTACGTCTTGAAAATGCATTAAAAATGTCCTTGAGTGTCATCCAAAGGTTGTTTTTACACTTCTCACAAGCTTTAATTATCACCATTCATGTTATAAATCAAGTTCATTATGCTTAAAAACTAAACTAAGGCCACTATTAAGGATTCATAAAGATGCTTTGAAAATGAATTTAGATCATTTTTATGATGAACATTCCATGCTTTCAAATTTGAGTTTTAAAAATTATTATTGTGTGCAGTTGATGCGTTGTAAAATATTTCAAAACATATCAAATGTGTGTATATATGCATCATTAAAATTATAACAATTTATTTAAGACTATGACGTTAACCATGTGTTAAATTTGTCATGCATTATTAAATTGACACACAACATTATTGAAATTAATAAAGCCACACACATGAAAACATGCACACAAGTATGCACATTGCAAAAATCCAAGTTTTGGTCAAAAAAACCAAATTGGGGGGGGGGGGGGGGGGGGGGGGGGGGGGGGGAAAAAAAAA
>Ga0116227_10007843_pt1 | contig 20569 bp, 13 predicted proteins | sample S1TSphgellanicum_FD_89693 | JGI IMG/M metagenome (GOLD analysis project Ga0116227, IMG submission 89693) | Host-associated microbial communities from peat moss isolated from Minnesota, USA - S1T2_Fb - Sphagnum magellanicum MG | ecosystem: Host-associated > Plants > Peat moss > Unclassified...
AACAAAAGCCCCCCCCCCCCCCCCAAAAAACTTGTCACACTAATAGAAAATGACCATTTTGCAACTAGTCCTTATAACTAATTTTTAGTCATACATGACATTTGTAACTAAAATCTTAATAGTCACATTGACACTAGTTGCAAACAAGGAATTTTGGATGAAAAAAAAAGTTAACCAAATTTGGCCTCATCCTTTGGTTGGTCATATATGTATTATTAATTGCAATTAGGATGTGACTTTTTTTGTGAACAATGGGAACAAGTTTGTGTTGCCAAGTGTCCCAACTTTTAATAATTAAAAATATTTTATTGTAATTTTGAAATAATTTTAACATTTTCATTTTTATATTTAAATGGTTTTAGATTATGACACGTGGTGTAATAGCAATTTGCAACATGGCATATTAATTATTTTTTCAAAAATAAATTTAAATCAATATTTAGGTATGTAGGTCAAACTAAATACTTATTTACCTACTTACCTACCTAGGCCAAATACCTACTTAGGTCAGAAAGTAGGGAAAAAAAAATAGGTGGGCAAGTTAAGGAGGTAAGTAGTTAGGTGTAAGTACATGAATATTTTTATTTTATTTTGCGTTATGCCTTTTTGATTGGCTCATCCCATATGCCCATGTTTTTAAATATGAAAATGTAAAAGAAAATACCTTGTTTATATACTTTTCAAAATGAAAATGAAAGCCAAAACATATGGCATAAACTTTTTAATTACAACTCGTTTGTGACTAAACATTTTTAGTTACAAACCTTTTGCAACTAAAAAATTTATCCTATATTCTCCTCCTCGTTTTATTTATTTATAATTATACAATTAAATAGGTAAGTGACTAATTAACTACCTAATTAATTAGCCAAATAATTAATAAATGAAAAAATATATAGATTAATTAAATAGTAAAATAATTAATTATTTACAATAATAATCATCAATCATTTTTAAATCCATAAAAATAAAATTAAAAAATTATATTATTAAATATTACCAAATTTATTAGCTAAATAACCAGTAATAATATTTAATTTCAATTAAATCTTAACTATAATGATCTATCATCCAATTTAATTAACTAATAATTGGTTAATATTGAAATAACTACCTTATTATTAATTTAAAAATAATATTTTTAAAGCTATTATGATTTATCATTTTTAAAATTTTCTTAATAAATAATATTTTAATATTTTAATAAATACATTAGTCTTTTGAAAATAATTTAATAATAATACAGTAATTTATTATATTTATTTAGTAATTATTTCAGTGCTTCTTTAAATAAATACATAAATATTGGAATTATTAACTAACTTAGGTTAATTATTGTGTTATTCACATTCTTATTATTATGTCAATTTTTATAGCTCTTGTAAACTATAAATATTTATTATTATTATTATTAAGAATTATAATTTTAATAGGCATAATGGTTTTAATTTCAGTAATTTTATTATTATTTTTCCTATCATATTAATATCATGATTATCATCATTATGTGATAAAATAATATTATTTTAAGATTTTAGTCAAAGATAATATTAAATTTTAGTTTTTTTTATTACATGTAAATAATAAAATACTAAATTTCATTTGTAATAATTTGAAGAAGTATAATAAAATGGTTTGGATAAACTTGTAATATTGGCACAATATATTTAATAAATATGTTACATAAAATTTTACTATATTCAAAATATACCCTTAGTGTAACCATAATATTGAGGCCATTTATGCTAATAATAATAATATTTGAATACACATATAATTTGGCTATTCATATACAATCAAAGAATATATTTGTAAATCTTAATAAACCCAATTATATTCCTTAGATTACACAAAATACACCTTTGTATACTTATAGGGTGACAACTAATGGGGACACAAGTTGTTCTTAGATGAAAACCAAACAAAATGTTGTTCACATGGAAGGATGAAAATCAAAATAGTCACAAATTAGTTGCAATGTAATTGCAAATATGACCAACATAAGAAATAGTTGCAAAAATGTCCAAAGGTAATCACAAATGACTAATAAAGGCATGAAGTCATAAATAGGGTGGTCACATGCATTTTGACCAATTTATACTATTATTATTTGATTCATGGAGATCCCAAACTTTACACTCAGTGTCCTTCTCGGGACTTAATGTTTGTGCATACTTGTTAAGTCTTTTGCATTATTTGCATTAGTAAAAAATTTGGGTTTTACAAATGTCATTTATAACTAAAATTTAGTTACATGCGACATAGGTATGCAACATTTATATACGGTGTTAATATGCATGTTAATCCATACAATTGCACCTTATGGGTCACGATTTGCTTGAGTGTCAAACTTTTTATATGTATTCATGGTCTTTCAGTATTTTCAAATATGATAAAATATTTACAAATTTCCACCAACCTTCCCACTTAAACATATGAATTGCATAATTTTTTATGTGTCAAGATCTTCAAACATTCAAAGTATATGACATGTGACATTAGTGTACCCACTTTGGGTTCAAATATATGAAAATTATTGGTATTTTATGAAAAGAAGTCATTTTTTATGGGTATTTAAATTTTTTGAGACCCTTTTATAAACCATATGATTACAACATAAAGAGGATGAATTTCAAACATTAAAATATAGGTGGCACTAGTATACCTCCTTGTTAACACCTTCAAAATTAGTTTCATATCCTTTCTTAATAAAATAAGGTATTTTCTATGTGGACAATTTCAATAGTTTTAAAAGGATCCAAGTACAGTGGTTTGCATAGTCATTATTAATGGATGGGCCTAAAAATTGGTGAAAGGATGCATCTAGTGGGTATTGATGAAAATAATTATAAACATAACATTTTCATATATGTATGAGGTATTCATTCTATGGGACACAAATTTGGTGTTTTTGCAATACTACCAAAATACCACTTATATTCATAATTATGGATATGTCTCAACATTTTTGTGATGTGTTTGTTGCATATTACATTATTTCAATTTCAAATTTTCATTGAAAAGCACCTAGCATTGCATTATATGGTATTTTGTTTGGAAAATCACATAACAAGTTGCATAGGATAATATTTTTTAAACACTCAAGCAAACCGTGATCCTTATATGCAACTCTCCTTGCAACTATAGTGCAATTAATCAATGTATGACACATGTTAAAAATTGGATGAATTGATTATGGACACATGTCACTTTTTTTTGTTATTTTTGTGTTTTTCAAATTAAAAATTCATTGGATTAATTTCAATTGTTAATTTTTTTACCATTAGGATGATGACACATGGCACACCATGGAACATTCAATGACCATTTGACACATGTCCATTTTTTTAAAAAATCACCAATTATATGGTGACATGTGGCAATTAAAGCCCATTTTTTATTTGTAAATATTAATTAATGGAATCTAAATTGTCCAATTTAAGGTTAATAAGATGTTGACACATGGTGCCTAGGTAGATAGATAATTATTACACCTTACGAAGTCGGTAGGTAAGTTTAGGTATGTAAAAAGGTTGAAAGGTAGGCTGAAGTTAAATAGGTAGGTTTAGAATAATCCAATTTTATTTTTGGGTTTAACCATTTAATTAAGGTCAAGCCCTTTTAATTGATTCATCCCCAATGGCACTTGATACTTGGTTTGTGAACATGGTTATTGCACCTACTTATATAGTGTGCAAAATTGGATTAGAAGCCAAAAGATATGGGATAAAAAATTCTAGTGTAGACATCACTCTATGGCGCAAAAATTATACAATACCACATTTGCAATTGCAAACATGACATATATAGATGCAAATGACAACCAGTTACATGCCAGTTATATAATGACTAGTTGCAAATGATAGGATTTCTACTAGAGTGTTGTTACTTTGCCTCTTGAATGGCAAGTACTTGTTCTAATTGTCCAAATGATTAACCTACTTGAACATCCTTACTACTTGTGATTGAATTTATGTAGGTCAAAGTAGACTAAATTACTTGAGCATAAGTGTTTACTTTGAGGTCCTAGAATTTCTTACTTGTTGCCAAGTACTTAGTACTTTTGCATATTTGTTAAGAATTTCACATTACTTGTTGACTTGCCCCTTTCATGATACGTACTTCTTCAAATGTCCAAGTAATTAACCTACTTGAATTGCCTTGCTATTTGTGATACATATTATGCAATAGATTAGAAAGTAGATCATGTGTATTGGATCATATTTATTTACTTGCAACTCAAATGAGTTTTTACTTGTAGTTCCATACTTTGTACTTGTGCATACTTGTTCAATAGAATTTAAATTAGCACATGCTTTTTGGAAAAAAATGCATTGTAGGACATGTGCAAGTAGATCAAATTAGGATAGCCTATGTTTGGGTCCTAAGAATTATAGCTTTGAAAGCTATTTGGATTGATTAAACAAATGTTATATGGCATGATAATTAGTTAATCTAGGGTTTAATGTTATTCCTTGTTTGTTTGCTACATCAACAGCAATAGCAATGCTTGATGATGTCATGGATTTCGATGACATTGTCCATATGAATGTCCCAAACATGTTGGATTCGGTGGGGGTAGGGGAACAACTCCAAGTTGATCTTTGTTAATGGATTTTTTTATTCCCATTGATGTTTGTTACTTTTGAATTTTTCAGCAACAAGTTCCTAAAATAGCAACAAGTACACACAATATTCTAATAAAACTTGAATTAATTACAATCCTAAACTAACATGTACATGAATTGCTCAAAGCTTAAAGGAAATTAGATGAAAAAATAATTGATTCTTGTTCCATGAAAATTGAACACATAATAAAAAATGAAATCCAAAAGTTGTTCAACAAGTTTGTCCTCCTAGTTCTTATACTAGCTATTTCAAATACAACAGTCATGACTGACCATTATAAATAATCATTAACTAGTACCAAGACTAATAGTCCAAAATTTCAAAAACTACACCATGCCTAACTACATGTTCAACTACCAGTTCTACCAAATACAGGTTTTGGAATCCACATGTTGGCTAACCTATCAACCTATCTTCCTAACCCAGTAACATTACCTACCAGGTTTAGTAAGTGGTTAAATCAGTACTATAGGTTAAGTTCAATAACAGTTAAAACACTTGTTAGGTTTAACAACCTGCTTACTTTATTAACTTATTAGGTCACCTATTACCAAACCTGAATAACATTATCCCCCTTTGAAATCTACATTTCATCTTCAAAATGTTAGCTCAAAGTCCTAGGTTAGATTGGCCTTCTATAACCAGTTGATTAATGAATTTCTTGACTAATTTAACATTTACTGCTTGCACAAGTTCCACTTGATTCAAACTTTGAAGACCAGTTGCCAATGTAATCTTGTATCAATTATGTGTGTTTTCAAAGGTCATAATGGGTGTTATAAATGCCTCCAAGGCATGCATGGTACTTGATATTAAAGTAACCTCTTGATCTATACCTATATGGTGTGTGGGGTAAGAGGTACACTAGTAGATATGAATTCCAAAGTTTCTAATCTACTATCTAACATGGTGAATGAAAGGTTAATAGGTTCAACCTATTCCTTATTAGATCTTTCACTACCTTCCATAGGTTGATTAACAATAGTGGTCCTTGGAATAGGTAATAAAAGTTTGAACAAGTAAAAGTATGATTTTTAAACATGTTCCACCTCTTAGTGGACTAACTGGTTTAGTAACAAGTTGTACCATAGATGGTGTTGCTGGAACTCTACTACTAGTTCCAATTTCCACAAACACAAAACTTGGGGTTTGTACTTGAAATTTGAGAAAGTAGTTTAGTAGGCATGCAATTCAAGTTGATAATTTTGTCCATAAGAGTGGACCAACTCCATACTCTCCGGAATTTACTCCTCTGTGAACTCTTAAATGATTTTCCACCATTCATTCCACTTGGGGTTTCTATTTCCCAAGGTTGCATTATGCACTTTAAGTAGGTTATTGTCTAGTAGTAACTCCTCAAACTCCTTTAACCTATTGTTCATTCTAACAGGTAGAATGGGGCTAGGTCTTCTCAATTCTACCTTGGTTATCTCATATTGACCCTTCTAGTCTTGGATTTGAGCAATAAGACTCCCTATCAAATTTTATATGGGTAGCTACATGATGTTCCCTGAAATCTTGACAAGCGTTCTCCGAAGTGGTTATGATACCATGTTGTTCCAAACTAAACTCCTCCATTTTGGCATAATTACATGTCATTGCTCCAAATTAGCTTGGAGACAATTCAAATCATTGTGAATCTTCTAGTTGAACTAGTTGAGCTCAACATACTCTTACTATAGGTTCATAGTCTTCCTAACAACCTATTCTACCTTTGTCAACTTATTGGACAAGTTTTGGTTTTCATGCCAAATCTTATTCAATTGTCCTTTGATTATGATTAGTTATTTGTCACGATTTTTCAAAGTCCTCTACATTGTTTCTAGCTATAGAGTATAGGTTTATAGGCGATTGTGGGTCTCAAATAGGTTTTCTTTGACTTGTTCAAACTCAATTCTAAGGTTTGAAAGTTCTTGCAATGTCCTTGACCAAGATGTGGCATTTTGAGCAACTTGTTCTAAAAACATGTTAATTTGTCTCAAAGTTTATATAGAATGACCAAGAACTAGCACATGTTGAAATTTTAAAAACTATGGGTTTTCCATTTGTATAGGTTCAACTACAAGTTGAACAAGTTGAGAAGATTCTTTAACTATAGTTGTAGGTTTTGGGATGAGAATTACAAGTTCAGTAGACGTAATAAGTTCATCTTGGATGTTGGTAATTACTTGATTCAGATTGGGTTTAGGCTCCTCCTCAATATTTTTTTATGTAGCTATGGCATCAAATTCTTCTCCTCCTCCATTTGAATAGGTTTGCTTTTCATCTTTTTGTGAATCATTAACTAATGATCCAAAAGTAGTCCTAGTCTTCTTTCTTAGTGGTGAGGTAATAGGTTCAAGGCTTAACCTGTCCCTTGGTGTAGGTGGTTATGTGCACATCTTTAGTTGATGAGACTAACAGGTTAGTAAAGGTGATGTTATAGTCAAATGTGTTGGTCTTCTCTTTCTCAAAAATTGCTCCCCTGCAATAGGTTTAGGTGACACCTGTTACTGTTGTGCAACTTGGCGCTTTTGATTGGTTGGTGATATATGTTCTTTTGGAATTGTTATTCTTGGTGAACGCACATCAAATATAGGGAACCATTTCCTATAAAGAATGTTTAAGATAGGCCCTAAATAATAATTATTTGCTTTGGTTTTGCTAAAAATTGGGTTAACTACTACCTTCTTTTAATGTTCGGTCCAATGAATTAGTTCAACTAGTTCTGGGTCAACATAATGGAACACCAATTAACAAGTTGCCCCATATTAGCTAGGTCAAAAGTAATAACAATCTGGTTGTTGAAACAAGTTAACATCTCTTTTTGATAAAGAATTTGCGAAATGGTTGCAAATCTCGCATGAAATTCCTCTTTCATACACACTACATTTCAGTGCTCATTCTCAACATGTGGACCTACAATTCTTTCTAAAGCGGTTTTTGCTTCTTCAAAAGTTGCATTGTAGCATCTACTATTCCCTTCTTGGAAATTCCAAGTTGTTCATGAATAAGTACCTAATCAATAAGAATTTCTTGACCATGTTTCACCTTAAAATTCTTCCATCCTTTGTTGTTTAGCTTTGTAGGAAATCTTGGAATAGGTCTTCTCTTGGCATTGTCCATTATAGGTTGAATAGGCTCTCTAAACCAACTTGTCTAACCCATTTGAGTTCATTGGAGTTCATCTTCATCCATTGTAACATCTTCTAGCTCTCCTTTTCCTTAGACACTAGTTTCTTCTTAATAGGTTTCTCAAGCTATTCCTTTATAGGAGCTTTGCCTTTTCGCTTCAACATGGTTTTTGTTTTTTATCTTGGGTGATGAAGAATAATGTTGGAAACATGTCTCTTTTCAAAAAAATCTTGGAGAAACTCTTCTTCATTGGTCACATGTGCTACAACTTCTTCTCTTCCATAGGTCTTGATGCAAGAATTGGTTGTGGTTATTCCTCAACAACAAGTTGCTGCAATTCCTCTTCTTCCATAGGTCTTGATGTAGGAACTCATTGTAGTTGTTCCTCAACAACAGGTTGTTACAATTCCTTTTCTTCCATAGATCTTGATGTAGAGATTAATTATAATTGTTCCTCAACGACATGTTGAAGTCTAATCTCCATTTCTTCCTCTAAATCTGAAATAACAATAACCTGTGGTCTTGGTTTTGATGTAAAAGTAATGGTTCTCCTTAGAAAGTTTAGTGCTCCTTCTAATTCCTCTTCTAACTCCCTACTTTTTTGTTATTGCTCAAAAACCTTAGTCTCTTCTGTTGTAGATGCACTTGAAACAAGTGGTTCTACATATATCACTTTAGTTAATTGAACATATTCCACTTTCTTTTTCTCAGTTTGTTATCTCCTAAAAGCTTTAGCTTTTCTCTCAACCTCTTTCTTTCTTGCTTCTTATCTTAGCCTCTCTAAAGCGCCCTCACTCATGGCCCCTATTAAAATGAAGAAGTGAAAACAAAAAGACAAGTAAAAATGTTTTTGTGGCTGTGAATGGACACAACCTTTACGGTTAGAAACTCCTAAAAAGTAGACATCAATAAATGCTTTTCTAAACATGTCGTTTTGATCATTATTACTAGTTACATCATTGTCCTAGATAGGCACATTATGGACTATTACAAATCATGGTCTTTTTTACTAAGGTAATTGGTCAAAAAGGACCAAAAACAGACATTGGTCAACTTGACCAAGGTGCCATTTTGGACAAGTCAATTTCAACACTGTCCATTTGATCAATGACCTTTTTGACTAACTATACCTTGTCATTTTGACTAACATAGTGATTGACAAAATGATTAACTATTTGACTAGTAAACAGTGGACCAATTGACCAAGTCAATTTTATACTTAAATTAAAATAATTTTTTAAATTATTATTTAAAAAGTTAATAGGAAGGTAGGTAGGTTGAAAATAAACATTAGATAGGTAAATGTTAGCCTAAACTAGCCAACTTAACCGAACTACTTTAATTTAACCTACCTACCCTAGCCTTTTAAACATGCACATAGGTTGTAAGTATAAGGAATTGAACCCCAAACATTTGCAATGATAAACCAAGTCTTTACCAATGGATTACACTATCAAAGGTGTTTAACTTCTATCAACTTTTTTATTTCATATGTTTGTTTCACATCATTAAACATAATGGCAAAACCTAGGTGACAATTAGTGGCTAAACCTAACATCTAAATTTAATGATTTAAAATAATGGTTAAACTTAATGATTAAACTTAGTGATTTAAAATAATTGCTAAATTTAATGACCTAAAATAATGGTTAAACCTAATGATTTAAATTTAATGGTTAAACATCATGACTTAAAATAATGACTAAACATAATGGCTAAACCTATTGACTTAAAGCAATGGCTAAACATAATGGTTAAACTTAATGACTTAAAGTAATGGCTAAACCTAATGACTTAAAATAATGGTTAAACCTAATGACTTAAAGTAATGGCTAAACATAATGGTTAAACCTAGTGACTTAAAGTAATGGCTAAACATAATGGTTAAACCTAGTGACTTAAAGTAATGGCTAAACATAATGGTTAAACTTAATGATTTAAAGTAATGGCTAAACATAATGGCTAAACCTAATGTTTAAACTTCATGACTTAAAATAACGGCTAAATTTAATGACTTAAAATAATGGTTAAATTTAATGACTTTGGCTAAACCTAGTGACTTAAAGTTAATTACTAAACATAATGACTTAAAATATTGGTTAAACATAATGGTTAAACCTAATGACTTAAAGTAATGGCTAAACATAATGGCGAAACTTAGTGACTTAAAATAATGGTTTAACGTAATAACTTAAAGTAACGATTAAACCTAATGGTTAAACTTAGTGACTTAAAGTAATGGCTAAACTTAATGACTTAAAGTAATGGTTAAATTTAGTGACTAAAAATAATGGCTAAACCTAGTGCCTAAACTTAATGACTAGTGATTAAATTTAGTGATTTAAAATAATGGTTAACCATAATGGCTAAACCTAGTGGTTAAACTTAATGACTTTAAAAGTAATGGCTAAACTTAATTGCTAAATCTAATGGTTAAACTTAATGATTTAAATATTGGTTAAACATAATGGCTAAATTTTGGTTAAATCTATTGATGAAATCTAGTGGCTCAACATAATGGCTAAACCTAGTTGATAAACCTACTAGCTAAATTTCATAACTAAACATAGTGGCTAAATTTAGGTTATAGCTAGTGGCTAAACTTAGGTTATATCTCATGGCCAAATTTAATGGTTTGACTTAGGTTAAACTTAATGGCTAAATTTAAATTAAACGTAATGGTAAAAATTTAGTAAAAATTTGGGTAAATTTAATGGTTTAATCTAAGAGCTAAACATAGTGGCTAAACCTAATGGTTACATGTAATGATTAAAATTAAATAGATAAATGACTGGATAGGTAGGTAGATAATATGTAGGTAGGTGGGTAGGTATGTAGGTAGGTATGTAAGTAGGTAAATGAAAAGGTATAAATAGATAGGTAGGTAGGTAAATAACTAGTTAAATACATAGGTGGATGTGTAAGTAGGAAATAGATATATAGGGTAGTAGACAATGTCATATTTGATTAAAGATCATTGGCTATTTTGACTAAATGTTCAACTTGACTAAAGATCATTCGTTATTTTGATTAAAGATCATTGGCCATTTTGACTAAGGTTGTCCATGTGTATCTAATTAAATAAATTAAATACAACCTTAGTCAAAATACATATTTGATTATATGTATCTAGTTAAATAAACCGTTATATTCAAATCAATTAATCAACAAATACATGTGTCATTCAAACCTGTGGCCTTTAATCAAATACACATGTTCATTAATCAAAAAATGACAAGGTTAATCAATTTGAACCTCTTTAAAAGCCATGATTTGTAATAATGACAATAATGATGAACAACCACATCTATTCCTTTAATACAACTAGATGTCAAATAATTACAAATTGGTTCAAATTCTACAAGTTGAAAACTGTGTAGTTCAATAGGTAGTGAATCATGTTCTTTAATTTGAACAAGTTCATCAATGACCACTTCACTCAGTTTGACCAATACAACTTGTAAAATTTGATCTTCAATGAACTTATATGGCTTCAACTTGTTAATGTTGATAAGAACTGGGTTAAGGTCAAACTTATCAATGGTGACAAGTAAAATTATATTATTACGTAAACAACATTATGTCTTATAAAGCCCAAACCATTGTTTTAAAAATTTTGGAACATGTTTGAAAAGAACCCTTAGAAACCATAATACATAGTCTCCAAGTTGAAACTTAGTTTCAATGTACCAGTTCTGTGACCATAATGATCTATTTCATTGGTTGGAAGCAATTAGATCCTATGTAATCAACCTATTCTCTTATAGTTTCTCTAATTCAAATAATCAACTAGTTAAAACTCTAATAGGTTGTGGATTTCTATTTTCACCAAGTTTAAATGGTAATAAGTACTTTGTGGGTAGTAATGGATGTAATCCATACACTAGTTGAAATGGGGTATGACCAATTTTAGTTTTGTAGGCGATTTGATATGAAAATAGGACTATGGACAAGCACTCATCCTAATCATTTCTATTTTCATTAACCAGTTTGGTTAATAAGGTTCCAAAAACCTTGTTTGTAGACTGTCCATTTCCTAATGGATAATAAACAATAGAACTGGTATGTCCCAGTATAAAATGGTTAGTGAAGTACCTAATTGCATTAGTAATAAAATGGGTACCTTGATTGGTCACAATGGTTAATGGACATCCAAATCTTGTAACAATGTGTTCTTATAGAAACTTGGAAGTTACTATTGTAATGTTGATGCAAAGTGCTTGAACTTCCACCCACTTTGTTGCATAATTAGTGGCTACTAGAATATACTACTTACCTGACATTCTACTTGTAGGTTTAATAGGTCCAATAAAATCCAATCCCCATTTTTGCAATGGTTCCTCAAGTAATGTAGTAACTAGTTTGGCCAAATTTTGGGTCAATAGGTTACATGTAGCACATATTTAATTAATTTTGGATTTTAATTTTAATTTTAGACTTAATTGAATACACAAAGGGAGGCCAAAACACATAAGGTGGCCATCAAATAGAACATATTTCAACCATATTTTCATGTAATTTACTTAAATTTTCAACAAAAAACTAAATTTGACACCAAACTCAACAGGTTTAGGAACAAAACCCATCTAATGGCCATTAAATAAGATGTATTTCAACCAAATTTTCATGTAATTGTATAAATTTTCAACAAGAATTTAAATTTGACACCAAATTCAACAAGCTGGGAAACAAAATCCATTTGGTGGCCATTAAACAAGATGTATTTCAACCAAGTTTTCATGTAATTTCACTAATTTTTCGAAAAAAAATGAATTTGACATCAAATTCAACATGGTGCAAATGTCGAAATTAGTTTGGTGGCCACCACATGGGAGGAATCGCCACCATGCCAACACACACTTTCATAATTTTCATTAAAAACTTGAAATTCCATTCAAATTCAATAGGATTATTTAGTGGCTTTCGAATTACTGGAATTTTAAACATACTTTAACTAATTTTCATAAAATCTCCACAAGAATGTGTAAATTCAAACATGTTTTATGTCAATTCAAACTTGTAAAGTCAAGTCTAACCAATGTGATGCTCACCAAATTTTGAATAATTATTTCCATCTTTGTATTGTCAATTGTAACTAATATCTTCAAATTAAAATTAGTTGAATTTAGTATAAATTAAATTGGTTGGCTGAAATGAAGGTTAGACCTTGTTGACAACAAATCATAAACTTAAATACATGAGTACAACCTTTTTTTTCATATTTATCACTAATGCCACCAAATTTCGACAAAACTTTCATCCAGCTATGACACTGAAAAGGAAATTTCCATTCATCACCTTTATAGTAGTTTTTCATGCACACTTAAAATGACAATTTAAAATAAGCAATGTCCATAGTTGTTTGAGCTATAAGACATTTGTTTGGCATTGACAAATACAAATTTCTTATATTATAATCCTTCCATAATTGTTTGAGCTAACAGCCATTTCCAAATAATCATTAATGCTAAGATGTCTCCAAGAAAATAGAGAATGGTCAAGCTAACATGATCATGACACTAGAAAAAAAACAGTTATTTTCAACTAGTCTCTGAGACTAAATTTTAGTTGCAAGTGACATTTGTGACAAAAATCCCCTTAGTCACCTTAAACAAATCGCATGTGATATTACTCACAAACGACAAGGGTGTTGGATGAACAAAAAACTCAACAAATACAAGTTCATCCTTTGACTTATATTGTCACATGCGACTAAAATGTGACTATTTTGGTCATTATTAAGGGTAAAGATGTGTTGCCACATGTCCCAATATTTAATTGTTTAAAATAAATAAAATTATTATTTTGAAATAATTTGGGATATTCAATTCACATGTTTAGATGATTTATATTATGACATGTGGCCCAATGTAAATATGCCATGTGGCATTTCAAAAATAAATTTAATATAAAATATTAATATTAGGTTGGTAGGGACCTAGGTAAATACATAAATAGGTGCTTACAAATTTAGGCTAAATAGTTAACTACCTATTTAAAGAAAAAGGTAGGTAGGTAGGTAAGTCCTGCCTTCTTAGGTTAAATACTTATTCATATTGGTAGGTATTTGGGTAGGTAAGTATTTAAGTAGTAGGTACATAGGTCAACCTAGGTGAGTAGTCAAATTAAGCACCTACTTAACTAGGTAAATAAGTAGGTTGGGGAAGGTAGGTAGTTTAAAATTGTGCATAATTTTTGTTTTGGGTTAAGCCTTTTAAATGGTTCATCCCATGTGCACATATTTTTTAATGTGAAATTGCATTACCACACCCCTTGTTTATATAATGTTCAAACTAGGAATCGAAAATAAACAATATGGGATAAAATTTGAAATTACAACTTCTTCACAAACTAAATTGCCATTTCAAAACTTTCCTGATGTCTTTTTGTGTTACTACATGGCCCATTAGATATTTAAATAATCATTTAATTAATAATGATTAAATTTAACATATATTTAAAATATAAATTACACACTACAAGTATTAAGTATTCGTTATCAACTATGTAAATAATTAATAATTTTTTAATATTTAACTAACTAGCTATTTAATTATTCATAACCTGCTAATACATAACTAATAGATAAATTAATAACTTAAATATTTATAAATATTTCCTTACTTTTTAAAATCTACTCGAATTATAAATAATATAATTAATGTAAAAATAATAAAATAATAATTGTTATTAGAAAAAAAATTCCTACACAAATTATTTATTTTAAAAATAACATTAAAATAATTATTATATTTATTAAATAATTACATTTATTATTGTAAGAAAGTTTATCGGTCAAGTAAATGATTTTTTCCATTAGTAAGTAATAACTATAAAAACCATAATCTACTAAACATATTAATATTGTTAAATTACTGTAATATTACAATAAAAATATTTATCATATAAAAGTAATTACAGTAATTGATTTATTTTATTGTAATAATATAAAAACTTATGTTGTAATAACAACTATTTAGTATTACTTATAATTAATAATTATATCTTTAATAATATTTATAAAAGTGATATATTATGAACAAGTAATTATTATAAAAAAATTATTATATTAAAATCCATGTAGTTATTGTCATAACATTAATTATTTTAATTATAAATTATAGATTATAATAATAAAGTTTATTTATTCAAGTATTGTAATTTTAAGTTAACAAATTAATTAATTAATTAATTACAATGATTTTATGTCACTATAGAATAATAATTATTAATATAAAATTTTATGTTTTTATATTAACAATTTACTGTAAATAAGTACACAATGAATAATACATACAATTATTTTTATGTATCTTTGTTTTTAAGTACAGTAACTACAACAACTTTGCTCATTATTTTAAGATTATTATAAAATTTTGAAATAAAAATCTAAACTATAGGACATAATTTTTCAATTAGGATATGAAATTTTATAACTGTTATTAAAACATAAGTGTTGTAAATACAATAGTTATTTTTTATGATTGGGAATTATCATTTTGATTAATGTGAAAATTTGGGTTGTAATATTAGTTATTCATTTTACATAAGCAGTAATAAATAATAAGTAAATTACTTTATTATAATTATTTTAAAATTTCAGTAAAATTAATCTAAAATTTTATGTCGTAATAACAATTATATATTGTAAATACATAATTAAGTATTGGAGTATACTGGAACATAATTCTTACAATCATAAAAATTAAATTAATTCATTTAATTATAGTGGTAATATTTTTATTTTTAAAGCTATTAAAAATTAAAAATATGAATAATTAAGCTGAATTATAAATTATGTGTTTATTATAATTAATGTATAAGTAAAGTAATTATTATGATTATATAATAGTTATATATTAATTACAATAATTTTATTGTTATTAAAAAATATAAAAATATTGAGTATAATAGTCTATGTTGGAATATATTTAATTTATTTGAAACTATAAGTAATTCAATGTAATGAAATTAGTATAATTACAATAAAAATACTATGAATATTAAGTTTAATCATAAATCAAATAATTATTGATGTATATAGACATATGTTGATTGTGATAAAACACGACTTTGCTTGTGGATAATGGGACTATAAATGGTTATTCTTAGATGATAAATTCAACCCATATATAGATGTAAACCAATTTAGTTGCAATGTAGTTGTAAGTGACTTAGTTGATGTTAGCATGATGTCACACTAGTTATAGAGGGCAAAATTTGATTGCAAAAACCAAATAATCGCAAGTAGTTGTAAATGTGTTAATCACATATTAATAATTTTTTTCTAGTGTGACCAAGAATGTTGTCCATAATTTCTTCTTCCGGATCAGATGTCATCACACAACCTCTCGCGAAGAACACACCTTTAGGATCTAAAAGACTGCATTCATTTTCGCACCAATTATTATGCCTTATTGGTGAAGTTTCTATTTGGTGCATATTTTTTTAATTAGGCAAGTTTGCCACATCGTTTTCATTAACACTAAGAGACTCATTGCTTTCGTTATATTCACCCCCCCAAAAATGAAGGGAGCCCTTCAATAGAAACTTGATCATTCTGCAATGTTGGAGTCATGCTAAAGAGTGCTCGTTCTTGGTACGAAAGGAACACAATCTCCAATGAGATAATGATGCACTCCTCCAGTCCTTGGGCCCCATAGATAGAAAGAGTAGACAGGTCTAAAGAAGCACTATAGCCAATGTGATGTTTTCCAAGATCATTCCTTGACTCCCACAAATCAACTAGATCTCCATAACTCAATGTTTCCATGGTTTTTGTCAATCCTGAAATAAAATGTTTTTATTTAACCAAGAGCTTAAAATACAAGAATCAATCGATTGTCTTTAATTAATGAAATCAATTCAAATGCTATCATTTGTCATTCAACAATATTTTAGAGAGCTACAAGGTAATGGTTATTTCGATTGATGAAAAAAAATTTGGAGTTTTATTTAATTACATTAATCAGTGCTTAAAATATCTAATATATTTGGAAAGGTTTGCTTGTGAGGGTAGCCAAAAGACGACCTGGTGGTTGCCAAATAGTTTTCTCGTGGGGTTAACAAAAGGACCATTAAGTGGCCACCAAGTCATTTTTTCATGGGGCTAACAAAATGACAACCTGATGGCCCCTAGGTCATTTTCTCGCAAGGGTAGCAAGAAGACAAATTGGTGGCCACCAGGCCACCAGGTCATTGTCTTGCAAAAGTAATGAGAGGATGACCTAGTCATTACCAAGTCATTTTTTCATGAGGGTAATGAAACAACAACCTAGCGGACGCTAGGTGGTTTTCTTGCAAGGGTAACAAAACAATGACCTGGCAAATGCCAAATGGTTTTCTTGATCTATTTTAATACCACGATCTAATGGCCATCAGATCACCAAGACGAAACCTTTGTGGGAAAGCAATTTGAAGGCCACCAAATCGTGTCCTCAAGTTGACAATTTAACGACCGATAGATTGATTTCTCACAATGTTTTTTTTGTGATATGGTGAGATGGACGATTGGCAACTACCAAACTATCGTTTGAGTTTGCTCCATCCGAAGGTTGTGCATTGGTCATGTAATGGTCGGGTTATGAGGATTTTAATTTGTGATGCTGTTGAATCGACTATGGCACTTGAAATGATGACAGAGAAACTAATTAACTAAAATAATGATAAAAATACAAGTGAGGATTGAAGAAAACATGTTTCATGGAGAGTATTTGAAATGGAAGAAAGTCCATGGGGTGAAATTGAGACAATCAATTTTCTTGTTGTCTAATGATTTCTAGTAATTCGGTATTTAAATTTTGTTTTCTACTATTCAATTCGATGAGTGACTAAAAGTTCTAAATGCAGATGATGCATTGAGGAAATCAAAATGAAGAGTCATATAACAATTAGTGCATCATTATGCTTACTAACTGATGACTCGAAACACATGATGTTACTACTTAATTCTGTCATTCAAGGATAGTACATTAATCCTTGTTAAATAACTCAAAGGTAGTAAAATACTTATTAAATGGTTCATATTTGAGATATTTATTTAACGTTTATAAAGTTTAATGTGTAGAGCTTAAATTTAAGGTTTATGGTTTAAAGATGAATTATAGGGTTGAATAAATAGTTACATAATTTTCTTCTATTACTATGGCAATATTTCAAGTCGAATTTTTCTTAGAAATCATTGTTGTACTAATATGTCTTAATTCATAGTTTAAATGAAATTTGCATATGGATCAATTAAATCATTGTAATCTATAAATTGTATGATATTTGTTTATTTATATGTAGTTTAAGTTGTATTTATGTATAGATCTATATGTGTGTATGGATGTGTGTTTGTATATGTTTGTATATATATGTATGTGGATGTGAATTCCCCATTTTGTAGGATGTTTAGGGGATCACAATGTGTCCCATATATGAACATCAAGTAGCATGTTAGTGTAATGGGAACCAATAGTATTTAGTTATATGAAAAAATCATATGAATCTTGATTTTTTGGTAGCTATACATAAAAGGGAATTATGATGCACAATGTGAACAAATCGCAACAACTCAAAGTGTTTTGATTTTGATAAAAACCTTATCAATTTTATACATTTTGACAAAACCCTAATGGTTGACCATAGGTGAAAAGCCTGCTCTTCTTGATTCAAATTTTTTTTAATATGTGTTGTAAGATTATTTCTACAAAAAATATAATGAAAGTTTGAAAACCTAATCTTGAAAAATAATTGGAACAAATGGCAAGGGTAATAAACCTTGCAACATTGTAAGCAATATATATCTCAAATTTTATAATTAAAAGTGTTAAATCAAGAACTATAAGCAATGTGTAGAATAATTGAAACTTGCATTATGTTTTCATGACAAGTGATTGGAACAAAATCTTGACAAAATTTTAACTTCTCACATAATATCAAGCAAATATAACATCGACATTTGCCATGGTAAAAACACAATCATCCAGGTGAACAAGAATCATTTATGATAAATTAGTTTAGATATCAAATGAACTTATTTTATTTCTTCGTAGGATCTATGTTTTATCAAATAGTAACTTCCTTTCCAAGCTTTGTTTTTTGAAAATGATGTCCATATATGTTGATTAAGGTTCTCAAAACCTATTTCTTCCAAGCTTGTCTACCTCACTCCTTTGTCCTTTTCACCTACATGAATATGAAAAGGCAAATTAGCATGTAGCTTTCATGCCCATGTTTTATATATTAAAATAATTTTAAAATCGACCTTTTTCAAGTGTAAATACCTACCTCCTTTCTATGACATTGTCCACTTACATGGAAAGGAAAAAGAATAATTTAAAAATATGGGACAAATCATGATGAAAATTTACTTGAACTATATGGCAACATAAAAGAACCTTGGGGCCAAGGGCATTACATTGATATTTATAACAAAAAAATGAAGTCTTTTGATATTAAATGTTTCATGTAACCAAATATTTATTACAATGTTAGATTTTGAGTATTATAGAATAAATCATAATTTTCAATATTTATGAATTCAATGAATTTTGAACTCCCCAATTTTCAGTATAAAAATGGATTATCAGGAAAAATAATGCATAAAATAATTGGTGAATGAAGACATTTACAAAATAATAAGTCTTACTAATGAAATTGAAATATCAAATTTTAATTTGTCCGTTGGATGAAAAAACAATTATGAATGTAATTTTTGCCATTTTTATTTTTCCGTTTTCACCATCAATGTCAAATAAACTAATGATGTATGGCCACACATTGCGCTTCTTAAAAAAAAAGGTTCATGAATTTTTTATTTCATAAAATAAAATAAAAAATACATGTTTATCCCAAAAAATTCACTGTAGTGGGAAATTCAAGAAATTGATGATATATATTTGATGGGAATATTTTTTATTACAACATCTATTGGCCCCCTAGTGAATTTAGTGTTTTTTCAATTTTGTCGACTTTGAAATGGCCAATAATTGTTAATTCTTGACTTTTCAAAAGGCTTCTAGAATTAAGTTATATATACATGAAAAAATATACAAGGAGAAGCTCTGAACCTGACGTTACCCTATCTTCCGGCCTACAACAGGGACTACTATGTAGCGTTGTACTTCGCAGAAATCGATCCGCTAGCGTACAACCAAACGCGAGTGTTCGACACGGTTCTGAACTATGGCCCATCCGAGGACCCCTACTTTAACATCTCCGTTGTGTCGCTCGCTGGTGGGATGTATGTGGCGATGGAGCTGGCCGATACCAATGTAACCTTCGACAGCAGTGGAAGCATTCAGTTGATTCCCCATGCGGATTCTCAACTGGGTCCCATTTTGAATGCTCTTGAGCTTTTTGTTTTGACGCCGCCTGCACCCAATCTAACATTTGTCTCAGATGGTAAGTAATTTACTTCCTTAAGCTCATCCCCCCTTGATCCCTAGTTCAACAACTTCCTTCCTTCATCATCACTTGTACTTTTAAGGAGCATTCACACTTGGTGTTAAGAACTCTGGTGTTGGGTTCCATAACATCATGTTAGTCATTTACGACTTAAACCTAGTTACCATGAAGATTTTATGTTAACCCCACATTCACTTAATATTAAGCTATCACCTATTTAACATTGCATGCCACCTAGGATGCCACCTAGATTTTCATTACTTAACATCAAGTGTGAATGCACCATAATAAGGTCCACTTTAGATGGAGACCGGAGTCCAAATTCCTAGGAACCAATTTGGACTCATTTCAAGGCAAATTGAATCCTTGAGTTGGTCCCTAACTTGCATCTTGGTTCCTCAAATCATGAGCTCTCCTTTTGAGCTCCTTTTTAAAA
>Ga0116227_10007844_pt1 | contig 20569 bp, 11 predicted proteins | sample S1TSphgellanicum_FD_89693 | JGI IMG/M metagenome (GOLD analysis project Ga0116227, IMG submission 89693) | Host-associated microbial communities from peat moss isolated from Minnesota, USA - S1T2_Fb - Sphagnum magellanicum MG | ecosystem: Host-associated > Plants > Peat moss > Unclassified...
AAAAGATTGGGACGGTAGTAGTAGTCAAGACCACAAACAGACTACTTGCAGGGGTCCTTTGTTAGAATTCAATTCGGAGGTTTTTAAATTTTTTACCTCGAAGAAGGAACTTTGACTAAAATGATTTCGGTTGGCCCTAACTTTTGTCAAGGCAATTCAATTATGTCGTAGCTAATTACTTAGGATGAAAAGCCATAATTTAGTGAGGCCGTTCCCTTTTGGATTTGTTGCCTCAAATCCTTTATGTAAAATGAGAAACGGTTCTTAATTTGATTTAGTTGCATGGAGGTATAACATGCTTTAATCACATTGAGTTCAATCGTGAAATAATAATCTTTATCATTTCAAATACCATTACGACTTTTTAATGCTCAATTTTGCAAGAGCTTAACGTTTAATGTCTTCCAAGGTAATCTATTTTGATCCCAACACGAGTATGGTATGAAATAATAATTCATTTCCTTACCCATAATGACAAATATTTTTAATATCATATAACTCTATGCAATTGCCCAAAACACCACCAAACAACACAAATGTTTCAATATTTTTGGTTGTCCATAGAGCCACAAAGAAAAGAAGGGAAATGAGGTCTTTATTCATTCAATAAAAAATAAAATCCCAAAAGAAAAAAGAAAAAAAAAACATCAAAATCCAGGTTAAAACACAAATTCACAAAAAAAAAAAACCCCAACTAGCAACTAGGGCAAAGAAAATCACTCCACAACAAACCATTCACCATACATTATTTTTGTCTAAACTCCACATGTCACAAGCAAGTGCCACTCAAAATAGACAATTTCATAAAAGATTGACAAGTGCCATATAATGCAATCATAAGGCCAATTAAAACACATTTAAAATGTATACATTTATTACTACGAGCTTGTTGTGTACACCAATGGGACTAATGGGACTACCTTACAAGCAAGCCTCCCCCAAAATACATATGTGATCACAACTTGACACCACAAGTTAAGCACAAATTGTGTGAACCACTCATGAAATTGTCCATTCTCAACAAAGATGAATCTTTTCACATACTACTGGCATGTCATTTCCAAACCATATCTTGGGTATGGGAATCATGGTTGCCAACATTTTCTTGCACATGCAAACCTTTACTTATGTAGTACCGAATCACAATTCTCAAACAACCAATACTCCTTCCTTGTTGCATGTGAGGGAAAAGTTAGAGAATCCTGAACTTATCCAATCCATTTGGGAGGGGGGTAAGAGGAGGATCATGGATGCTTGCCATTTCATGAACAAGGAATTACACCATTTGCAAATTAGGGTAGTTAGCCTAGTAATGACATATTTCTATGATTTTTCAATTCAATGTTATTATTTAAATTATTTAAATAATATTAGAATTTTCCAAACACCTAACCCATGTAATCCAACTTTTTTTTTTTCCAAAATAGGCTTATCATTGGAAAAAGATTCAAATTGAACCCTTATAAAAATAACATGGTTGGTCATATTCAAAATATTATCAAAATTGAGCCTAGCCACCCCTTTAGGGGAAAATTGATGAGTGTCACATATACCTAGTCAAAGTTGCAACCTACTTCTTTAGCTAATTTTGGTCATTGACCCACCTATTTTTAGGAGGTACCCTATAGTGATGTTAAATTGGACACAAATTAACTAGAATTTGCAAGGTTGAAAATTTTGAAAATTTTCTCTTCATGTGTCTGAAATTTCAGAATAATTATAAAATCACTTTGTCCAATTGAAAATTTTCTGAAAATTGCAATAAATTATATTTGAATTAAATATGTAAAATTTACAATATAACCCATTTCTAATGCTATTTTAGAAATATAAATTTAAAATACAATGTTATCCATCTATGTTTCAAGCTCCTCCACTAAAGCACTTGCCCATTATTTTCATAATCTCAACACCCTCAAAATGGGAATGTAAATACTTATTTCTTAAGTCCCTTGCTTAGTAAAATCTTAAGTATTTAGTCTTAAATCTTGAAGTAGTACCTATTTTAATCCCACAAACTTCAAAGCACTATGAGAAACTTCCCAAGGTATTTGGAGAGCACATTATATATGCTTTAATAAAAACATGCTTATTAAGGCTAGTTTCCATGTGAGCAGTTCTACCAACAAGAAGAGGAATAATAGATAGTAAGCAAACCTTTTTTTTAATAAAAAACCTTTTTCTAATAAATGAACTCCATGTAAACAAAACGAAAAAAAGAAATCAAACTTCTTTTAATCAAAGACTTTTTTTAAAAATAAATGAACACCATGTAAACAAAAAAAGAATTCCCAAAAAAATTTAATGAATTTTTAAAAATAATTAAAAAGATGAATACCATGTTAACCAAAAAAAAAATTCCAAAATTTTTTTTGACGAAATGTTCTTAATTAAAAAAACTCTTCGATTATGAGTCAAATTCTTGGACATGTAAATCAAATCCAATGGAAATGTAAATCATTTACACTTACACGTCTGAACTTTTTACATTTCCATTTATACATTGCCATGTATAATTATTATTTTTAACACTTACTCCAGTAATGTGGTGGTGTCCAAGGGGACAACCCAAACCAACAAAAGAAGAAGACCACAAAGATGGTCAAACTTTTTTTTAATTAACTTCTTTTTCAAAACCTTGACTAGGGTAATGGTGCAATGCTTTGGACACTAACTAATGAAGAGGGATTGTTAAATCAGACCATCATCTTTGAACCCCAAATATTTTTGAAAATATGACACCGAGGTGTTGAAAATCATTCATAATTATTGCATGCCATGATTATTTGAGTTTTTTCGCCACTATAATAATATCATAGTAGTAGACATGTGTATGTAGATCATGAAAATAAAATAAAATAGTAATTTTAAGTGCTTAAACGTGAATGGATTTATTATTGGCCTTGCCTATCAAGGGAAGGATGTTGTGTTTAGATTCATTATAGAGTATAGTAGCTTAAGGGATTTTGGCCCTTAGGTAATAATAATAGGTCTATTTTTGTATGAGGATTTTTGAAGGATGATATTTTGGCTTGTGTTGAAACTTGAGAGATTAGTTATATAGAGTTATAATATCTTGAAGGATTTTGGTTTCTTTCAGAGGATTTTTTTGAAGATTATATTATTGCATGGTGAAATAATTGAGTTTTCATAATTCTTCTTTTGCCTTAAGTTCCTTTTGAATGTAAAATGGCAAGGCCACAGTGTGACACACCCCTTGTTATTTTTTATAAAAAGAATTATTGGTGTTGTTAATGTGGAAGCTGACTCTAGATAAACTAGGGTTAAAATGGTCTTTGGAATGGGGAGAAAGCAAAGCAACTAAATAAAAGACCACAAAAATGGCCTTTTAAAGATAGTCTTGGGTGGCTGGAACTCGAAAGCCGCCGCCGAAGGAGAAGACCCTCGAGGAGTGGGGTCAAGGACGTGGGAAGAAGCTCGAAGGGAAGCTGCGCGCAAGATTCAGGATTTTAGTGAGTGGTGGTGCGCGATTTCTCGATCACATCGCATGGATGGAATGGAGATTTTTCTCAGAACAATTTCAAATTTTTTTGGGGTAGATAGAGGGAGGGACCCATAAGAGCTGCTTCAGTAGTAGTCTAGAGGGCTGTGTTTTGTGTTTTGCTTTGGGGGGTACTTTCTTGCTTGCTTGCTTGCCTTCTTTCTTTGCAACTACTTTTTCATCCCCACAAATGTGCAAAACAAGCTCTGTTGTGTCGCATTGCTAGCTTACACATCTGTTAGAGAATTCATAGGTACTTTTATCTGCTTGCTGTAAGATAGAGCCATCCAGCCAGCTTTCTTGTCTTTTGTCGTTTAGTCTTAACGGCTGTACCCACACTGGAAGAAGTATCCATCCGATTTTCTAGTGTCCAGTTGGTCCATCATAATCTTGATAAGAACGTCCCCCTCTTTGTTTCCTTGCAAAACCAGCAGCACCAATCTTCTTGTTCTTGATCTTCCTTCTTCATTCTCATCTTTTCTTCTGCTTCTTCTTCTTCTTCTTGTGAAATCTCGAGAAAACGTTTTGGGCTTTGGGTAATTTGGTTTCTTCTCTCCATTTCTCCAATTGGGTTGGATTTTTTTTCTCGTGAAAAAGTTTTGGGTTTTGAGCAATTTGCTCTCTTCTCTCGATTTCTACAATTGATTTTTGTTTTTGTCTCTTTTTTTCTTTTTTGGTTTTGTTTTTGGGGGGGGGGGGCGTCTTTGTTTCATCTTGAGGAAGAAGAGCTGATTTTGAAGAGTTTTTATTTGGTGAATCCATGCTATGGCAGCCTGCACCGTGTGGTGGGATGTGCAAGGATGTAGGAACAGTTGCTGCAGTTCTTTGAGTCTAGTATCAATTCCCGGAAGTAGAAGCAGTAGTAGTAGCAATGAATTCTCAGCAGCTGCACCATCATCATCATCATCAGTTCAGTATGCCTGTCACAAAGCTCTGCTAGGATCATCCACACAGCTGCTTGTGACTGGAGACTTGCAGGAGAGCTTTAGAAAGGTGGTTAAATTGCAGTTCAAAGGAGGAGGAGGACAACAACAACAAAAAAATCATGATTCTAGAAAACTAGAGATGAGGTAGGTACACATGGTTTATCTCTCCTTCGACTTTCCCCAGCTTGCAACTTTCCCACCTTCCGCAGGGTTTTATATTGATCTCTTTTTGTTTGTGTGTTTGGTGATTCATTGAAGGAATTACTTGTTGGCCAAATTCCTCCCAACAAAATAGATCTCAGAATTTTGTTTCTCTCGATCTTTTGTGTCTTCTTCGAGCATCATTGTCACTTTCTGTGACATGACAGTTTTTGCAGCAGAAACTGTTTCTCAAGAGACATGAAGTTCACATAGTTTTTGCAACAAAAATTGTTGCTCAGGGACAAATTTCACATCTTTGTTAGCTCCAAGGAAGTGAGGGATTAGGGCTGAAGGATGGTTCTTCTCAATTCTCCAATCAGAGCTGTAAAACAATCTGTGGCACTTTTGGGTTTTTCTTGCAGAGCTTTGTACTCACCTCTGGTTGAGAGCTTTAAGTCAGTTGATCGGAAATCACAACAGTTTTTGAAGACTGCAGCAAGCCTGGACACAGTGAGTGATTCTGCCATTCAAAGCAGCAGCAGCTCTGTAGCATCCCGAGCTGACACAAGTTTCCTCATGGTGCAGACCACCATAACACCCACACCTAATGATGATGATGAAGAAGAAGAAGGTGATGATGGTAGGCAAGAACAATCCTCAAGTGCAGATCAATTGAGTGATGAGAAGAAAGATGACGTTGCTCCCACACCTCAAGATCCAGTGGCTGCCGCCTCTGGTGATCATCATGCTAGTGCTGCAAATCTTTCAGGTTTGTGACAGCACACTGAAGCTTTTTGGATTCTTTCACGGGATGATGATAGCCTGCATTCATTTCATGAGCATTTCTCTGGTCTCTGTCATCAAGAAACAGCACTCTTTTTTTGAACTTCAAGTAGAGGGTTTTCTTGGCCAGATTGTGATGCAACAACCTGATTGAGCTTTTCAAGTGTTATACATGATTTTTTGTCAAGAGCTGAGTTCTCTCCACTTTTGAACTCCAAATCTTCCCTGAAGAAAACAGTGCTTCCTTCTGTTTGTGAGAGGGTTTTGTCATTCCTTTCTTGACTGTGAATACTTCTTCTGCTTGCCACAGATTTAGGGTTTAATGTGTATGCAAAGAGGAGTGCAAGAGCAAGAGCACCATCAATGTCTTTATCTCAAAGCTTCACAGCCGTAGGAGGTCAAGCTTTTACACGCACCATAGGAGCAGTCGGAGGGCCATTAACCAACGCAAGTAGAATTAGAGGTATCTTTCTCTATAGAACTTTGTAAAGCTCATTTTGTATTTTCCATTTCTTTCTTGGTATGTGTATATGTGTGTGCACAAGATCTGTTATTTTTTTGGTAACAAAATTTGCTCGTCATCATGATGCTGAACAAAGTGGGTTTTGAAGCAGTAGTAGCAAATGGAACTTTTTACTTCCTGTGCAAACATCTGAACAGAGAGAGTTTTAGGCATTCATTGTGTGTTTGGCTGTTGGTAGTAGGTGCAGGACCTTTGGGTGTTGTAACGGCAGCAGTGACGGTAGCTGTTCTAGGGCTTACAACTGCTGCATTACGAAATGGACTTCTGCCAAGCACTCCACAGGTAAACAAAAAATTTCTTCTGGTGATCAATAAACTCTTGATTGCACTACTAAAAGAGGGGAGTTAGGGTTTTGCTCTTTGTGCCATTCTGTGCATTCTGAGATCAAAGGTTACCTTTGGCAATATTGTCTTTGGTTTCTTCTCTTCCATGATCCACAAATGCTCATACACACACAAGCTTGATCTCCAATTCCAATCTCCAATTGTTCACAACTGCACATGATTCAATGATTTGTGGTGATGAAGGATTTGTGGGCATGACTGTTCCCAGGAAGTGTCTCTATTGTGAACTATTTCTAACAGAGTTTTAACAACATTTTACTGTCAGAAGGTGTGCACCAAGTGTGATGGGTATGGAGTGCAACAATGTCATGTCTGTGAAGGCCAAGGCAAGCTTATCTGGGAGGGAAAATTGCGGCGCATGGATCCTTGCCCTCTCTGTTTTGGCTCGTGCCTGGAAAAGGTTAGATTTTATTTTTCTTTTGTGAAAGTTCATGCTTCTATTGTCAAAGGCAAATTGCTATGCAAGTAACTGTGTGTGGCATAAGTCAAGAGTGAGTCTTTGCTGTTCTATGTTCTAGTGCTGCACTTCTTTCAATCATACAAACCAAAGAATACCTAGTTGTTGATCACTGAAAGGAAAGTGTGTGGTAGTTTCTAACAAACCATTACTGCTCATGTGTGTGTGGATTGCAGTGTAGACGTTGTGGGGGTATAAAAATGAAGAGAGGGATTCCACCAAATTTGCAAACACAGACTTCTCAAAATGTGAAGAAATCATGAGATTGAACTGATTTCAATGCTTGAAATAATACATTTAATCTGCAAGGAAAAAAAAAATTTGCTTCTGCTTGCGATGGAATCAGAACCAATCAGCAGTGTAAAATTAATTAAATTGTGCATCATATGGGCCTCTTACAGACATGATAGTTGGAAAAATTGTACCTTTCTACATCACTACAAACTCCAGATGTGAGTGGAACTGTATCTGCAAGACCCAGGATAGTATTAGTCTCATGTGTAAAGATAGATTGGAGTTTCTTCACTAAAGAATTTTTTTCAGATTCTCAAATTATGAGGTTTCTTTCATGTTATTCTACATGAGAAACAATTTGCCATAAGCTAGAGAACAAATAAAGAGAGTGTCAGGGCTAGCAATTTTTTCGAAAGAAAGGAAGCAAATTAACACATGGGCACTGACTTGTGAAATATTACCTTTGGTGCGAGTTATCAAATCTGTAACAAATATTGTGTTGGGTGCTACTAGATTAGTGCTCTAACACTATCACACACATAAAAAGCATGCTTACAACTTGAGATAAACTCCACCCACAAACACAAAGAGTTAAAACCTTGTCCACATAGAACTAATACAACTTGGGGAAGAACAATACTAACACAAAAAGTTGAAACATACTAAACTAGGTTCCAACAACGAATAAACCCCAGTGGAAAACCAATGTCTTGTAGTAAGTACTTGACAATCCAAAGAAGCTTGTGAATCATCATCATGTTTATTAAAAATGGAAATCAAACTTGTAGTTACTGTGTTAAAAAGAAGGTTTTGAATTGAAATTTTGGGCAAAGAAGAAGATTTGGTTTGAAGAGTTTGGTGGGATTGACAAAGTTGGAAATGTACCCATGTCTTAGAAAGCCCTTTTCTATGTTTTGCAAAATGGCCTAAACGCAATCAATGAGCAATGGTGAGGCCTCCAATTCCTTTTATGTGTAAACTCACCAAAAACCCACCGTGTGGCAACAATGGCAACCTTTCAATACAAACATGTTGAAATCATTGAATCAAAACATAAATCTTGATAACTTTTTCTTGATGTGGGTTCCTCTTTTGTTATAACAAGTCCACTTGCATTGAATATGTGAGCCTTTACAAATGTCTACCACCATAAAAACCATGTGCAAGTTATTTGAAAAATTAGTTAATATTTTACACATTAGCTAATCATTATGATCGGTCAATAAAAAATAATCACATTTATTTCATGTACATTGTGTGTATGCATAGTTATAGGTTCAAAATCAATTTCACACAATTACATCCAACTTGCTATTGACAAATGATTATGTTTGTATTGACAAAATGTTTTAATTATTTTTTGCTACATAAATATTTTTTAAACTTGTTGATGCCAAACATAGCATACAAAAATTTGAACACCACTTGAATTTTTTAATGTTTTATATTTCCCCAAATTTTATTCTTCAAGTAGTGGAATCGTGTTTGCATGACAAGACATGACATGAATAAGTAAGTGGTATTCATTCCCATAATTATGGAACATATATATATATATATATATATATATATATCATAAGAGAAAAAATTGAAATTATAAACAATTTTTTAAACAACTTCATGCTTGTAATAATATAATAACATGTGAATAATAAATTGGATGAAGTTCAAATTTCAAATAACGTGAAATTGAATTTGGACCTATGAATATGCACAAAATATAAAAGCCTCCAAAAATATTAGTGTAAAAATATGATAATCTTTAATGGAATGTTCATAATGATTGGTCCATATGATAAGATTTATTTGATTCCCCATTATGCATTGTGCAATATGTCATGTTTATAAGTGAAGATGGGAAAAAAAATTTGCACACTTTTTCAAACGTGGTAAGTAGTAGGGTGAATGAACTTATTTTCACAACTTGACCCAACTTTGTCAAATGATTACAATATTTTTAAAGTAGTTACATCCTTTCATTTTATCTTACTACTTGCATTACAAGAAGTAGAAGTTTGACATTGGTTCAAATCTTTGAAATTAATTTGAACTTTGAATGTGGTTTAAACTTTTCAAAATTAATTTTGTTGTTGATCACTTGAGTTTCAAGTTTTTTGTTGTGACATGTTTGAATTTCTACTTCATTTGTCCTCTTATAATACTAATCAAAGTGATCACATAAGTTTTCTTCACCTAAAGACTTTGTGATGCACATAGAAATGGGTTAAATTTTTTGTTTCCTTACATTTAAGGATTTTGTGAAGTCCATTCTTGTCCCACTCAACAAATAATTGAATGAAAAAAAAATATTAACCCTTCATTTATACTAAAATTCATTCATTAAATATCATTTTTGCATTACTTAACACAAGTTCATATAAGTATTATTCATGCATGGTTGGTTTTGATTGTAGAAAAATGTTAACATCTATTTGCATGGGAATGTGAATTAAAAGGAAATGTTGGAAGTGTAATTAAACTATGAATGTTCATCCCCCTTATTTACCAAACTTATGTGTTCCTTTGATATGTGTTTTGCCCTCCAACTTTTGCAACTTCTCATGCACTTGATTTTGGTAATGGGTGGATATGTTGTCTTTATTTTTTTGGCTTTTATTTTTGTCCCCACACAACCTCCTTGGTCGGGGGTTGTTGAAACCTAGTGTTTACTTTGGATTTGAAATGTCTCGATTTTTCATATTTTAACGAACATTTTGTAAAGTGTACTAAATTTGATTTGGGGGGGGGGGTGTTTGTTGTGTTTAATCAAATTACCTTTTCACCACATGCACATTGATTTTTTTGTGGATCAAATTAACTATCTATGGTATTGCAAATTGAAAATACCCTTCATTTTATGATTTTTTGAATTATTAAACATTGGAAAAGTTTTTATGTTTCTTTTTACATATTAACTTCCTTTCAAACTTTCATGTAGACTATGAACACCTTTTTCAAACATTTTCCATTGGAGCACCAACCCTTGTTTTATTCAAACATATTTCAAAAATCACAAATGCTGTTATTAGATACCAAATAAATCTATCAATTATTTTTGCCCTTACAACTGAAAAATTACCATTAACTAGTTCACTTATTTACATAAAATTCATAATGAAAGTGTAATAAGGCTTAAGTTATGTAAAAGACTTTTCTACTTTGTTGTAATTTTTTTTGCTTGACACACATCATTAAAAAAACCATTTATAATGCAATTTTCATGTTCCACTTTGAAAAGTTATAACTAACACAAGTTTTATACATGATCATATGTGACTAGAAAATTTTCTAAATTTTTGTCCCCATTGTGGCTATACTTATTTGAACTTGCTTTACATGTCATTTTGTATATATCAAACAACATGGTGATGGGTTTTGTTTTTAATGGGAAAAGTGCCTTTTTTTACATAACACACTATTGTGACAATGACACTACAAAGAAACAACGTTGCAATGATACGGATACTAAGGAGGGATAAATTGATGAATAATTTCCACATGGTGGAGTTACTCTAACAAGTTAGAGAATACCTTTCAAATTGTGAAAATTATTATTCCTATAACATCACTATGATGTTAATGAACATGATTTTTTTAACCCAATGAAAGAAAAAAATATACAAAGGAAAAAATGTGACGGTGCTTTGCATTTTATATGTAACATCACAACCCCCTATGCTTTTAAGGTCAATGTGTAAAGTTGAATCACATTGAATGAAAACAATGTGCCATATGTCAATGTCACTTTGAAAAATATTGGATTCATATTTGATTGTTTTGAATGAAAAAAACCATTTTTATCCATGCATTCAAAAAATAAATTGAGTTCTAATGAATTTGTCACATTAATCTACATATATAAATTGATAAACAAATATAATATTAGATTAATTTTTCACTTAATTTAATTCCCAACCATATCATTGTATTTATATTTTTGAATTAATGTACATGTATTATTTATATTTGAAGTTATACAATTTATCATTTTAAGAAAATTTTAATTATTGAAAAATAAATTATTTTTTAATATAACAAAAAATCAAAATGAACAGTATAGATGAAAGCTTGAAACATTTCATAATGTTGGACCCCATAGACTGTAAATTATTTAAAAAAATTTGACAATTTTTTTTGATTTAATTAGTTATTTGAAACAATTATCAATTTCTAAATTTGATATTATAATAAAGGTTTTTTTTTTCATTTTGCTTTGTTTGTATTGTTTTTATTATTTGTCTTTTCACAAACACACAAGACCTTTCAATCTTTATTTTGTACTCTTTATATATATATATATATATATATATATATTCTTTTGGGTCTTTTTTTCTAATTTTTTATTGAATTACTAATTTTTGTTTTGATTTTTTATCAAGTTTCTTATTTTTTTGTTCTATTTTCTATTTGATTTTGATTTTGATTTTTTGCTCTAGTTTTTGTTATTGATCTTAAGTTTTTCAAAAAACATTTATGGTTTTTAAATTTTAATTTCTATTTATAATTTATTTAAAATTGAGTTTTTTAATTTTTTGGTCTTGGATTTTTACATGGAGCTTTTGGCTTTTGTTTTCTATATTTTTAAATAAAAATTTGAGGCTCATTACTTTGGTTTTTAAAATTAAGTTTTTATTTTTTTTATTGAATTTCTAACTTTTTTGCTTTGGATTTTTGTGGCAAGGTTTTGGACTTTCATTGGTCAACATTCCAAAGTTGGCATTAATTTGTAACTCCCAATATTTCATTTTTTACCTTTTGGAACTTGTTTCATTAATTTCTTGTTTCAATATTTTTCAATTAATGTCAAGAAAAAAATAATGTCAACAAATTCTTATATATGTATATATATAGGGATGGTTATCCATCAAATTTTTCAAATGGAATATAGAAGATTTCATTTATCTTTTTTAATCATGACAATAACTCATGCAAGTTTTGTGCAAAACAATTCAAATTTTTTATGTTGCACATGTGACATAACATTTTTTGGGAATTGGACATAATATTAGCATTTGATTTAATATTCCATAAAAACATTTCATACCATTGAAAAAAAACATTTGCAAAACATTTTTTCCCATAAAATTGAGAAGAAGACTTTTTTTTTTTTTCAAGGAAATATTAAATATTTTGTAACCAAAAAAGAAAGAAAACAATGATAAGTTTATAACAAAATTATTTTTTGCTTGTGGAAATCTGTTTAATGTGGCATGACATATTTATTTTTTAAATGCAATTTTTTATATTGGCAATTATGGTTCTAGTTAAGTAATGTCCAATTTAAAAAAATGCACATCACATTTTTAAAAAAATGAAATATGATTTAATGCAAAATTAAAATTTTAAAAATGCAACTTGAGTAGATTTCGATTGTACAATTAACTTTATTAGACAATCGAACAATTTTAATAAACATTTATTAAACATATTGAATGGTTTTTTAAAGGAGAAGTTTTAAAAAAAAGTTGTTGATAAATTTACAGAAGATATTGCAAATGAGACATCAATTTACAATTGATGAAGTGGGGCCATTAATTATAGTACAAATGCTGATGGATAATGTGTTGATTACAAACAAGTTGGGCATTTAATTGAAGAGAAGTATTTACACATTGTAATTGGTGGTTATAATGTTCATGGTTTGAATTTTATTTAAAAAGACATTAGTAAATTAAAATGTCTCAATAAAATTATCAAGGAAAGAGGAAAAATGTGAAATGAATTAGTAATCACCATAATAGTCAAGAAATGTTTATAAAATTATCTAGAAACAAATAAAATCCTTGAAACTTTTGTGTCCCAATGATACACATTTTGATATTAACTTTATCATGTTGTAAAGATTTTTGTAAATCAAAACCATTCTTTAGTAAATCATTATCAATTCAAATTGAAAAAAATAGATAATTGTATTGACTAAAGAAAAAAAATTGAATATTCCATTTTGAATAGTCAAATTTGAAAAATGGTAACCTTCATTATTTAAATCATAAAATTACTTGTATACACCATTTTGTTGGTTTTGAAAAACTCACTATTAATAAGTTTTATGAATAAATGGATCAATTAACAGAATAAATGAATGGAAATTATGAGTTAATATCAAATTTTAAAAATTCAAATATTACAAAACCATTAATTATTTGTGCATAACCCTATCATGTTAGAATAATCTTTGATTTAAAATGGATAAAAAAGGTTTAAACAATGACAAAGAGATAATGAAAACTTTTAGGATGATAAGAATTTTTTATTTTTCAAACATTCAAAATCAAGTCAATATTTTAAAAAGTTGACATCATATCAAAACGTGGAAGGTCAATTTTACTTTTTTTCATTTTAAATCATTTAATTTGTCTTTTTTTAATGAAATGATAACACATGTTCAGTGGAAATCATATTCAATATAAACATCAAAATAGTTTAACAAGAGAAAAAGTAGCAAATTTAGTTTTTATATTTAATAATCTACAAATCAAAAACAAAGTGTGCAATCTTAAATTCAAAGGTCAATTTCTACAATGGTTAAATGAAGATGAAAACTTAAATTGAAATTTTTAATGCCAAATTACATTTTATTATACACAAATTTTTTTTGAAAAGTGTATGTGTTGTATTCCATTACATTCTTTGTTCTTTAGGTTGCTTGAAAAAACATGTATTCCATTTTTTGTGATCTTGTATTTATGTGAAAGATTTGGATAAATTGCTTTTCCTTGCACAACCATATTTAATCCATCACCTAGATTTGGAACTTCGAAAATCAAAGCCATTGGGATTATGAGAAGTTCATAGTTTTCGTAGTGTCCTCTTGATTTTGCTATCTATCTACCATCCAAGAGAAGTTCATAGTTTGCATAGCATACTCCTGATTTTGTTATCAATCTACCATACATGATAGTTGTCATAAGGTTAGAACCAAGCTAATTTGATGCTCAAAGGAATTAAAATCCACCCAAGGAACTAGAGTCAAACCAAGAAAGAGTGTCCAAATATGTGCAAGTGATCGTTACCAATGGACTTAGTTGAGCAATTTGAGTAAAAAAACCTTGACAATAATGTATTAGTGAATGTTGGTTCACTCTAACCAACATTTTTTTCTCTCTTTCTCTCCTTTCTTTCTCTCCCTCTTTCTTTCTTTAGCGTTGTGTTTAAGAGTATGTCAGGAGAGGTCACAACATTATCATTGTAGGAATTTGCTTTTCCCCCTTTTTCTTCTCCCTCTTTCACACTCTCTCTACGTTTAACATTTTGTGCAGAAGGATGCCTAGAGAAATTTCGCCATTGTCACTACAACAATGTGTTTTTTATTCTCCTTGCAACTTCAAATGATCCAATATTCAGTCCTTTTGAGTTTGGATCCTAGTTTCTAAGAGTTTAAGTAACACATGCAAAGACAAGGTGAAAAGCTGAAGTGAGGATGAGAGAGGACAACTGATGAAGTGTCACTTTAAACATATCTATAATGAACTAGAAAGTTAATTTTCAAAGCTAGCCAGGATTGTTAGTCCTTTTGATTCAGAGATTGTAATTGCAATAAAATTTGCTTACAATCCCTTCAAAAGAAAGGCCCAATCTGCTCCACATTAGGCTCCATGAATGTTGACAAAAGTGGTGATTGAGAAGTCACAACAAGCTTTTTAATGTACAAGCTATTTGTTATCACATTTTGATGTACCTCTGGACCATGCTTTTACAGAGAGTTCAAGCTATTCTTTTATTTTAAGGCAAGTCATTGTTGTCAAGGTGGTCTTTTCTAGGCTTGATGCTCTTTCAAGTTTCCACCCATCTCCTTATTGAATATACTTTACACATTACTGGTGTAGAGTTTTGGACTAGGTTGCTCTTTACTGGTTACCATTTGTGCTATTTTGCTTATGGGTGCTGACTCTTTGTTGGATAATGGTCCTAATTTTTGTACCTCCCTTCCCCGATTTGGTTGGGTGATTTTATTTCATTTGGCAAGGTTTCGTAACTTTGAAACCTACATTGGCACATGTAACTTTTAAACAAATCCCCTAAAAAAACAAATAAAAAACCTCCTATTGTTTTGACTTCTAGTGCAAATTTACTTGTGGGTCAACTTTTAAATTTGAACCAAAATAATCTCACTCTATATATTGCAATACATATCAACTTGAGTTTTGCAATTCCAGACTCTTTATTTTATTTAGCGCATATTTGTAAATAGTTCATTTTCAAAAGAGAAAGAGACATACCTAAATATGTAGTATCTACTCTCAAAATAGTTAATTAAATATGGTTCAAGAAAGCAAGCCTGATAAAATACAAAAACCATTTTTCTTAATACATTATATATCACTCAATAATTACAACTTTTAGACACAATCTCCATGATGATGCAAGTAGGGCGTCATCTTATTGTCCAAATTAGGGTTTTTTGAGATTTGAGAAATGCTAAAGAATAGAAGGCCTTTTTAAATTCATAATTTAGGGATTAGAATCTAAATCCACCCCTTGGATGTAACTATATCAAGTTAAACTCATCAACTTTTTTAGAGGGGAGGGGGCATTCGCTGAGGACTCTTGTAATCATTTGATTCCACTTATGTAACCTTCTAATATTGTGCAAGCATACAAATATAGCAATTCAAAACATTGAAAAAATGTTTTTATATAGGTATAACCCTAAATCCCAAGATGGTGTAGAAAATCATTATTGGCCTACAATTGACACAGCACTAGTGTGGTGTGTGCCACTGGCCCAAGTGTGAACAGAACCTTGACAATAAAGCTCAACCGTTCAAAAATGATTTTAAAGTTTAAACTAATTTCTAATGACAAAAATTACTCAAAATTCAATATCTCTTGCACCTTAGGTTTATAAATTATGAAATCATCTTCAAGAAATCCCACTCATCAAGGGCTTTTCAATAGCACCAAGAGCTTTCCCTAATTTTGCTAAAATACTTAGTTGTACTTTTTTTAAATGTTTCTTCAACATTCAATGTTCAGTAACTATTGCACGATAGGTCTAAACACAACCAACCCACCTTGGTGCACCCTTACTCATCATCGAGGGCTTTTCAATGGTACCAAATAGAGCATGCTGAAAGGTGTTGCGGTTTGGGAGATCTCAACATGACAAACAAACTAGTTCTCTAAGAGATAGACCAGAAGTAAATTGTGTACATAATAATAATAATGGGTTAGGGTAGGAAACATGACCAAATCATGTTTGAGTCAAATTTGGGTTAGAATTCCAGAAATTTAAAAACACAAACACATAAATTTGGTCAGATTTGGGGTTCAATTGTTTCAATTTCTAACAAAATGAACACCCAAAAGATTAGATCAGAGTTCCAACAAGTCAAAATATAACTATATCATAGTAGGCATGCAAGTTCAGCAATAATTAATTCATATTTTTAAAATTATGTAATTTTTGGATATTTTGAAAGCTTTTTACTGAATTTTTAAAAAATTAAATAAAAAAATGCCATGAAAGTTATTGAAATTAAATCTAAACTGTCATGCATTGAACAACTCACAAGTCACATGTGACATAATGAAGTAACATTTAATTTTAATATATTTTTCCAACTTGTGTCAAATTTAACCCTAAAAAATTCCCAAAAAATTGTCAATTATTTTATTGATTCTTAATGATTTTGCCGCAAATTTTGAAATAATATTAATAATAATAATAATTATTATTATTATTAGTATTCGACATTAATTCGCTGAACCTGTGTGCCAACTATGGTATCTTGGTTTAGATTTCAAAGAGACAAAACACTTTTAACATATTCTCTTTGCAAATTTCTTTGGAAGTCAAAAAGTTTTGTAAAAATGGGTTTATTAGAATAGCCATAATTTTTTTGGGCCCTGCTCCCACAGGGACAGGGAGTACTAACTATTGCATTCGATCCAACTTTTGGAAGTTTTACCTTATTGAAACTGGTTTCACATTAGGCGAACCGGTTTCTTTGGTGAAAGTGTTCAGACTGTTTAAATTGGAACAGATGGTTTTTTTGGAGTTCAGAGTGTGGACACAGTAGGTAGATGTACAACATCTTATTTATTGGCACGGCCAGTGTGTTTGTGATGCCTTGTTTACTATAAGAGAGCAAGGTGAGTGAGAGAGCAACTTTAGAGACAGTTACATTACAATTTGAAGTGTGCGTCATGCACCATACATGGAGGCAGGAGCGGCCAAAGGGACATGTTGAATACAAAGCAAGCAAGGACAAGGACACAGTGAGAGGGGTTGATAATCAAAAAAGCTAAACACTAAAAATAGACAATCAAAAAAGTTACACACTTCGCTCATGATTTTCCATTTTCAATGCTACCTGAACCTGTTTGGCTGAAATTAAATGTGAGGGAATTTAAGTGCATACTAATTGCTTATCTAATAACAGTGTTTTTTTAAAAAGGTGAATTATTTTTTTTTAAATGAAAAAAAAGCATGAATTTTTTATGATTTGTATGGATTTTTTGAAATAAAAATAATTAAATTGGTCATATCTGGACCTAAGCATTTCTTAGGTAGTCACTTGTAGTTGCACTTTTGCTAAAATGCTCCAGCCCAGCTACGGCATGCTAATTAATGCTGGGGATCCTCACCAGTGGTGCCACTTGAGGAATTTGGAAAAAAATAAATTCTGATCTTCCATGCCTAATTTTGTGCAACATATGCTTGGAAATTGCCTAATTTCTCAAAAGCAATGGAACCTTTGGCACCAGAAAGCATGAATCGGAAAACAGTGCACATCAACTGTTAAGCATAAATCCTAAAACATCATATATATCTATGCAAGAAATAATACCATGTGGCCACAACTCTTCAAACCTAAACAACATAAGAGGAGGAGGGTGTGAAGATGCCATAGTTAACGATGGCAGTGCTTGAAAGCTGGTGCTCAGACCCTCATAATTATGATGACTAATCTCAAGTATGTAATGCCCTTGGCCATTTTGTAAAGACTATGACGAGGAGAGCTTTTAAAAGCAGAATTTCACAAAATCATCCTGACTTCATGGGGATTTCTGTGATGCTCATCTAACGACGGGGTAGCTGCAAGATTCCAATTACCACTGATCTGGGTACCCTACAAGGGTGCTTTGATCACATTTGATATCCCCATACGCACCCACTTTATGTTGCTCATGCTTGCCCAGCCAGTGTTCATCAATAGGCCAGATTAGGAGGGTTGGCATTATTTGATATGGTGGGTTGCAAAGGGGGTTTCAAGCAGTTTTCTAGTAGGCATTACACCGGGTAACTCCCTCAAAACAAGGAGTTGAGTCCTCCAAATAATCGCCCTTAGCTCACACTTTGGGAGCCAAATCTGTTCCCCAAATAACCCCTATTTCAGGAACTCCCTGCACCTTGGGAGTTACCTACCCTACACATATTGCATCCTAACAGTACAAGTTCCATATGCTGATTTGGCTTGTCTCAATGAATTGGCATCATTCAAGAAAGGTAAAAGCCAAAATGCTTAATTTCACTAAAATTCCAGATCCAATTGCCTAACAGACGTTTTTTAATATTAAACAACAAAGTGCCTAAATTGGTAGGTATGAACGGCCACTCCATTTGTGCCGCACTTCTTGCAATGGGTACTGAGTCACATGGGCGGCTTTCACCAGTGAAAGCAAAAACCTTCCTAGGTCCACCTAGCTGTTAGCAGTGGGCACTTCTTGACCATCGTGCAACCCACAACCACCTGCAGGCAGAAAAATGGTGAAGTGGTTTTGCATCACGTAAATGAGTCTATTGTGAGCATTAAATACTTGAAACCTTTTTAGAATGCCTCATGGTAAATGGTGAACAATGGAGAGAGAAAAAAGAAAAAGAAACTTAAACTTGTGGATTTCCAAGGAACAAAAAGTTTTTAAAATTTAATAAAAATCAATGGCCGTAATCATCACACTAAAAACAAAAGAGAAAGTCAAAGAAGGGTAAGAAGCTATCTCACCCACAGCCCCTCTAATGTCAATCAGCTCTAATAGTAACAGGAGGTCAAGAACAAGCATCTCCAAGAGAACAATGTCTCTTGAAAATCCTACAAACAAACAGAGGTTTCATGTTTCCTGCATTTTGGCTCCACTGTCTAAGTGAACCCACAAAATCTCCTTTATTGTGGTAGCCAAAGAAGCAGCCACTGTTCTTCCTCACCAATCACCCTTCACAAGCTTTTACCCAGTGTGAGATGGCCCTTTGATGATGACATGCTAAAGGTGACAAATAGTTCTCATGCATAGTGGAGCTTCATAGTTCAGAACTACCTACCTAGTTCTTGTATTAGTTCGATAAGAAAGCCAAACTGTGAGGCCCAGCTCCCCTACACAGAGGCTAATAAATGTTTGCCATGTAACAAACTTGTCAAAACCTGGCATATGTTGGGTATGATTGATCACAGTCTCTTGTCTTCCCTCAAAGGTTCTTATCACTGCCGACCAGTGACTTTTTTTGACAAAATAAGTGGGAATTTTTTTTTGGAGAATTTTGTTTTTCTCTAATTTTTGGAAAATATTTTGACAAAATTTTCAATATCATAAAATTCAAAACAAAAAGAAACCCTGCTGATTACTCTGGGGCTACTATTTGTTCAGGGAATTAATTAATTGTTTGATTGCACCTAAAGGCTTTTGTATGCATCAAATTTTGTTAATATAAACATATGTGCTAGGATTTATTTTTTCAATTTGTTGTGATATTGAAAGTTTGGAAAAAGAATTCCAAAAAATTGCAAAAATCTAGTTGAATATACACTAGAAAAACAAAAGATTCATGTCCAGCAAGTATAGGACAAACCCCTGGTACAATTCATCCCCAGCTGTGCTCAGTATGAGACCCTGCACAGTAAAATGGAATCAAGAAAAGTGCAAATATGCCGATTTGACCCATCACAATTTCACAGTTTTCTCAGACTGGTAAAAAGCGCAGCAAAGTTGTGTGCCTGCCTGTAAATAGTGTAATAAATTTGATCTGATATGGCTGGTGCTCCCTGTTTCGATTGGCCAATCATAATGATTCGTCCACATGCTTTGCGATTAATAGTCTCGCGCCTATTTACAGTCCCAGTTTTATTTTTAGGGGCGGGGTTGGAAAAAAGTAAAATAACTGAACTTTTGCACGTGAAAAAAGTTTTTGCGGGGTCACATACTGAGCACCACTGGGGATGCCGTAATAAGTGTACGAACTTCAAGGTATGGAACTGCAAGTATGCTCTGCAGCAGCAGCGGCAACAGTTCAAGTTCTCATCCTCCTCCGTGGCCGTGTTTCTCAGACATGAATGTCGTCACGATCTGCTGCAACGGCTCTGCTTATTACTGCTTGCTTGCTTGCTTGCTGTTCGAGGTTCTCGAGGTTGGATGTCTAAGAGTGAACCGGTGTAGTTGAGAATGGATCAAGCATTTGGGGATTAGCTCGTGCTGTATCTAGTACATGAACAAGCTGGGATTTGCAGCTGCGTCGCAGTTGTGAGAGATATTTCTAAGAGAGAAAAAATTTGTAAGCTGAATCATGGCCGCGTCTTATAATACGGATGATGTTAATCATGTCACGACTGAAGTGTTCGACTCCATACATGATGCTGCTGCACCGGCCACGATCGACAGCAGTACGTCGGCCCTGCTGCATCCGAAGGAGTACTACAGCATGCGAACGGTGCATTTCACTCTTGC
>Ga0116227_10007846_pt1 | contig 20564 bp, 10 predicted proteins | sample S1TSphgellanicum_FD_89693 | JGI IMG/M metagenome (GOLD analysis project Ga0116227, IMG submission 89693) | Host-associated microbial communities from peat moss isolated from Minnesota, USA - S1T2_Fb - Sphagnum magellanicum MG | ecosystem: Host-associated > Plants > Peat moss > Unclassified...
AAAAAAATGGTTTTTTTTAAAAAAAAATTAATTAATTCATAACCTTGTGAGGGTATCAAGGACAACAAATTAATTTTAAAAGGTTTGGTCCCCGACATCCCAAGAACCTAAAAAAAAAAAAAAAAATCAACTTGAGAAGCCATTCCCCAAGCCTTGGGGCCAATGTTGTACCAATAAAATATTATTTACTTTATGAAATTTACATCACACAATCAAATGAAGATTCGTGCCACCCTTTGTGTAACCCCTCGTGTTGTGTCATGAGATGCTAAATATCTTTTAATGAGCTTTGTTTAGTGCATTTTTAGGTTAACCTTTTTGCACCTTGCATGGTTCCATGTTGACCCATGTTACATGATTTTTCATGTTTTGCAAAAGGAACATTATTTAATGTTATCCATGTTTTATTATCTCAAGTTGAATGCAAACTAAAAATTGCTCTCTCTCTCTCTCTTTCGAAATGGAAACCACCGACCAATAATAAAAGACTAATTTTAAATTAAACCTTAAAATTTGACCTTAAAAAATCCAACTCTAAAATTGAACTCTACAAAGCCCAACTTAAACCTTAAAACCAAACCTTAACATGTGTATTAACAAATATCAACCTTAAACCATAAACCAAACCTTAAAATTCAACCTCACAAAGCTCAACCCTAAACTTTAAAGCCAAACCTTAAACCCTAACATAAATTTGAACACTAAAAAAAAAAAAAACAATCTTCTTTTAAATTTAACACATGTGTAAAGTGAAAACAATTGAACCTTGCACCAAAACTCAAACAACTAAACATTGTTGATAGCTTTTTGTGCTAGACAATGCTTGTTAAAGGGTGTTTAGCATCTTCCCCTATGTGACTTTTTCCATTTTCTTCTCTTCTTCAATTGGTCTCTTTTCCATTCTTGTCCCATTTGCATATTGTTTCTCTCTCTCTCTATCTTTGTATTTTATGATAACATGAGAGACAAAAAAGTGAAATCACACCAAACATTAAAGACTTGATTCCAACTTTTGGCCTCAACAACTTGACACAATAAATACTTGACCTTCAAAAATAATAATTATATATATATATATGATTTTTATTAGTAACTTGATGCTAAACAAGAGGCCAAAAGTGTTCAAAATTTCTTCTTTATTGATCTCAAGATTTCTTTACCTTGACTCCTAGTCTAAATCCCCCCCCCCTTAACAATAAATGGGGACAACTTCCTCAGGTGAAATACCACCCACACTGGTACCAGTGTAAAAACAAAAAAAAACCCAAAATCATCTAAACTGCTTAAAAATCTGAATTGAAATTTAGTGGAAAAAAAATTCAAAAAAATTCCTAAAAAAAGGGGGGGCATATTTGACAAATTTATTTATTTACTTTTCACATTTGTTAAAAATTTTGCACCAAAAGAAGTCTGAACTAAACTAGCCAAATCTACCCTAAAAAGTTAACATATAAATTGTGAGCTTAAAAAATGAACTAAAATACTGAATCCTTACTTGTTGGTGAAGTTTCATTTCATGAGTTCAATAATAAGAAGGACCCATTGCTGATTTAATGTCTTCCGGGATGGGCATTAAAAGTCATCCATGTGTTGGGCATTCATTTCAAATAAAATCTAAAGAAAATGGAATGTGGTAGTGTGTTATTGTGTCAAGCTATTGAGTGACTTCTTTTAAAGCCTTGAAAGACTTTGCATTCGAAGTCCTTGAAAGGCCAACATTTAGGGAAGCACATGCATGTACAATATAAAAATTAAAAATAAAATAACAAGTTGTGGTGTGAGAATGTTTGTTTATAAAAGCATGTGCAATTTCCCCTATCAAATATTGTACATGCACATTGAATTTTTCATAAGTGTTGTCTCCCTTTATTATTACCAAACATGCATTATTACCCCCCATTAATATACATATCTCATCATCATCTTGAATGCATATAGAAGAACACTTTCAACTCACATGGATCAAAACTTGATCATGGATGGATGAAAAATGAAGTTCATGATGAAATTTGATCACACCAATGTTATTGGCCCACTCACATTGATTGTGATTTAATTTAATCCATGGGCGTAATTTGGTCCATGTGATCCAATTTCATCCATGTATCTAATTGAACTGATTTGATCATTTTCATCAATGTTGTTGAATTTATAGGTGGAACCTTTCATCATCCATTGTGTAGTAGTTTTCCTCCACATTGGTAATTACATCCTTGTGATGAAATCCATGCATAAAAATATATTTTGAAAAATTCATCCATGTGATATAATTAATTTGTATAATCAATTTCATCCATATGTGTTGATTTCATCCATATGGTCAATTGCATCTATGTTGTCAAATTTCATGCATGAACATAATTTCATTTGTTGTTGAATTTTTTTCTAAAGATTTATTTTTATCCATATGGCCAATTGCATGCATGATAATTTTGTAATGATGTTGAAGGAGGAAATTTGTTTTTTGAAAATTTTGAAGTTCTAAGCTTTTAGTAGGCCATTGGACTGCTGAAATAGCCAGTTTTTTACATTTATTTTTATGTCAATAATTGATAGTTTTGAGGGTGGCAACCTCTCGAAAGGGTTAGTTGAGGGTTATAAGGGTATTAATTAAGTGATTTTGTTGGCATTGTCTCTATTGAAACCCTTTCAATAGCCTTTCAAGATGGACAAAATCACTCTTTGCCTAATATTTAAACCTTGATTTTCTCAATTTTAGAGATGCCTTTACTTTCAAGTCCTAGGCACTCTTAGACACGTAGTTTGGAATATAATTTTTTTTTGGTTTTAATGTTATCATCATTTTGAGATGAAATCTTCTTGTTGTATAAATGCATTCCTTTTTTGTTTCCATATTTCTATTTTAATGAGTTTGAACTTTGTGCGCAATTTTTCATCAAAAAAATTATAGATCCTTCATTGCAACTCTTTGTAAGAGAAATTAGAATTTCAATTCTATTAAAATTGCTAGATCTATGAATATTTCTCTAACTACCTAGCAAACCACATCAATAGACACTTCACAATAGAAGGCAATTGGACTTGTTGACATCAATAGAATTCATGTTTGGAACTCTCAAGATTCTAAATATCTTGAGTTGTTGAGATCTCTTCAGAAGGATATATTCCTTACTAGATTTGCAACCTTTGAATCATTCAGTACCACCACCACACTTTTGATTTAAAAAACCAGGCTATATCCCACTCATATATATTTTCTCAATGGCCTTTTACCACAAGGTACAATTCACTTATACCTATCCCTAATTTCATCCTTGAATAATTTCATCCAAAGGAATAGGCTCATCAATGTGTACATAATAATGGTCTAATGGTTTTGCAAATTGGCCACAAGTAATATAATGATAAGAAAAGGTTAAGAAAAACCATACCAAATTGTCCAGAGGGATGTCTCTCCCAACAACCCTAGGTTCATGTATGTAAACCCTAAACCCTCATCTGACCTTGAGATTTTAGGGTCCTTCTCTCACCTTCTTATTTTTCATCTGTGCTTTACTCTTTCACCTTTCATCCATTTTCCCCTACCTCATCCCAAAGTGGCCCTACAACAGGCTGGAAAAATCAAGCTCCAAAAAGGCCTGAACCAGGGGGCATGATTAAAAAGGTAGGTCTTAAAAAGGATGTTGTAGTAGGTAGGTCCTGCATTCTTTGCCAGTCAATTGGCCTCCTAACTCCCAAACATGGCAGCAGCACAACAAAGGCTAGTAGTCAGTGTGTTTTTTTTCAAAATAATTTTGTCATGTAGTAGTAGTAGCCAATATGGTGATCATCCCAAATTAAAAACAAAAGCCAAATTTGGCTAAACATCACAAGAGATAGAATTTTAAAAAAAAAAGGGATCCTTCTACATTCTCAACTACCTACTAGAAACTTATCATAAAAATTTGGTGATTTGGAATTTTTAAAAAAAAATTCCATGAAAAATCCTTAGTACCTACAAAACCAAATCATATGTTTAAGGACAAAATTTGACAAACATTTGCTAAATTTTTTTTTATCATTCATTGGAGGCTGAATTAAGAGAGTGTCAATTAGAGAAAGAGGGGAAGGGCAGGTCCACATTGGGTTTTATTTTTTTGTGGGCATGGGAAACGAGGGTGGTCGTCCAAATTCCCAAAATTTGCATGCCCACTAACTATGGAACTCACATAAACGTGCCGTTACCACACCTTGAACCTTAACAAAGTTTGTAGAGACACAAATTCCATCCATGGAACTACTTACTTTGTCATATAAGGTGTGTTCTTTGTTTTTGTTGTTATTACATATATTAAAGGACGTCGTGACGTGAAGCATCATTTCATCCATTTGTCTAGTCATCCATCCGTCCATGGTTCACCCTGGCGACTTTCAAATAATGAATTCAAAATTCCCCGTAACATTTGGTGATCATTCCTCAAAATGTGGGACTAGATGAAACTGCATTATTGTTCCTTAGTCCTCTCCCTTAGTCCCTCTCACCCTTGCTAGCTAGAAGAAGTGACTTTTTTTTGGTGAAAAATTCTTTGTTTTTCAAAACTTTATTGCCAATTTTTTTTTTCTCTAAAAAAGTGTGTGTGTTGTTATAAATATATTTGTTGACTAGTGTTTTGATGGTGTCATACAAACGTGTCATCAATTAAGTCAAAATCTATCTGGGATAACTTTTATCCATCTTTTACCAGCCTCAATATGGGATTAAAGCGAGGTGCTATTGGGAACACCTTTGGGGAACAGATTGGGAACTTGATGGGAACAAGTTGGGAATTTAAAGGGAACATGTTGGGAACAAAGGAAAAAAGAAAAAAATACTTCCTCCACCCTCCTACCGCCTCCACCCAAAATTTAAAAGAAAAAAAATCAAGGCACTCTGAGTGCATGCTAAGCCTTCCCATTGGCTGCATTAAATTTCTATTTCCAAAATTGTTTGTCACCATTTTTGGCTTTGGCTAATACTCCCATTATAAATTGGGGTATTTATTTATTTAATACATTAATACTATGTCCGCATATAGACAAGGTTAAAAGAAAAAAACAACATACAAATTTTTTTAAATTAAAAAATATATATACATATATACAGGTAATAATACATGTGGCCCTTTTATTAGCTACAACTTTGAAAACCACATTGGCCACTAGAAGAGGAGGATCCACCCATTGTGTGTCTGAACAATACTAGCCCATGGCCTAGGATGTTAGCCAATAGGAACACGTGACTCTGTGTGGCTAGTGGGTGGTGGCGATGAACGATGATGATGAGGAAAGTGAGGCAAGATGACGTTAGGGTTTGGGACTTCCTGTGTGAACAGCCTTCGCTCCAGTTACTTATTGCCTTCCTTTGCTTTTCTATGTGAGCATTCTTGAAATCCCTTTGAGTGCACTTTCGATGTCGTCATTCTATACACTTTTACAGCTTTTGTGCAAAGGGAGGTTAGATGGGCTATTATTCTTAGATATATCTTAAATATATCAAGAGTTTTTTTAAAAATTTAATCTTTTTTCAAACAGGTTTGGGATTGCATGCTCAATGAACAAGATGTGCTTCTGTGACTAGATGTACAAGGGGCAGCAACAATGCGCAAATTGCTTGGCCAGGATGCGATGTTCATTTTCATGGTAGTAAAAAGTGAAATGACCTTGGTAAAACGGCTTGTGAAGAGGAAGACAGAGAGTTTTGGGAATGTAGTTTGTAATTGTAATTTTGTAATATGTACCGTCAAATACACACACACCTGTGCATGAGGCACGGTGAAGCATTGATATTAAGCTTATGGGGCTTTGGCCTAGATATTTTAACCAGCTGAGGAGAGAGCTATCAAACACTTGTTGCATAACCATGCACTTCACACTTCAATGCAAGTAAGTACAGTACTAGTTTCTTTTATCAAGTGAATGAAGCACATGTCTGCTAAAGAAAGGTTGACAATGGTTTTACGGTCTCGGAATATCTACTAAGCATTGGAAAGATTGCAACAAATATAAAGTAGAATCAAGCTCATCAGAAGATTATGGCTAAAACTTTCATGTGTGTACATTCTAACTTGAATCTTAATGAACTACACAAAAATGTACTAGAGAATTGTAACCAAACTAAAAGTTTGGATTATCATGAAAAATCGAGAAATCTCCACTCTCATGATTAACTCCTAAACCCCTGTTGAGCCAAAAATGGTTATTTTAAAAAATAGAAGAAGCAAGTGAAATTCAATATTTTAATTTTTTTTTGTTTTTGGGTCATGTGGAGTGTGGTCAAAATGCTATTCAGGGTCCAAATAGCATGCTGTCTGGGGAAGCCCATGTCAATTTAAGGGGGCTTAGATGAAATAAGACATGCAACAACCCCTAGTGAGAGGCGTGGTGGAGGAGTGTAGGAAAGTTATGCCCCAAGGCAACAAGGTTCCAATAAGGTGAAGGCCAATAGAGTTATCTGTAAAGTAAGGAAAACACAGCGCCGGAACCCTGAGTTTGGTCATACACACGAGGTGAGTTTTTAAAAAAACCTTCAAAACAAGTACATTAGCATTAAGGGGGGCGGGGGTTGAAAGTCACAAAACCAATAACTGAGTTTCATCCTGTCTTTCCTTTTTCCTGAGCGCCTCCATTAGTGCTACAGATATTTTCACTGCTCCTATATGTACAATTATAATAAGTACCCTCGAACCTTGTGCATTAAATGCTGAGTTTCAGCATTTCATACTGAGATTTAATAAATTTTTCTTACTTTGCAGGTACTGTTGAAAGACCGGATAGAGGATGATAGGAGGCCCAAAGACAGGGTGAAGACAAGGTGACTTTATAGGTAACTCTAATATCAGGAGGGGTTGCAGTTATGTTAGGGAGGGGCCATGAGTGCAAGACATATCATTGTTATTCCATGTTTTCTTGTGTGATGCCTCAGTGAGGACAATTTTAGAAATTTCAGTCCGACCAATTGTATTGTGAGTTGCCTTGGAAAATGTGGCAAGCATTTAGGGTTAAACAAGAAAGTAAAGTTCAAACAAAATTCGCCAATAAGCCCATGGAGCCCAACTTTGAAAAACAAAACCTACATATTAGTTTTTAAAAGAAGAGTGCAAGCAACCTTAGCACTCCAAACCACCAAATTTTGAACTAACCAAGGTCTAGACACTTAGGTAGTTGGTGGCTCAAACATGGTTGATGCAAATGGAGTGAAGGGGTTCATTGTCCCTTCATACACCAATAAACACCCAAGTTTGGGCATTTGAGATTACAACTTGAGTTCAACATGGAAATCTCTTTCACAATTTTTAGTTTCCATTTCATCTTTAGTGCTCTTCTCCTAAGCCTCACATCCCCTAATGTCCAAAGAGACATGCTAGTACATGGGATTAGCAATTGTATTACTAATGATATTATTATGTCCATGATAAGGAAAGCTTCACCTATTATCATGTTGCATAAGGTAATGGAGAGATGAAAATTAAGTTTGGGGAGAATTTTTTTCAATAGGCTTCGTGTTAACCAATTTTAATTTTAATTTGAAAGTCACAAGCATAGTCTTTGCTAGTGATTCTTTTGTGGAGAATTTTTGCCATTTTGCGAAAAATATTTTTAAAAAAAAAATCCTATAAAAAAATCCTTGTTTTTAAAAGTTTTTTTGCCCCAAAAAAAAAAATCAAAACATTCAACAAAAATGATTGGAGCAATTGAAATGTCAAAATAAAGAATGAAACAAACAAACAAACATGTGATTTAAGAATTTTGATCCTTGATTTCAAAAGCAAGAATCACTGACTCCAAGACTGTAAATGAGAACCAAATGCTATAAGCAGATTTGTGTTAGTGACACTCATGACTCATGACCATAAGACATACATACATACATACATAGCCAGAAAACTTAAGTGCAAATCTGACATAAAGAAAATGGGTATGATTGAAAAAAGATCTGTTACACTGTAAAACTCATCACCAACACATAACTAAACCAGTCATGTTGTCTGAATGAAAAGTGGCTGCAACTGAATGTTTATTATGGTTGATGCACTATAGAGTATTAAATAAGAAACTGAAAATGATTATTATATGCAATCATGAGAGTGTTTTTTTTTTCATTAAAATGTCTATACTTGAAAGAAATTATGCCACTCAATGCATCATTAACACAGACATTACCAGTTACAAGTAGTTTTTTTCAATAATGCACTAGAAGAAAATTGACATTTTTTGGACTTCAATTGTTGACTAGAAAATAATCATAGATGACACATACAATTAAAATTTTCGTTAGTTGTATAAGTGTGATTGCATGTAACAAGTAATCACGAATGTTGAGCTCACACATGATGTTAACATAATCCCAAAGATGAAATATATGATAAACATCTATTGAACATATGTATACCCCTTGCCATGTTGGTAATGGCTTGCAACTAACTATCAATATTTGCATCTAAAATGGTAGCCAATTGTTAGCTCCCACATGGTAGGGTTGTTAAAATTTGAAAATTTTGAATTTAAAACAAAAATTGTTTATCCTTTTCGTCCATTCTTGATGGTTGTATAAATGTGCAAATTGAAATCTATCACATGACATCATCATTCAATAGGTAGGTGGGTAGGTAGTCCAATGTAAGTAGGTAGCTAGGTACACCTAGTTAGTTAATAAATAAATAGGCCTAACTTGTAAGTAGGTAGGTAAATATGCTTAGGATGAAAGGTAGGTACATAGGCATAGGCTATTACATCTAGGATAGGTAGCTTAGGTTAAATAATATTGTACAAGTCTTCAAACCTTTTTAGAGGGATGCTATTTTATTTTATTGTGGGGACGAGCCTTTTTCATTGGCACACTACCAATGATGATCATTTGATGAAAAAAATGTATTGATTTTTTAAAAATTAAGTTTCATTAGCTCAAATGAAAATATTTAATAACATTTCATGCAACTTAAATAGTATTCAAATTCAATTCAATTCAAATTTCAAAGTTTAATTTAAATTCACATTGAACTTAATTCGACATTCAATTGAAGAGAAATGGGATGAAAATTGGTGAAAAAGGTATTGAAATTTTGTTCATAAATATGGTGTTGGAAAGGAATAAATTTAAAAATATATATATCTAAAAAAACACCTTTTTATGCATCTTTATTCAAGAATGGGTTAAACATGTTCCAATTTAGAATTGTCCAAGTGATGACTTATGGAACCTAAAGTTGTCTTACATACACCAACTTTGACATCAAAATCATTCATTAAACATTATAATTAATATTTTATGCATTGAAAGGACTCATTTTTTTTGGGAAATTTTTTAAACATTACATATTTGGGGGAAAATTTTAAAACATATTTTTACATAATAATATAATACAACATCTTTCTAAGTCATAAACTTTTTTTAATGATTTTTTTCAACTTACAGATGAGATTTTAAGAAAAATATTTTAAAAATAAGTTGTAAGGTTGGCTCAGGTGAGTGCATATTGTTATAGGACAGATATCAGCTCGATAAGGTATTTAATACAATGTTGATAACCATTGTTGATATGAAAGGTTAGCCAATATACCATACCGACTATGGTTTGCTCCAATTCTAATGACTATATGAATCAAAACATTGTTTGTGTGGTCATTCCTTTCACCACCTCAATTATATCATGTCGCTTCTTGTCATCTTCGCACCACTATAAGTAACAAATTGGTGGATTTTTATAGTGTAGTTGGAGGGCACCATATTGCATGAAAACTTTCATCCACAAAAGGTGGGTATTGCAGAAAACTTAATGACTTGATTGGAATTGAGAACCCATGTTGAGGTGGAACTAAGCGTGAGGCCCCTATTGTGGTTAAAGCCCATGGCAAAGGGCTTTACCCTACTACACATATTTGCAACATGTTGAACATGGTCACTTGAAATCCCCCCTTAACATGTTTTGTTTGAGTGGGTCACAAACCTACAAATAATATAATTAGCATCAAAGCTACCAAGGTACCTAGTATGCTAATTTGTATGACCTACAATAGCAAAATTTGCTTGACCTAATTTCAAGTGAGCTATCTACAAGGTGGGATAGGATAAACTCTAAACCTTACATGACAAAAGAACACATTTACAAAGTGTTGTGCATGAAATGAATGTGAAGCACCAATTCGGTGTGAGTGGTTTATTGGATATTTACTATCATGTGAATGTTGTTGTGCATTGTATTTTAAGCAATACTTCACACACACACATTTCATGTCCTTTTAATTAACACGACATTTTTTAGCACCAAAACAAATGTGGTTAGCATTATTATTGTCATGGTTTTCAATTATTAAGTGTGGAATCCGCATTCAAGAGCCACTATAGAAGTGGCATGACTTTCAAATTTTACAAAATTTCATGTCAAAATTGTTAATCTTTTTGTTGCTTAGGGGGGTTGTTGCAATCAGTGTGTGTGTGTTTTTTTTTGGGACGAATTTTGGGACGCAACCTGGCGACAAGAAAAAAGGGCTGGCGAATCCAACAAAGGGATTTGTGAGATTTTAGAAGGAAAAATTCGCCATATCTTGACAATAAAAAAAACTTAGAAGTCGCCAGATTTTTTTATAGAGGTCTGTGTTCCTGCAGGTCGCCAGAACTAGGCAGGATTCCCAAAAAATCGACTAGTCCACCAGGACAGGACAGTCGCCATTTACTGCTAATTAATTAATTAATTAATGCTGAGGATCCCAGCCAGTGCACCTACTTGAGGAATTTGAGAAAAAAAAAAAAACACTGGAACTTGTAATGGACAAGAAGTCGACACGCAGTGTGAAAGGGCCCCAAGGGCAGACAAGAAAAAAAAAAAACAAAAGGACCACACGGTACCATTTGTACTGCCTGCAATAAAAGACCAGCTCCTTTGGTTTTCCCGTGATACCCGGAGGGTATCTCATCGAATATCACAGAAGAAATGATTTCCCCGCAGTCCTCTGCTGCCCCCCCTCTTCAATTTGGGCATTTTTCGTAAAGACCCAGAACCGCCGGTTATTTAGGCAATCAAATAAGTGAATAACACTATCTGGGACAGCCATTGGTTCCCGTGATCCCGTAAAACAGGTACGACGCGTTCCCCATTGGCCGACACTCGAAAACAAAAAATTTCCGGGAATTGACTGCGAACTTTACTGGGATTTGTAAATTCCCCCAAATCTATCTCAGCCAATAGTCGAGTTTCCTAACCTAATAATGTCTCTGTCCCCGAAGCTAGGTTCGACCAGTCCCCGAACCTGGTTGATCTAGGTTTGGGACGGCTGGCGTAACGTCGAGTCCAACCTGGCTGCGTCTGGAGTACCATGTCGGTCGTATTTCGCTCTGGAAAGGAATGGGGTCAGGAAAAGATGGCAGGTGCGTAAAAGATACGAAGGAGGTGGGCGAGCGCGGGGGTGCTGCATAGAAAAAGACACGACGCAGCCGAGCAAAGGAGTGGACAGACGCGAGGCGACTAACCCGAGAGAGAGAGAGAGAGACATGTGCAGGCAGGAGCACCGCTGTAGTAAGCAACAACAGTAGCAGCTCCGCAGTTTTGTACTGTCTCCTCTTTCTCTGCATTACTTAAAAGCTTAGTATCCAAACGATCCAACAATCTTGCATCCTTTTATTTGATCTGTTGGTTTTTTTTCCCCCTGTTTTGTATCAGTCTGCATCTATATCTCTCGGTGTTTCCGCCTTGGTTTTCAGGACGGCGGCGCAGGGGTTGCATTTTGTGTCTACATCCAAACGCACGAGAGAGAGAGTGTGTGTGCGTGTGTGCGTGTGTGTGTGTGTTTTTTTTTGTTGTGTTCGCTTTGACGTGTGAGTGTGGAGCAGGCTTAGAGGACAGTTGTGTGGGCGAGGGATGGCGACCACTGCTCATGTGGCACGCAAGGGGATCATCTCTCACGTCCAGACTGTTAGTAACTCTCCGGATAGTCTTCTTCCGCCAATCTCCTTTCGGAAGGTGGAGGGACTTGTTTTCGCTAACGGAGGAGGATCAGCAGTGGGTAATAATCTCATTCAGCGATCTGCAGTTACGTATGCTGTGTCTCCTCGAAGCAATAATGACGACGTGACAAGCAAGGTGGTGACGGATCCCACGAGTGACCCTGCTGTGTCTGCGGATAGTGATGATGCGCTCGACTTCGATGCATCCAAACGTCCTCCGTTTAGTATCGGAGAGATCCGCGCTGCCATTCCCAAACATTGCTGGGAAAAAAATCCTTGGAGGTCACTGAGTTACGTTGCCAAAGATGTATTGATTGTGTTTGCATTGGCGGTTGGCGCAGTGTATTTCGATAACTGGTTTGTTTGGCCTTTCTACTGGTTGGCGCAAGGAACTATGTTCTGGGCCCTGTTTGTGCTCGGCCATGACTGGTAAGCTTCTTATCCCTGCACACTTTATTGAAGCGTGTATTCGCGGGCGCATCTTTAGAAGCTCTTCTCTGTACACATCCTGTCGCTTCTTGTTGACAACCCTTCCGCCACTAGAGAGATTGCTGAATAGATGTCAGCAATCTGGCAATCACACTCTTCATGCAGACGCCGATCGTTAGACAAGAATGTTCCCTCGACCGCAATACGACTATGGAAAGTCTTCTACGCCTGATCGATCTACTCTGCAGCAGCGCTACCTGGAATGTTGATCATGTAATGTCCGAAGTTTGTATCGCACAACATGTCTCCGCCTCGAGTCCCCGACTCCGCATCTTCATGCTCTGCTACCTATTTGCGGCGCTCTAGCTTAAAATTCAGCCTGCATTTCGTTTTTGGCCACTGTCTCGCTACCTTTTCGGGGGCGGATGCGACGTCCATGACCAAGTTATTCCATCTGTAGTAGATCTATTCTCGCGTGATGCGCAATGCAAGTCGTGTTGCAGAAATTATTGTGTACAACTTAAGAGTTTTGGTGACTATGTAGATCTAGATTCACTGTCGACAATGAGAGTTTCTTCAAAAGGTAAATGCACAGATCGTGTGCTCAATCTCGAAGTTGTAGCTTGACGTTCGCTTGATTGGCAGTAGTTTTCTGTTCTTGAATGTGATTCAGTTCCCAGCATCAAGTCAGGGACTCAATGGAAACGAACTCTTGTAAGAGTAGAGCAGAGCAAAGCTGTATTCACAACTGCAGCTGTGCATGTGGCACTAACCTGTGCAGAGCAAAACTGTCTTCACAAATGCCAGCTGTGGATGCTGCACTAACTTGTGCAGAGCAAAACTGTGTTCACAATTGCTGTTTTTAGATGTGGCACTAACTGCAAGAATTTTTTCTGTGTTTGCAGTGGCCATGGAAGCTTCTCTGATAGTAAGACTTTGAACAACTACATTGGTCTGATCACTCATTCAGTGATTCTTGTCCCATTTCATGGATGGTGAGATACCCTACTTCCCTCCCTGTTTGTGAGACAATTTTGGTCATCCATCCAGTATGTGAAGTTTTGTGTTTCAACAGTAGACATGGTGATGCCTTTCTTGCTGATTTTGACCATAAATGCCAGCTTTTCAACAATTTTTTTGAAGCTTGAATGTTGAGAAGCTTCTGCATGTTCTGTATCTCCAATTTTTTCGCTTGGTCCCTCACAATCTGAGTCATTGTTGCTTTGAGGAATCGTCAAGAACTCTTCTGGTTGTCCAGCATGTGAAGTTTTGTGTTTTCACAGTAGACATGGTGGTGCTTTTCTCTTTGATGTTTTGCCATGTGAAAAAGGCGCATTAGCCACCGTACACACCATCAGAACCATGGGCATGTGGAGAATGATGAGTCTTGGTATCCTGTAAGTGCTTGTGCCCCTTCAATCTCCTGCACTCTAGCAATTTTTCTGGTAGGTATACTATGGTACAAGAGCTTGGTGCACTGTGAGGGAATATTCTTACAGTAACATGTTGAGGTTGCAAGTAAGAGCTTGTGAATGTAGATTGCACATATTTAGTGGAGAAATCTGAATCTCTAAACTTGAATGTGACATTCTTGCACACATCAATTTGAATGCTTATTCTCTTACATGAATCAAAGTCTTCCTTGAATTTATTTATCAGCATTCATATTCGAATCAGTTTTAGATTTTTGCAGTGCTTGATGCTCATAGATAGCTTTTTGGACCTGTATGATCTGCATCTTTATTGGTGACTCAAATCAAAGGAGGAAAGTCTCATATTTATGTTGAGAAGTTGATGCAGAGCTATAGACAACAGCCCCTAGGTCCAACATCCTGGTCATGAAAGCAACAGATTTCAAGATAAAGTCTGATCCAGGTTCTGTTATATTCCAGATTACAGAGTCAGTCTACAAGACATTGCCCGGTATGGCGAAAGCTGGTCGCCTCAAGTTTCCGTCAGCCCTGTTTGCTTACCCCTTCTATCTTGTAAGTCTCTTATAGTCTACTAAGAACCTAAGCCTTTGAACCATCAATTCTCAAAAACATATTTTGTGGAAATGAATGCTGTTTCCTAGGAAGGTCTTAAATAGTGCTTGGTACTGATGGGTCTTATGCTAAACTAGAAATGTACTGCATATGCCTCTTTTTGGTCATTTCATCTTTAGTTAACATTGCAAAGGAAAGACCTAACTGCTGCGTTCCATTGTCCCATCCCTGTGCAGTGGAAAAGAAGTCCTGGCAAGTCAGGCTCCCATTTTGATCCCAACTGTGATTTGTTTGCTCCCAACGAGAGGATGGAAATTATCACATCCACTACTTGCTGGTTTGCAATGCTTACTTTCTTGCTGGCTTTGACAGCAGTAGTGGGCCCCCTGTGGGTGTTCAAGCTCTACTTTGTACCTTATTGGGTATATACCTCCCACTCCCAACCATTACCATCAAATGTTTTGTGTATCATGGCTACTGTAGTTACACTCAAATTTCTTGTTCGCATGTTCCTACCACAACATATCCCTCACTGTGATACTTGAAAAAATTGGTTGTAGATCACACTGAGTTCTAGTAAATGGAATACTGAGCTGCATGTGCTTGTGCAGGTCAATGTTATGTGGTTGGATGCAGTGACATACTTGCATCATCATGGATATGAAAAGAAGGTCCCTTGGTACCGTGGGAAGGTAGATGCCTTTCTTGGTTTTTGCTTGCATATCATTCATATCCCAGAGCAGACTCAGTTCACTTGGTAATGAGATAGATTCTATGAAGGTTCTGGTAAAACCACAGTATCCTTTCTTGTCAGGGAAATTAAGGGCAATATCTTGACTCAAACAGAAAGTTGTTGGATTAAGCCTCTCTAAAAGTTAGCTTCTGATGGATCTGGGTTGTGATAATTCGTTTATTTGCAGGAATGGAGCTACATTCGAGGGGGCTTGTCAACCATTGACAGGGACTATGGCTGGATCAACAAAGTTCACCATGACATTGGAACTCATGTTGTGCATCACTTGTTTCCTCAGATCCCCCACTATCACTTAGTAGAGGCGGTACGTCTTCTCACCATCACACATTGAACATCATTCTTAAAGAATCTTGTCATCACTGCCCACTTGACTTCTACCAGGGTTCTTATCAGAGAGCTGATGGTACATGGCTGAAAAGTTACACCCTTCAGACACTAATTGAGGTCTGAAATTGAGAACAAGTCAGTTAATTCTGAGATTGTCTATTAATTGTGCCACTTTTAATGTAGTACACTCTGTCATATTTGGTTTACAGTGGAAAAGGCCTGCAATTGATGCTTTTGGGTGTGCTGCAGACTGCAGCTGTGAAGCCCATATTGGGCAAATACTACAGGGAACCCACAAAATCAGGCCCATTGCCAGTTCACTTGCTGGAACCGCTAATTCGGAGCTTTCAAGAAGATCACTTTGTGGCTGATGAGGGTGACATTGTGTTCTACCAGAAGGATCCCAGCATTTGAGTGATATCTTTGTACATTTTCCTCACTTGAAACCTATGGTCTAACGTGTTACCGGGAGTTCAAATCAGGGGAGATAGATATGATGTTAACAAGCCTGGCTTGATGTGCTTGGAAACTTGCAACAAAGGCTAAAGGCCTTCTGTTTCCATCAATGGAATCCCTGCTCATACATTGAGCCACTTAGTGATGAAGCCTAGATCTGGTTTCTTGTTTTTGGAGGCATATGAAATGACACTGACTCTTTCCAATTGCATATGTGTTGGTATTTGTGCTAATGCAAGCCAAGGATTTCACAGTAGTGTAGAGATGTCCTGACTTCAGTTCTAGTGTGCAATTTTGCAGATGATTTGGGTGTGATGATCATTTGAAAATTGAACTCAAAAGTACTAATAATGTTAGAATGCCTTCTGCTCTTGTCCCTCTTCAAGGTTGGTTCTAAACACCTCTGCCTAACGGGGTTGAAATTGCTGCTGCTTGCTGAAGTTCATGCGGATCAATCTGGAGTAGACAAAGGTTGCTTCAAACAAGCGTTTTCACAAAGCTTTTCAAAACTTGCTGAACCTTTACTGGGCAGCAGTAAGTAATTGGTGCCTTCTTTTGTATGGATGAAGTACTAAGTAGTGTTCCTAAACATTTGAAAAATTCCTACATGGGATTTTCTTGGAAATAGTAGAGCTTTGCTTGATGAATATGTTTAATGTTGCAATTTTGGAAGGAACAAAGATGGAAAAGGAGGTAAATGCATTCTCATGATTCTTTTCTGCTATTCTTGTGAAGATATCTCAATTCTAATGAAAGATATATATGAAAGTTTTGTATGTGTGCTTGGTTGTATATCAAAGTCAGGACTATGACTTTGATGTTATAAGATGCGGGTTTCTTACTATTCAAACTTAGCTATAGAAAACTGTAGTGCTTCATGTGCTAGATAGTATTGTGAGTGTAATTTTCGTTTGGAATTGGTGTGGGGATGATGATTGCACTTCTGCAATTTAACAAAATTCACAAAAGTCAATACTTGCGGTGCAATTTTAAAGAATTTTGACGGATCTTATCTCTTGAAAAAGATTTAAGTCATTTGCAAGTGCATTCTTTAGTAGGCAGTGAAAACACTAGTTGTTATCTTCAGCATAGTTTTTGCCATAGAGCTACTTTTCACAAAATGTTTACATTCTTGCTCTAGTAGATTTTCAAAGTTGTCAGTGGCCCAGTAAAGTTATTTCAGATATGGGAATAACAACTGATCAAATCTGTGAATGGACTCTACCATGGAAGCTGCTGTGGACATACTTTCTGAACCATTATCATAAGGCTCTAGCAAAAGTCACCAGTCCCCATCTACACAGGTCCCACCGCACATATTCTGCATAAACATGGTCCACATGAGCAAAGTATTTCACAATAGATCTGGTCCCTCAAATTGATGGTATGATTTCATAATAACAAGTGGAAGAAAGTATAAACAAGAAGTAAAACATATTCAGACATGGAAAAGGCACATAAAGCTAGCTGACAAGTAAAATGCATGCAACCAGCAGATGAGTTTTTACAATCATCTGGGTTGACCCAAGTGTTGTTGAGTTGTTATCACATATATTTCTGGAACAGAAATTGAATTTACTACTAGGTGCATTTTACTACTATCCATCCCCTCAACTTCAATCTCATAGCAGCAGCATTGAGACATTTGTTAACCAAATTTAGCAGTGTCAAAAGGAAGAAAACATTCAAGGGCACTTGGGTGTTCACTGGGTAAAATGCAGGGATGGAAGTAACAGGCAAGTTTTTCTCCTCCTCCTTCCCATTCAAGCTCTGGCCTGTAAAATGCCACTGAAGACTCTAAACAATCTGTATGATGGGTGGCAAGAGATGTCTGGTGCATTGGACAAACAGGCTAAGAATTCAGGAATAACAACACAACATAAACAAACAACAAAATCCGGCATAAACAAACTATGAAATTCTGCATTAAAAAGCTCTGACATTCTTCATTTTTAACACACTTTGAAACATAGAACACAGTTATCATAGAAAAATAATTTGAGAAATCTTTGGTGGCAAATTTCTCCGACTACAACACACTCACAAAAGAGGCACCTGCAGCTTCTTGTTGGATTGTTGCATTGTCATGAAGTGCAGCAAGAGAAGAATCATCAACAGTAGTGGCTCCTCCGAGTTTTTTGTTGCTGAAAAGAGCACTTACAGCACCAGTGACATGGCTCACAAGACCTGGTGCACCAGTTTTCACATCTCTTGGTGAAGAGATTGCAGAAGAAGCAAGATTTGAGGTTGGGGAGCTTGGGCTGAACACGCTCTCTTTCAGTGTTGTTGGCAAGTTGCTAAAACTCTCTGTCACTTGATGTGCAACTCCTTTTTCTTGTCCAGGTGCAGTGGTTGCAGATCCAACCTTGTCTCTTGTGTTGTAAGCTATGTCTGTTGCTGTTGCAGTGTAGCTCTTGGCCGCATCAGTGGTAGATGTCATGTATTCCTTAGTTTTGTCAAGAAACAAATGTGCGTTTAGTGGATCAGAAGGTTCATCCAAACAAAGACTCGAGACTACAGTGTTGTGAGCTTTCTGTATGTATGTCTCATCATCATCTTCTCCTGTTGTTGTTGTTGCATTGTTGGTGTCACCCAGTTTGGTACCCACAGCACTGGCATTCTTCAAGCCAGTTGCAGCAGGATGATCTGTGGCTTGCTGATTGTTGTAAGTATTCCCACCTTGATCCCCTCCACCACTTGAGGGCTTCCCCCCTGCATGATCACCACCTGAATAATACCCAAACATTGAACCCACTGTACTTGCAGTAGCTGCTGCAGCAGATCCCAAGACTGTGCTCTTCAAACCAGTGAATCCTCCAGCAGTACAGTTATTGTTTGTAGCTCCCCCCATGCTCTCTGGCCCAACTTCCTGAAGATTGTTATCATGAGTCTCCTCATGGTTTGAGCAGGATTGATCCTTCTTGGGACATAGAGATAGATTTTTCAAGGACTCATCTACCTCATGTGGCTGCTGCTTCTGCTGCCAATCTGAGGAGTAGTTGCCATGGTGAATATTTGATTCTCTGTAATCTTGGGGAGCATTGATGATGGGTGTTGAAGTCTCTTGTTGTTGCTTGCTCGCAACCTGTCATGTCACAGTTCATCAATTTCTACAACTCAAACTCGAACAACACCTGATAGCAATAACACACCTACTAGATACTCATGTTCAGCAAAAATTAATTCCTAAGAGGGCCAACTGAAAAGAAAGAAAAAACTAAGAGGAGTTTGCTGAAACTCTAGAGAATTGGACCCAGCTCAAAACACAAGATAACTTTGAAACTTATTGGTGGATTTAGCATACTTAAGACTAGTGTTGAAATTCTGAAATATTCAATCTGGGGCTGCTGGACCCCTCAAATTATTTCAACAAGATTTGCTGAACATGAGTGTCATAGGTATGGTACCCAGCAGCCCACCCACCTCTTGAGGCTTTTCGTCGTCGGAATCATATCCCTCGCCTGAAGAGCAGCTGCTGCTGGTGCTGTCATCTTCCTCCTCGTGACCGTCCCGTTGAGAAAACAGAGCATCATCATCTGTGGCATCATCTTCCGACGCTGCATTGTTTTTGCTCTTCCCCAATGGTACATTGTTTTCGAGCTTCTTGACTTTGTCTTTAACAGTCGGGAGCTTTGCCTTGTCCTTCAACTTCTTCCGGATTAGCGACTTTTTCCCGCCGCCGTCTTCCTCCTCCTCCTCCTCCTGTGGAAGATCATCATCATCCGTCACATCCGGATTCGCAGCATCGTCTGCAAATCCACACACAACTTCAAAGCCCTAGACTCGCAATTTTTTCTCTCTCTCTCTCCGTAAAAAAAGTATTACCAATCGCCTCAAAAGACATTCGAAGCCAGTATCTCCAAATGTTGTGTGTTTTTCTGGGGGCAAAACTTCGGACCTCTGGCCAAGGCTCATTCCTCTTCTGGATGGTAGCCAGTCCACCTACTTGACAAAATTGGGGGAAAAAAAACCCTGTAGTGATTCTCTCTCTCTCTCTCAGAGGCGCCAAACGTGTTCAAATTCCAATGTCACGCACCAACATGGCTACATATCTTGTACCATTGACGTGTTTGCTCGAAACCACGGTACCAAATCTACAAGTGTCCACCATAAGACAAACTCAAATCCAACTCCCAACATATTCCTCAAACGCAAAAGGACGCGCACCGAGTGTCTTACCTTCTTCGGATCCTCCTCCTCCTTCGTAGAGCTGCGGCATTTCGAGGCGTCTGGTCAAGATGGAACACAAACGGTTCCAAAAAGTGGCAAAATATTCACAGATGCGCCCGCACACGCACCCAATGTAGCAAGATTCTACTCACCAAACACACAAATCACTGAACAAAACACCAACACCCACGCGTGCACAAAATTGCTGGAAACACCCTGGAAACACAAATTGCTGAAGAAAACACAATACCTACACATACACAAAATTACTACCTTGGAAACACAAATCACTGAAGAAATTAAAACATCCACACGCACAAAATTACTATCCTGGAAACACAAATCACTGAAGAAAACATGACACCCTCCACACACGCACACAAAATAAATTGCTACCTTGGAAACACAAATCACTGAAGAAAACACAACACCAACAACACACACACAAAATTACTGCCTGGAATACTACACAAATCACTGAAGAAAACACAACACCAACAACACACACACAAAATTACTGCCAGGG
>Ga0116227_10007848_pt1 | contig 20562 bp, 20 predicted proteins | sample S1TSphgellanicum_FD_89693 | JGI IMG/M metagenome (GOLD analysis project Ga0116227, IMG submission 89693) | Host-associated microbial communities from peat moss isolated from Minnesota, USA - S1T2_Fb - Sphagnum magellanicum MG | ecosystem: Host-associated > Plants > Peat moss > Unclassified...
CACCAAAAAATTCTTCAAGACAAAAAAAACAGCCCAACCCCTTTGTCCCTACCGGTCGGGGAGACCCCAAAAAGAAAAAAAAAAGAAAGAAAGCCAGATTATTAAAAAGGGGTGTGGGGTTGGGGGGGGGGGGGGGAAGGACAAAGGACATGAGTGCAAGAACGAGAGGGGAGGCGGTGGAAAAGAAAGTGCCGTATCTCGAGGAAGGGTTTACTACTGTTGCAGCAGCAACGCGTGCAATCGCCAGCAGAGAAATGGCAGAAGAGAAGGAGAAGAAGAAGAAGGATTGATTCTCTGCACGGAAAGTCTACTGTCCCCACCCTTCCCTTCCTCTCTCTTTTTCCGGAACCTCCGCTTCGACCGTGCGTCTGTGCACGGTGATGGGATAGGTGCTGCTGCCTGCCGATCTCTCGCCGCTGTTGCGTCTTGCTTTCTTTGGTCTCCTCGCGCTTCCTAACTAGAGGAAACGGTCCTGTTTTCGTGAGATTTCAAAACTTTCTTACAGCGAAAATTGCAAAGTTTCTTCTTCTTGCCAATCGATGGTATGGTAACTCTTTGCGCTGAATCCTCCACATTTCTTACCTCTGACAATCGGTTCTTCGATGTGAGCTTAAGAAGAATTGGTTTCAGAGGAGTATGCTCCTGTGCATGCTGCTTGTCTGTCGTGAAGAAGTTCAAGCATGTCCTTGATCCCAGCAACATACTCCATCTCAAATTCAGAAAAGCGAAGATCACAGGAGAAGAAGAATCTTGTGAGCATTTTTCTCCCTTCGTGTGCTCTTCTTCTAGCAGGATTTTTTGTTTGGCAAGAAACATCTTTGGAGCATTTTTTCTCTATAACGTGCTCTGCCTTTCTGGCAGAATTTTGTTGGCAGGATTTCTTGCTTCGACATTTGCTAACCTCTTTGCATTGTTCATTAGATTGGCAAGGGAACCACGATTGCTTCAACCATGAGGAGAAGGAGTAGTTTGTCATTCTTGCTTGTGGGGGGATCCTCTAATTGCTTCTTGATTCTCAGACTGGATTTGCAACAGCAAGTCTCATCTCATCACTTGTTTTCTTGAGCACAGTCACATGAAGGCTTTGTCTGAAACTCTTTCGTGCATTGTTGAGCCACAGAGAGAGAGAGAGAGAGAGAGAGAGAGAGAGAGGGAGAGAGAGGTAGAGAGAGGTGTCGCAAGAAGTTGAAGATTAAGAGAAATTTGTGACAGTTTGTTTACCATCATCATTGCAATTTCTTGCAACAAAGGACATACAAATGAGGCATGAGGATGAGTGCAATTTCTTGTTGCAAACAAAGGATATACAGATCTGCACCAGGATGTTTGCAAGAGCTCACACTTTTTATTTATAAAACTTTTGTATACCACTTTGACCATGAAGTTGCTTGTCAGATTTTGTCTTCTGCTTCTACACATAATCACAGAAGACAAAAGAGGGCAGGGAATCTGCAATTCTGCTGCTCACTTACTGAGCTCTGCAGCAAATTGCTGCATCTCTGCTTGCATATGTAACTGAGCCTTAGAGACGATCTCTGGTCCAGCTTTCTCAGGACTCCCACAATCAAATGGAGGTTGAGGATCATACTCCATACTGAGCTGCACAGTTTTGGCTGTTGTTTCATCAAATATCAAAGCTACCAGCTGGAGAGCCATGTCAATTCCAGCTGACACACCTGCTGCTGTGATTATCTTGCCCTTCCAACACACAGTCACACATGAACAGGGGTATGTTAAGTCTTTTTGATCTTCTGCAATTCAGAGAATTTCTTCACTTTCATACCATTATAGCATCTGTTTCTTGGTGAGATACAAAGTTGAAATGGCAGAGGTTTCTTCACTTTCATATCATTCCAGCATCTGTTTTCAGTGAGATTGCTCATTGAAATGGCAGAGAGCTCTTCACTTTCCTACTGTTACAGCATCTGTTTTTGGTGAGATTTAAGATTGAAATGGCAGAAACAAGGAAATGTTGATGAATGCCATGTGAGGAATTTTGTTCATGATATTTTTACTACCTGTCAAACAACTCTGGCCTTTACAGGCTTAGCACCGAAGTTTGTAAGAAATTCCAATGCATTCCAGTGAGTTGTTGCTTCCAGTCCATTGAGCAAGCCAGCAGCTCCAAGTAGGAGAGAACCCGAGCATACAGAAGTTGTGTATAAGCTAGTCTCGTGCACCTTGTCATCAACAGCAACAGGGCAAAGTCCAGAAGAACCATCATCAAATTCCATCACAGATATTTCATCTGAAACTCCATACTTTGTGATCCTTCGAGTGCAAAACATGAGCATCATAACTTGATCAGTGCACAGTCAAGGAAGGTGATTTTTCCATCATGCTGTATTCATTCTTCACAAGAAAATTGAGAGCTTGATCTTCTTACCCACAATGCTTTCTTTTCTATGTTTGCAGATCAGGGAGAGCTCAAACACATCAATAGATTCCTACATGGATATTGAAACTGAAATACCTTACACAGCCATTGTAAGATTGTCTTATCTCCCAAAAGGGCATTAGTGCCCATGCCTCCAGGCACAACAACTATGTCTGGATTTGGCACCTGTGCACACAGATGAATTCCGTACCCATCAGTCTCAAGTTCTAGTGCAACAGAATTTTTTCCTGCAAACATTTCTCCAGGTACAGATTTTTGACATTATATCGAACTTGTGAAAATTTCTTCAACAAAAAGTACATGCAAAATTCTTCTTCAACAATGAGTGAAAATTTCAACTTTTTAAAGTGAGATATTCCTGCAGACATCAGCTTGAAAGTTTGAAACACTACATAGATCATGCTCTTTGTTTTTGTACCTGATCAAAAGAGGCTGTGGCTTGGATGGTGAATGTGCCCACATCTTTGTAAAGCTCTCCTGCAGTGTGGCTCACAAACACAACCTTCACATTGGGCAAAAAGTTCAGCACATCATAAGGGCCCACAAAATCCAATGCTGTCACTCCTTTGAAGACGAGAATGGCTACCTGCAGGTTCTTCTTCCCCTCCATTTTCCTTCCCTAGCACTGCTTAAACTATTGCAAACTGCTTGAAGATCAAAGAGTGTGAAAGCTTGTGTTATTGCTGGATCCACAAAAGCAAGCACAACTGTATATAGATTACTATCTATGTATCACAAAATTGCTGCCGTTGCTCACACTTTGATGAAAAACTGAGGGGACTCGGAGTGTTTATATACTCCTCTTTTCCTTTACTTGCATCACAAGTTTGCTCAACTGTTGATACTGTTGATATTTACTCATAAACTCGTGATGTAAGTAAATTCAAAGTTCCAATGGGATGATCAAGAGACGCATCAACTAAAACTTTTCCACGAAGGTGCATATAGTTATGTTATTTGAATGCAAAATGAATTTGATGAATACTAGCGGCTTATACGTTACAGCTAGATCTTCAGCTGTCTATCAACATTTGGAAACATGGTGAGAAGACCAAAATGCAAAAAAATCACACCTCACACAAGCACACACCCCATCGTCAGCTGTCTATCAACATTTGGAACATTGGTTGCACATGTTGATGGTTCCTTAAGTTGCTCAAAAAAAATTCTTAAAGTAGTTTCATTGTCAAAACGTCAGCCCCAAGTCTTAATGACATGCAAAGTCTCTTCCATGTTAGGGGAAAGTCAAGACTCGGGCAGAATAAGTCCTTGGGTAATGGTTATACCATTAAAGGCCAGGTTCAAACAAATCATGAGAGATATGGAACCTAAGTAACGGGTTTAGCAGTTTTTTTTTTTTTCCTTTCCCCCAAATTTGTGACATAAGTGGAGTGGCAACCATCCAAAATATTATTTAGCCAGATTTGGCAATTGCAAATTATGACATTTATGAGGGTAAATTGTTTTTAGTAAGTGGAGTGGCAACCATCCAAAATATTATTTAGCCAGATTTGGCAATTGCAAATTATGACATTTATGAGAGTAAATTGTTTTTAGTAAGTGGAGTGGCAACCATCCAAAATATTATTTAGCCAGATTTGGCAATTGCAAATTATGACATTTATGAGAGTAAATTGTTTTTAGCATCCTTCTATATTTTTACTCCATACTTAAACTTAGGGCAGAACCTAGCAATTTTTTAACAAAATTTTAAAATTCGAAATTTGGCAAAGAAAGCCCCCCCAAAACACTAAAGTTTTAGCATTTTGAAAAAACAAATCATCATTTGGCGAAAATTCACCCAAAAGAAAAACACTTGTTAATCTATATTTTTGTTGACATGTTGGGAGAACCTATTGCCTTCATATGGTGACTTTGGAATTTCTTCCCCCATAATGTTGTGAGTTGGGCCCATCCATTTTGACGGAAAAAAAAAGAGTCCTTTATACCATTCACAACTCTACTTTTCTCGTCACCAGGATGCAAAAATTTGCCCCGAAAACAATTAAGTTACACCCAAAGTTTTTACTTGTTTTTGCAAGGAGCCATTCAATTGGCCCATCACAAAATAATTTTGGAAATTATTCCCCCAAAAATAGTGCCTCCCTTTGGGCCACCTTCATAGGTTATGAAGATTCATCTTTGGGCAAAAGATGTGGTATGAAGTGCAGTACTATTGGGAACATCTTGAGGAACACATAGGGAACTTGAGAAACAGGTTAAGAACATCATTGAGAACTTGTTGGGGGAACACATTGGGAACATCTTGAGGAACACATAGGGAACTTGAGAAACAGGTTAAGAACATCATTGAGAACTTGTTGGGGGAACACATTGGGAACATGGTGAGAAGACCAAAATGCAAAAAAATCAAATCCGACACAAGCACAACACCCACCCCCCCTTTGACTTGGGCCGTATAGAAGGATAGATAAAGAGATCATGTTTTTTCCTTCCATAATAAAAGTCATTACCTCTAGTGTGGTGAAAATTAGAAAGCAAATAAAACCTTGCAACATAACCTTCCACACCTTGATGTTCATGTTTCATGTTCAAAATCTTTTCATGTTATGAATAAATCTCATTTACATACTTGTTTTGCATATTTCATGTCTTTCTTTTGTGTTTTTATTTTAGTTTTTTGGTTGGGGATCTATGTTTAGGTTTCTAACATTATGGATTGTCTTTTTCTTTTTTTCTTTTTTTGCTTATGATAATAATTCTCGTGGTTGTGATATTTTTCATGCATGTGATAGTTCCAACCACAAATGTGAATGGTCAAATTATCAATATAAATATGTTCCCAAGGATGTATTTGGATATTAATAGAACTTGGAACCTCAAGTGCAATAAATGATACAGTGTCACATTTTAAGGTGCATTCACACTCGGTGTTAGTGACTCTAGTGTTGAGTTCCTTCTCACCATACTAGTCATTTAAGACTTAAAACTTACTTATCAAGAAGATTTTATATTAAACTAACATTCACTAAACATTAAGCTATCACCCATTTAACATTGGGTGCCACCTAGGATGCCACCTAGATTTACATTAAACATTGATTTAACATCAAGTGTGAATGCACCATAATAAGGACGAAGTTATTTCAACCTTTATTCATATGACAAAGGGTGTTGAATGTTCATTTGTGTGTGTGTGTGTAAACATTATTTATGCATCTCCTTTAAACAAAAAAAACATTCAACATGACAACATAAAATCCTTATTCCTTCCCAGGACTAGAAGAATGTAATAATATAAGGCACATAATTGTCATTTGGATCAATTCATAATTTTTCACTACATGAGTTTGTACCAATTCCTTAAAAGATTCAATTGTTTATTTGATGTTCAATGACCAAGAAAAAGGTGAATTTGTTATGAGTATCATGCATTGAAAAAAATTGTATAATTAAATTTACAATTCATACTCTCTTTAGAATATCCAAATATTAGTATGCCACTTGTAATTGCTCCTACTTACATTATTTATTCCTATGATTTATACATAATTTTAAAATGAAAGAATGAAACAAATAAATTGTCATTCTTAAAGATCTACAATCACAAAATATGTATTATACTATTTTTTTAAAATGTAACATGAGAAACATTTGCAATTATTTTTATCAATACAAATTTTATAACCATTTTTAAAAAATTGAAATGTACTTTAAAAATTAAATTAATCTTTAAATTAAAACTTTCCAATCATGACTGTATCCTTTGAGCAAGGTTCCACACTGAAAAAAATCAAGCTAACTTTTTAGGAGAAAAGTGGAAGAAGCCTCAAGACACAAAAGAAGGGTTTTGGGTTAAGGTAAACCTTCAAGGTGAAAACATGAATGTTGGACTGAAAGAAGCGTTTACAGTTAAGGTGTACCTTTGACATGAAAGCTTCAATATTGACAAAAAAGACAATGATTTAAAGTTAAGGTAAACCTTTCAGATGAAAGCTCAATGTTAACACAAAAGAAGGGTTTAGGTTTAAGGAAAACCCTTAAGCTGAAAACTTCAGGGTTAACACAAAATGACTCTAGTAAGGAAATCCTATCATCAAGATGCCATCTTCTATACAACAAAACTTTCAATTAGAAACTTCTGAAGCTCATTCTAATCTTTAATCTCCTTCTAAGACTTTGAGTATGTTCCCCACAATCTCAATATCTGCAAGTTATTTTGTCCTAAGTACAAACCACTGCAATCCACAAACAAACAAAGTTCATAACTTCACATGCACTACTACAGAGGTGTCCATGAAAAGCAAAAATATGTAAATATATACATATTCTTCAGCAAACTGCACAACCCATCAATGACTTTTTCTATCATTTACATAACCCTAATATTCATGGAATCCAAGGAGCCATCTTCAGTTCACCACCTCCAACAAAATGCTATCAACATTCAAAAAGTTGCACAGAATCTGCAAACATAAATGTATTCGGATCTTGCATGATCCTTGCAATGAGATTTCATCCAAGGACAGGTCTACCCATGAATCTCTTATAAACAACAAGAAAGTTGTAGATAGAATCCTGAATCTTCTACAAGCACCTTTTTCCAAGAACCCCATAACTCAATAGAATAAGTCAAGTCATTCAAACTGACCTATGATGCATAGCCTCATCCATCCTGGAGCAAAATCACAAGGGAGAAAAGCTGCCTACCAGATGCATCCTAGCAGTCAAACATATCACAAAACCAGTCATGAAAGGAGTATGTTTGGATGATCAATAGGTACTGCCTCTGATACATCATACCTTAACTCCAGTCATCAACCCATCACTGACATCTTGGAATCTATTTTCTTCCCACTAAACAATAACTGTCACGAGAATTGAGAAATCTCCATACTCACAATTAAGAAAGCCAGAACAAGTAAACAAGAGAGATTGGAAAGCATTCTTTAGAATTTGTTTAAGCTGCAGAAAACCGTGTCTAGATTGAAAAAATGTCAATTGACTCTTGTACCTGCAATGCGGCAACAATATAGCAGCAAATTGTGTCCACACTGTATCCCAGTCCTCTCCTTTTCTGCTTGATTGGTTTTCTGCTAATTCAGTCTTTACAAGGTAAGCCCACTTCTGACAAATTCAAATCATCTGTCATGTGTACAGGAATTCCAAAAAACTGCTTTTACCTGCAAAAATAAAACCCAGTGGAAGTACAATGTCCTTCTTTACTTGACAGACCTTTCAGATGGTTATTCAGAGGGAAAAATAAGAGACCTGTGCACATTGCTGATGACAGGTTTTCCCCTTGTCATCATAACCAATCCCATGAACTTTGAACAGAGCATCCTGGGGCAAAAAGGCCTCATAAACAGTGAGTCCAATTTGAGGAAAGGGATCTAACCCTCCCTCTGTCAGGAGGTTGTAAGTGAGTCATTCAGTGAGACGGACAATATCAAGGAAACACCTCTGGATCCACCGTATTATCACTCCAATGGCAGCAAGTTGGGGAGCTAGCATTTTTTCAACGACATGGTTGAGCAGATAATACTGGAGGAGAGCAGGCAGGAAGGATTTCACAAATCAGAGAACGGGCGCCGTAATTTAATCTCAATAGGGAACCACATAGGGCAAGGCATATATATCAACTGCTGGCAAGTAAATTGCCTTGGCCCAAACCTGTGCTGGCTCCTCTGCGTCCACCTCGGCCTTTGGCTTGGAGTGGGTCTTGAGAGGCCTTCGCACAAACAACCAATCCTCATCCGCAGTCTCCGACCAAATGCTGGTTTGCATAAGTGGCAGCGTTTCAGAAGCAGAAGTAGTTGGTAAATTGGCTGCCTCTTGCTGTCTTTGTGAGACTATGTCACTGCTATCCAATGAATGCAACTGTATACTAGGTTCTCTACTGGGTCTACTAGGAATACTGGAACTTCTTTTAAGAGGCAAAACTAGGAGTGGCTTCGCTACAGCATTGCCATTTGGTCCTTCTTTGGTATCATACAATAGATGGGGAGAATTCGTGGGTGTCCTCTCGGTCAAGCCCAAGGGGGGCCCCTCCCCTCCATCCCCATTCTCCCCTTTGCCAAGAGGGCGCTCAACAGCAGCTGATGGGTATGACTCGCTCTGCACTCTTCCATTCTGTTTATCTTCATGGAGCAGATCATTGACCAGGCCAGTCCGCTGGAGCTTACTGGACCGTAGTGAGTCTGTACCAGAAGCAAAGCGTGGACCCAGTTGCAATCACGATGTATTTGGTCAACCCACAGACAGGTCTGTCATTGCATGACTTTTTGCAGAGGGAGGAGGAGGAGGAGGGCAGGGGTAAAGACAACACTGTCTAAGTGGACAACACTGTTTTCCCAAAAAAAGAAGAGATAGCACAATGATAACAGAGAAGTGAGAAGAGCACTTCCACTCATGTTTTTTGTCTTCTCAGCAAAACAGTGCCCCCCGCCCCCCAAAACCATCATTTCTCCACTCGTGTTGTAATAGAAGGATTTGTAACATGTTTCTCAAGGTTCCCAACATTGCACTGTAGTAATAACACAAAAGCATCCTAGAAAAGGGGTGAAGCTTTCATGAGTAGCAGGAGAATTGTGAACAATCACTATCTCTCTTTGCGACCAGAACCCACTCTTTTCTTTCAGAACACCAAGGTCTGGAGATTCACTCCTTCTTAGTGACCACTCTAACCAAGGGCAAAATGACAACATTCCTTTCTGCTCATCTGCAGAATGAGCTGAACAGTGCAGAATGCCAGATGCAGTTACAGTGATAGTCTGATTATTGTGGGACGTCCATAGTACACCTTGAATCTCTTAACAGGACATTCCAGATTCTGGAGGAGACCTACTGCAGTATTTTTCGGATGAAAGGAGGGAGGGAGGGAGGAAGAAGGAGAAAACCCAGAGAAACAAGGTCACGAGCAAACTTACCATGAGCTTCCCCATTCAAGTCACCAGCCTTTTCCTTTTCCTTTTCCTTCTTCTTCTTCTTCTTCTTGTCTTTATGTTTGTGCCGTTCCTTCTGTGTCCCCTTACCCAGAGAAACACAAGAGCAATTCACATCATGCTTTTGACAGACACACACATGAGAGACAGATAGAGAGAGATTGTTGTCAAGAGTGTGAAAACTTGGAGATAAAGATTGTACTAGGGTTATGGAAATGGGAGGAAGCACATAATGATGATGAAAGCAGGCAGAGAGAGAAGATCCTTCATAACCTAGGGTTTGCAAATCGCCAAAGTGCACCTCAGAAACCCCAACAGTAAACCTATCTTGGAGATCCACCATGATCCCAATGCGAGGCGGATTCAAAGCTCAACATAGCAAAAGAACAAAAACATCACAACCAAACTCGCAATTGCCAAGGGAGAAAAGGAAAAATGGAACCAGAGAGAGAGAGAGAGAAGGTAGACCTTTGTAATAGGCGGAGCTAGATCGGTGAGCTTGTGAGCCTCCTTCTCGTATCCCGGCGGTGGGTATGGATAGCAGCGAGACATGACGCTGAGGAGGAGCGTCTTCTTGAAAAAGACCTCGTGTGTACAAAAGCCCAAACCAATTCCCTCAGGAGCAGGAGGCAGCAGCAGGAGCAGCAAGGAAGAAAGCGCCAGGACCCAGTCACGGGAGGCGTACCCCGCCACTGCCCCAGCACCATGTCACCACATTCAACCCCACCCTTATATCCTCTCCTCTCTCTTTCTCTCCCTCACACACATGTATTTAGAGCCCTGTAATCCCCCCTGTAATCTCTCTCTCTCTCTCTCTCTCTCTCTCTCTCTCTCTCTCTCTCTCTATCTTCTCGCGCGTCTATCCATCTATCTATGTATGCATATGTGTACAATACAACATGTGCTACTCTTGCTTCTTCTCCACTCAAGAACAAGCAGCGCAATACGACAACAAAAGCTTCAGCAATTATGTGAAAGACGCAGAGAGAGAAAGAGAGAGATTGCAACAGCAGCAGTGACAAGAACCCGATTGCTTCCACAAGGAAGAAGATGAAGCAGTTTTTTGTTCTCCAGGAGGAGAAGGAGGAGTTTGTTTCCACAAGAAGAAGAGGGGGTGTTTCTTTTTTTCCCTTCCTCCACAAAAACAACTGCTGCTAATCTTCTTGCCGCTGCTGCCGGTGATGGCGTTGGTGTGTGTGTGTGTGTGTGTGTGTGTGTTTCTCGAGAGTTGTGCGGGAAACTAGGGTTACAGAAATGCTGCAGCTGCAGCAGCTGTCCCGAGGAAGGAAGAAAAAGGCGCAGCAGCGGTAGTGGTGGTGGTGGTGGTGGAACTTGTAAAGAAATGGGACTGGGGTGGCGTGGGGGAGGAGGGTGCTCTTGGTGGCAACGAAGGAGAGAAAGAAAGAAGGAAAAGAAAGCAAAAGAAATTAAGAAGACGGCGGCAATTAAGAGAAAGAAACTCACTACCACTGGCTGCCTTTTTTTTTCCCTTCCCTTCCAAGAATAAATTATTTATTTAGATAATTAATTAAAAATTAAATAAAATATATTCATAGAAATTTTTACTCACATTTTGCTACTAACATTCGGAAATTTTCTTATTTTTTCCCAATAAATTAGCAAAATTAGGCACTCGAATTAACACTTTTTTAAAAATTCCAAAAAAATTCCAAATCTTTTTTTGTCAGGAAAATAAACACTAGTTAGTTAGTTAGTTGGTTAGTTGGTTAGCTAGTTAGTTGGCTAGTTAGTTAGTAGGTAGTAGGATTATGATAGTAGGGTCCTTTTTCTATAATTAATAATGACAAATATAAATAAATAAATAATCATAATGATTTTTAATTTTTTTTTACTCATATTTTGCAAACAAGGTAAGGGACAGTAAGTACTAGGTAAGTACTAGGTACCAGGAAGTACTAGATTTCTTTTGGAAGAACCATCTTTGTTATTACTCTGAAATTTTACCAACATTTTTACTACCTACTAGGCTACATTATTAAGTACCAGGTGGTCCAGCCTTCCAGCCTCCAGGTGATACCTAGTAGATTTTTTTAAAAATAAAATATCCTTTTTTTGGCTATTATGAAAATTAGCCACATTATGCTACTATATTAAGTACTAGGTATAAGGTTAAATAGATTTTTTTTTTACAAAAAAAATATTATTATTATTATATTGAAATTTTCTCACACATTGATAGTAGCCCAGATTTTATTTTATTTTAAATTTTAAATTTTATGTGCAATTTTGTGATGTAGCTGAAGTGGTGATCATCTGTAAGATGATTTAGCCAAATTTGGCTATATATTAGATATGAAAGTAGGGGAAAAATAAAAAACCAGAACCCTTCTATATTTTTTGGCTACCTACTGGAACTTTCATTAAAATCTGGCGATTTGGATTTTATTCGTCTTTGAAATTTAGCAAATTTGGGTCCTTTTTTTTTCTATGAAAAATCATTTGCATGGGTGGAAAACATTTTTTTTAGGTTGAAATTTGGTGAAATTTTACCAACCAAAAGAAAAAACACCCATTGCTACTACTACTACTACTACTAGAGTCTACATCAACTAACTAGATTTAACCATGGTTTGCCTTGCCAGGCTTGGCGTGTACCTAGGTGAAATTGGGCCCATTCCGTAGTACATTAAATATTAGGTACTAAGTACTAGGAGAATTCTTTTAGAAGGAAACTATTTCTATTGTTTGAATTTACTATTTAAATTATTATATTTATTAGGTAGCAAAGGAATTTCTAGGTACTAGTTAGAAGTAGATTTCTCAATAAAAACTCATCTTAATTATCTATCTATTAGAAGGTAGTCCGGATACCCTAATACCTTGGCCAATTTGACACTAATTATATTATTTTCAGAAATGTTGAAATTTTCAAAAAAAAACATTTCTTCCAAATCAAAAAAATATTGTGGAAGAAAATAGTGAATATTTAGGAATATTTCATTTGTTGAAATGAAATTTTCAAAATTAATTAATTATTTGACAAACATGTGTTGAAATGGCCAAGGTACTATGGTATTGTGTTTAGATTCATTATAGAGTATATAGTAGCTTAAGGGATTTTGGCCCCCTAGGTAATAATAATAATAGGTCTATTTTTATATGAGGATTTTTGAAAGATGATATTTTGGCTTGTGTTGAAACTTGAGATTAGTTATAATAGAGGTATAATAATATCTTGAAGGATTTTGGTTTCTTTTAGAGGATTTTTTGATGATTATGTTTTTGTGTGGTGAAATATTTGGAGTTTTTGTAATTCTTCTTTGCCTTAAGATATGTTTTAATTTAATTGGCAAGGCCACGGTGTGGCACACCCCTTGTTTTCTTTGTTTGTTGTGTTGAGATCTCCCAAATGATGGTACCCCAACCTCCCCTCCCACCCACTCTTGGTACCATTGGAAAGCCCTCACAATGTGTAGGGGTGCACAAAGGTGGTTTTGTCATGTTTAGACCTATGGTGCAAGAGCTATTGAATATTGAATAATTTTGTGAAAAAAATTTAATTAAAATCAAAACTAATTTTTTTAGGAAATTGGACCATGTTTGGATTTGCATTGCTAGAAAGCTTCAATGAGTAGGATTTTATGGAGGCAATTTCATAATTTTTAGACACAAGTTGTGAGAGATATTGAATTAAATAATTTTTGTCATTAGAATATCAATTAAATGACAAAATGTGACTTTGAATGGGGAAATTAATTTGGTAGCAAGCTCCCACTTGGGCCAATGACAGATGCCATGCTATCTAGCTATCTATTTATAATTTTTCACTAAAAATTATTTTAAAATATTTTCTCACATTTGTGATTTTTCTTCATGATCATGTTCACACTTGGGCCTAGTACACAAGCTTGTTACCTTTACATAGATTTTTGTTACTACATCATGTACTAGGTAAAAGGAAATTTTTTTAAAAGATCGTAATTTTTGTTATTATCATGCAAATTATTCACCTCTTTGTTATTGCATTATTAAATATTAAATAATAGGTATTGAGTAATAATCAACTTTTAAGAAAACCCATTTTGATTAATATCATCAAAATTATCGCCATTTTTTTTTCTAAACTAAGTTCTAGGTACCATGTAATAATATATTTTCAAAAGATAATTCTAATTTTTGTTATAATGAAATTTCTTCACATTTTGTTACTACATTAAATATCTCTTATATTAAATGTTAGTTCACAATAGTAGGCAATGTAGCATGATAATTCATCAATTTACAACCTCTCTTCAAATACATAGTTTGTTTTTGCTAAGTAGCAAACACAACATAATGATTTGGTAAGTTATTTTCATAAATAATAAATTATTCATAGTTTGGCAATTTTTTCAAAATATGTACATTCACATGCTTACTGCAATTAGCAAGATTTCATTTTTTGTGTAGGATACTAAACTACAAATCCATTGTTGAACTTCTATGTTTCTTTTTTTATCCCTTCATATTTTTATTTTTATTTTTTGTGTGGGGTTGAAGTTCATGTTGTTCATGCTTTTCATTACATATTTGTAGTGCATAAACATCCAATCTTTGCAACATATTTATGTGTATTTTCTATTAATGAACATAAATTATTAATTGCATCAACAATATTTTGCAAGGAAAAGGAAAGGCATGGGAAGGGGAAGATGCATGCTTGGATGTCACTTCATCAAAAGCAAGTGAAAGTAATTGCAATGCCATCTATAGTAGATGCAATGTTGTAAGCAATAATTGCAACATTGAAAACAATTATATTGTCAAACACAAGAAGATCAACTGCAATGTCATAAGCAATGCCAAACATTGGAACACAACAACATCAATGTCAAAATCAATTACAACATCAAAAACATGCTAAACACAAATGCAAGACTTTTTCAACAAGGTAATTAGGAACATTTCAAGGTGTTGTTAGTGATGAAATGCAAAAAATTGGAGCACATAACTTTATAAAATTTGGTCAATCTTTGCTTTCACATGGTACCTACCATATGGGATAAGATTATAAAAGAAATGTAGAAGATGACAAAATTGAAAATTCCTCACAATGGAAAAATGTGAAAAGATAAATGAAACAACTTGAATTCCAATTACAAAAAAGTTTCAAATTATCACATGGGGATTAACCACACAATCGATTATGGGATTTGACAACTTAAGAATGCAACCACCACCATCTTCCAAATTAAAAAATTCAACAAGGAATTATATGTTGTTATTCAAGCATTCCAAAAAGAGATGATGGTAAATGCACTTGGACACATGAAAGATCTTCATGCCAAAGGAGACATTGTAGTTTACATGCCACCAAATGCAAAATTAGACATAAAATATTTTTTCACACATCATATATCTATGGTGCAATTTAAGCTTATAGGATATGATTACATGATTAATGAACATGGAAATGAAGGATGACAAGTTGCAAATGCAAATGGAATACAAAAGAGTTAATTAAATTTCATAAACCTAGATGAATTTTCACAGTCCAACTAATGCAACCAACATTACAATTTTTTCTATCTTGTGGACACTCCATTTACACCTATAAATCATTCAACCACACCATTGACTTTCATAAGCACAATTATAAAACACAAAAAATCAAAGGCCAAAACACATTAATAGGAGCCAACAACACCTTTTTGAATCATTATGATTAGTATTGATAGAATGATGTGGCAACACAAGATTGGTTGAAAAGCCCTAAAATAATGTTAAACAATAGTGTTTGGATAGTGTTCTACATCATTTCATTGTGTTGAAAGACAATGTTACAAGTTTTAACACATGTTCAAAGTTATTTTATGTTCATTAGATTACTTTAAAACTTATTCAACTTTTATATTGATATATGAAAAAAAAACATTATATAAATGCAACACAACATTAATTTAGTTGATAAAACCTGTAAACTTATAAAAAAGATTAGTTACACCCCAATTGGATCCTATTAATGTGTTTTTATCTTCCAATGTCTTGTCTTCAATGCTTGAAATCACAAATAAGAACAACAAAGTCATTATTGATGTTATGGAACACATGTGTGTCACACAATTGGTGATTGAAAAGCTTTGCAAAAACTCCATCAATACATAATCAAATAATAGTTAGAATATGCAAAGGTTAAAAAAGGAAAATGCATTACACAAACAATAATTTATTAGTGTTCTTGAAAGTATGAATGCAACAATGTGCCATGTTTTCCTTCAAAGTAAGGTTAAGATGCTTCCACTTGTGGAATTATTGTTAAATTATTTAAAATGCAAATCCAAAAGACAACACACATGATGATAACAATCAATAACATAATTTAAAAAATGAAAGTAGTTCAGTTTTGTAGATGTTAAAAATGTTGAATATTTGAATTCAAATTTCAATCTAACAATGTTTTGATACTTATTTGCATCTGCATTTTAACCACAAAAAAATCTTGACGTTATTCAATGCCTTCAAATTTGAGGCCTATATTTTTGATATATCGTTCCAACTATGTTTATCAAGTGCAATTTTAGAAATCTCATCACCTTATATAGGTACATATTCAAATTTAACATCAATGCTTAAATTTCATGGTTTGTCTTTCATCCTTGCATTTGGCTAATCATTTTCAATTTATAATTGGGTCATATAAAAGTCTCTATATCTTCATCTTTGCCATTCAAAATTAGATTTTCTACCATGCAACAACACATGACAACACTGGATAGAAAAAGGAAATCTAAGCTTGTCTTGAGTAGAAGTTCTCTAAACATTGTAAAACTCTTTTGTCATGACACAATTGTTAATCGAACAATGTTTTGAGAATGGTATATTGGGCATTAACTTGGTTATGAAATACCATAAACCAAGGCAAAAATAGATACCCCTTTGTTGCCAAAGATGTATGGTAAGATCCCTTCTCCTCCACGTTTGACTATAGGGTGAAAGCACATTATTGGGGGGCCAACGTAGGTAGTTTCATGACATATGCGATAAAGTATATACTTGCAAAATGTGTTGCATTCAATTGCACATTTCACTTTTAATATTTGGGTTTGATATTTTGATTTTCACAAAGTTAATGTTATCTAATATTATTTGGAAAAAAATTAAAAATAAAAAGATTAAATTCAAGGAATAATGAGTATATTTATGGTATATGCAATATAATATAACCTCTTTTTTATGGACTACACTAGAAACTTGGCTTTGAATTAGTCAACCAAAAAATGTTTGAAATGAAAATTTAAAGAATGATCCATTTCACATATCTTGTCACCTTCCATTTGAAATTGATTATTTGTCAAAATGTTAATTTACCACATACTTATGGTCATTGCCCTAAAAAACATCAATTTGTGATATGATAATTATGAAACTCTTCACATAGTTCACAAATTTATTCTAGTCACATAAAATCAGAATGTTTAGTAGATATTAAAATTTTTATAAAGATTAAAAATCATTCAATCTTTTTTTGAGTATATTTGCATTTTTTAGTACATTGCGACATATATTTTTTTGGCATAAATATATTCTAAATCACATTGTATGAAATTTTAAAATGTAATTTTTTTAGCATTTGACTTCTTTGGGTTTTGACCTACCACAATATGCAAAAATATTGTGAAAATCCTTCATAATATGACATGGTTGAAGTCCAAACATGGGACCCCTGAAAATTGTACAATGAGACAATAATCTTGGCCCTTCCCCTAGTGTGTTTTCACCTTATAAACATAATTTCATTATTGGCCCAATGATATTTTAAAAAGAAAGTTGTAAGATTTGGGCATCATTTACCAAGCTAGGATACCAACAAAAATATTTCGAAACCTCTATGGTGATCCACTACCACTTACACCTAAATGTTGTAACCTTTGGACTTGACACTATGAGAAATTGTGTCAATGGAAATTTCACTACCCTACAACTAGAACTTTGAAACAACTAATATGTAAATACATTGCAAATATCTCATAGAAATGCAAATATCTATCCCATGAAAATATGGGGAATTTAAAAATAAAATGTCATGTTAAAAATTATGGATTTTTTACTATATTGCATATTGGTCCAAAGATGGACCTATTTACATATGGATGTATGCACTATATATATGTATTGGTCAACCATGTTTGACTTTGTTACAAGTTGCACAAAAGTCACATATGACAACTATAATACATGAAACATTCATTAAGAACTTCTTTACAACTACCCAACTACTAATTACAATAATAATAATTAGTGTAAATAAAATTATACAATTAATTTATTAATATTATAATAATTATTATACATTAGTATTTAGATTTTATATTAATAGTTAATATTATCAATTATTAACTATTATGAACTATAATAGTTAGTGTACCTAGAATATATATTATGTTAAAATCACTCGTTGCGTATTGTTGGTTGGTGATTAAACAATTTTGGATCATTATTATTTCTTCTTTATTTTGTGTGATGTTGAACATCATGGGAATGCCAAGGTAAGTTCTACATTATATGTTTTAATTTTAAAGGTAAAGGAACAATGTAAAATAAACAAAAAAATGTTGAAATCACATAATGAATTTTTAAAGAAAATTATTTTTTTATAAAAAACTTCATATCTTCTTGTTTCTTGTTCGTTTTTAGCAATTTAAAGTGCTATGGGTGTGTTAAGTTAATATTTACATAAACTATTTGAGCTCTATAGGTAAAAGAATAACATAAAAGAAGAATGAAAAAGACAAATGTGCTAAATTTTTAAGTGTGAATTAGGACAATGACCAAACATTGACCTCATTTACTTTTGACAATTTCATCTTCTTCAAAAATTGATCCATTTGAGTTGAATCTTCAACATTATATTCATGGCACAAACAAATTCATGTAGCATTAAATGCACAATAGACTTTCCAATAAAAAAAAACTTAAAACAATGTTGATATTGAAATGCACAAGTCAACTTGTATAACTTACAAGCCACATGGATATTCGTTGCAAACTAAAATCTTGTTTTTTTAAAAAAAATTGTATCATGGGCTTAAACAACTTTTGTATTAAATGTTGCACAAATCTTTTGTTCACACAAAATTGCTTGAACCATTATTGATCATTACATTGTGTGATCAAGAAATGGGAGAACCACATGTTCGATTTGGCCTTAACTTAGCTCCTTAAAACTTCGTAAATGTAAGGAAGTTGAAACAGATGAAAAATTAGATTGTTTGAAACCCTTTGAAGAAAAACCATGCACCATGTTTTGGAAAAAATGTTTTGTGAATTTTAACTTTTTCATAGTTGTGCTTGATCTAATCTTCCACTTGCAAAACTAATTGAAAAATATATAGTAAAAGAACAATCTTCAAATAACACCTTGCAACAAGAAATGGAACATTAAATTGGGCAAGCAAACGACAACATTCCAAACACAATAAATCATTTGATTGACAATTCAAATAGAACAAAATAATTAAAGACTCAAATAAAATGAACATCAAAGATATAAAGGAGTAGAAGGAAAAAGAACTACAAGCACATATAAGATTAATTGATAAACACAATGAATGTTAAAAAAACAAGGAACACTAAAAACTTAAGCAAAATGAATGTCAAAGATATAAAGGAATAGAAGGAAAAAGTTACAAACACATATAGGATCCATAGAGAACAACATAGAACTGTAATTGAAACATTAAAACATTGATTGTTAATCACAATGAACACCATAAAAACTATAACAAAAGACGGAAGCATATTACAATGAGCACCATATAAATTATAATGTATCATGGAACTATAGTGTAATTGGAAATAGAGAAAAATGAGCGCTAGAAAAAATGCAACATAATATGGAAGCAAAGAAACAAAAAGAAAGCTTCTAGAGGGACGGTGTAGAGGTGAAGAGCACACATGTGACAATGATGAAGCTTTTGGCATGAACCTCAATCATCATGGAGAATTAAGTGACAACCCACAATAGGTAGGGCAAGTATATCATTTTGACATACTTGTGTAAACATTAATAGCTTCTTTGGATGTTAGTAAGTTACGAAACTAATCAGGTGTGACACATGTGAATAGGGATAATGAATGATTCATTTTCATTAAAATATCAACATGAATTTGTGTCATTTCAAGTGAATTAGAAAATTGCCTAATTCATTATGTAATTATTTTTGGGTCATTTTTGATAACTTATCAACAAGTGCAAATTGATCATGAGTAGCAATATAAAACATTAAAAACCCCATTTTTCAATTCTTAAAATGAAATCTATTCACATTTTGATACTTCACTAAGTACTTAGTAGGAACATAAACATAGGAGAGAATTTTTTGGTCAATTTTTTGCCATTTCATGATTTTATTTTTTGTTATTAAAGAAACCTTGAAGAAACAAAACATGTTTTTCCAACTACACAAAAAAAAAAAAACCCACACCCACTCTCAAATATACATAAGATGAAAGCAAGGGCTTGGCCATAGGATTGGGGGGCATTCCAAAATGAAATGAAGGGGCTTGATGTAAAGGGGTGGTTGTGGTAGTAGTTGAGAGTGGTTCGTGTACCAAGGTCCTGAATTTTGGGAAGGCCATTGTCTTTGGAGGGGCCTTCCTATTGTTCATAAGGTGCCTTAAAGACCACATGACACATACAAACCATCATGCCCCTTGTCTTTGGAGGAGCCTTATTGTTGTTCATAAGGAGCCCCAAATACCATTTAAGGCACCCAATAAACCATACTGCACTTGTTGGTTTGGAGGGGGCTTATGATTGTTCATAAGGTGCCTTTGAAGACCATATGGTACCTAATCCACCATAATGCCCCTTATTTTTGGCGGGCCCTTATGGTTGTTCATAAGGTGCCTCAAAGATCATAGGGTCCCTTGTAAACCATAAAGCCCTTGTCTTGGGCTCCGGGGGGGGGACTTAGGGTTGCTCATAAGCTACAGGCCCTGAAGACCTAAGGCACTTTATCATCCATAATGCCCCTCAAGAGAGATGTGTAAGTTGTCCACAATTCATTTTTCATGTTGTTGGACTTATTATTTTGCCTTGTAAATGGCCTTAGTCCTCTCTTGCCTATAGCCAAATTTGGGCAATTCCTCTTGTGGGTGATCACCACCAGTGTCGCCATCACTAGGATTGTCCACATTACAAAATTGCCCCAAAAGAGAAAAAAAAAAAAAAAAAAAAAAAAAAAAAACCCTTCTTTTAAGGTGTCTTTTGGTTTTTTTTAAATAATTTATTTATTTTTTTTTGGGGGGGTGTTTTGG
>Ga0116227_10007849_pt1 | contig 20558 bp, 13 predicted proteins | sample S1TSphgellanicum_FD_89693 | JGI IMG/M metagenome (GOLD analysis project Ga0116227, IMG submission 89693) | Host-associated microbial communities from peat moss isolated from Minnesota, USA - S1T2_Fb - Sphagnum magellanicum MG | ecosystem: Host-associated > Plants > Peat moss > Unclassified...
GATTAGGGGAAGACCAGAAAAAAAATATTTAGGCCTTCGATAGCCCAGAATCAATTTTTTTTTTTCAATTTTTTTTTTTTTCTTTTACCAAAATTTTTTTTTTTTTTTTTTTTTTTTTAAAAAAATTTTTCCCCTCCCAAAAATTTTTCCCCCCCCCCCCCCCCCCCCCCCCCCCCAAAAATGCTGCTAATAAATATGTGCCTTATTACATTTAAAAGGATATTAGTCGGATAGGTGATGCTTTTCACACACATAGGTAAGATCTATGCAAAATACAATAGTCTTCAATTTACATGTAATGCTTTTGCTTTTAGGGTGTAAAATATTCCCTACTTTTCCTTCAAATCATGGATTAGAAAACCCTGAATTTATTCCCATGCCCTAAACCCTAAAAGGTTACCATGTTCATACTAAGCGGTTGGAGTGAACCAACAGTCACCAGTGCACTGGTTCAGGATGAGGCCGATCAAGCTGTTTTGGGGATGAACCAAAAACACATCCTCTTCCACTGCCCAAGGATTTTTCAGCCCCCTTCTTTGCCCCAAAATTTTTCTCTCCTGCCTCCCTCCTACCTACCTCCCCCCTCCTACCTCCCTCACTTCATTTTCCGCTCATTCCATCTTCAGAGCTTAGGAGAGCTCTTGAACTTGAGTAGCATAGAGCTTTGAGGAGACGCAAAACACAAGGCTTGAGGAAGGTGGAGAGCTCAATGTTGAAGGAACGTGGAGAGGAGGAGGCCAAAGGAGATTTCATCCCAAATGTAGAAGCAGGAGAAGAAAGGTAAGCGCCTTCCTTTCTTTGCATTTTCTTTCTTCTCTATGGTTTTTTTTGTCTCTGTGGTTTTTTTTTTTTCTTTTGCTTTAGAAAAGAAAACAAGAAAGGGAAGCTCCTTCCTTTCTTTGCGTTTTTTTTTTCTCTATGGTTTTCTCATTGTGTTTTTTTTTTTCAGTCTGAGAAGAAGAAGACACCATACACTTCTTCTTTCGTTTTTTTGTTTCTATTTGAAGTGAACAAGGTGACAGCACAAGCATGCCATTGTCTTTTTTTTTCTTTTGTTTTTTTGTTGCCAACAAAGTGACGGCAACAAGCTTGTTGTCGTCACTTGATCTTTTCCTTCTTTTGCTTGAAGCGAAGAAGATGATAACAACAAGCTTGTTGCTGTCACATTTTTTTTCTTCTCTTGTTGTTATTACGAACAAAGGAACAATAGAAAGCTTGTTGTCATCACCTTTTTTTTTTCTTCTTTTTGCTTGAAGTGAAAATGGGCGGCAACAACAAGCTTATTGTTTCGTTTTTTTCTTTTCTTTTGTTGTTATTGTTGCAAAGAAGGCGACAACAACTGTCATCGCCTTTTTCAAATGTTTTGCTACAAAGAAAGTAATGGCTTGCTAAACCCTAAACCTTTTTTTAAAAAAAATTTTTTGCTTTTTTTTCATCCTTTTGTTTTGAATAATTGTTAATTGTTCATTAGAATTGACAATTAATAATGACCTAATGATTTTTAAAAATTTAGGGTTATAATGGTTAAAGGAAGGAGACTAAAAAAAGTTGGTGGTGATTTGGAAGCTTAGAAGCAAAATGTTATTTCATCGGAACTAATAATTTGGGAGCAAAATGTTGTTCCATTAGAACCAAGAGTTGATGAATCAAGCAATCCATGTGGCTTAGAATTGGCAATGATATTTGCAATTCAAATGATGAAATCCCTTCCAACACATATTGGGAATTTTGATCAAAAAATGTTGGGTTAGATTATTTCAGAATCTACATACATAGATCAAATGCAAAAAAAAATTATAAAAAAAATTTTAAATTTAATTATACCTGCACCTTTTATCATTTGATGGAAGGTGTGGGATTTTTTCAAAAAACAATTATTGCAATAGTTGAAAAAGTTTAGAGTTTGTAGTAATTACATTTGATTATGTGATCTTATGTTTTGCAATACCGACATTTTGTTGTTTGATTTTTTTATGTTTAAGGTTTTAAGGTTAAGGTCTTTTTATTACAAAATAAGGATTTATTTGTTTTTATAGTTTTGGGTTTAGGTCTGGAGCTTGAAATCGACCAAGCTTCTTAACCATTGGCACCCCCTTATCCATTTAATATGGCTTGGAAGGACAAAAAATGGATGAAGGTTGGGTCAAAATGGAAATGTAAAGTTGGCACTTACACTATTACATATTCTACCAAATGGTTTTTGATTAAACATTTAAAGGAGGTGCATGGCTTAGTGGTAGAAAAAACTAAACTTAGGAAGCCTTCGGCTTTTGAAGGAAGTCCTTGACATTAAGACCATGTTAAAATGAACGTTCATAGCTTGGGAGATGCCATGGCCATGCAAAGGTGAAATGATGAAAAGGTTGTTAATTACGTTCATGCCAAAGCCTATTGTGAGTGGGATAAGATGGTAATTATTGCAGAACAATGTCTACCATTACCAAAACTAACTTTGATCAAATTAGCTTAAAAAAAATTGTTGCAAATGTTAGGTCTTAATGCCTAGGGCATGGGAAATGTGCCTTGAAATGTTGCATCATGAATGGAGAAGGATGAAGATTTACAAGAGATGATTTGATCCACCCGTTCTACATATGCACGACGATGGAAGATGGCATGGGATGTCAAAAATTGGGATTAAGAGTCCATTAAAGTGAGTTAGAAACAAAAGTTGATAGTTGTACTGAATTTCCATGAATCTAAAATGATTCATGGAAGGTAAGAAAAATAATAATCAATGTTTGATGTTTTTTTATAATTTTATTTCATCTAAAGTGTGTTAGGGTTTAATTTTGTGATTTTTTGGTGTTTGTAGGGTTCATGACAAAATAAAGGAAGAGTTTGTTGCAAATGTAGTTCATTTTGAAATGTAATGCCACCATCTTTATATTGCTTGTGATGTAATAAGGGCTACAAATGCGACAATTATTTATTGAGTTAAACACGACATTGTAGATAATGATATGGTTTTAGGTTTCCACTTTATATAGTTAACTAGTCCATTTTTTGGACTACCCACTTTTTGAACTTTGGTCCTTTAATATATTACAGAAAACCTTTTTTTTTCATTAGGTTCTTTAACATTTTTTGATCCACCCATTTTTTAACATCTTTTATCAATATAATTTTTTTTCAAATCACACTAGTTTGACAAGTATATGGTTAATCATATATGTCTCTTTTTTATCATCTTTTCAATGCTTTAGATATAATAATTAAAATTTAAATAATCCATATGCACATTTTATAATTAATTTGTGTAAGGTTTACAAAGATTAAAATGATTGTGTAATACTTACATCTAATGTATTAGGACTCACATCACTTAAATATTTTAAAAATAATATCCACATTCTAATTAACTTATTGGCATTGTTTTGAAACAAAACATGCAAAACTTACATCCTTTTTATTGTAACTTCCATAAGGCCATTTCAAATATGCAATACCTACATATAAATCTCATAAATAGTTGTTAGTTTTTTACATTCATTGCAATACCTATTTATAAGTCTTGTAAATAGTAGCTAATTTTTTTAACATCCATTGTAATACCCGCATATAGGTTTCCATTGCAATATCTATGGGATTCATATGATTTAATAATGTAATTTAAATATCAACAAATAATGTCATAATTAAGGAGTTACTAAAAAAATATTTCAAATAATGTAAATGATTAATTATCATATTTAAACAATCATTTATTTCTTGATATTAATTAATTGATTATTTTCTTGAACCTTAATTATTTAGATAATTAAAATTTAGATCTAAAAACCAAATTAATAATTTGATATTTAATTTATTATCTTAATTAGATTTTTTTTTATGTTGATAAGTTATTCAAATCATTATTTTAGATAATTATTCATGATAATTAATTGTCATAAAATTAATTTAGGTATATAAAGAAACATATTTTGGGTACCCAAACCATTTATTGGTTATTTTGAAATGATCTTACATATGGATATTGCATTTAAGGTTGATTCTTCACTTAAGGTTACCAAAATCACGTATAGATTATTTCATTATTTCAAAATGAACTTGCATGCAGGTATTGCATATAGGCCTTGGTCTTCATTCAAAGGCCACCCAAACTACATATTAGTTATTTCGAAATGACCTTACATGTGGGTATTACATTTAGGGTTGGGTTTGTAACTTAAGTTACCTAAATCACCTATGGGTTATATTGAAATGAACTTGAACATGGGTATTAGATTTAAGGTTAAGTATTCATATAATTTTGCATTATTTACACACATATTTATTTTCACCAATTACAAATTTGGCCTTAATTTTTGGAATAATTAAATAAAATTTGTAACCCAAAAAAAAAATGGTTTTTTACCATTTGATAATATCTCCAAGCTAAATTTTTTCATATATATATATAATGACATTGCATTGTTTTACATATACTTAAACCTTAAAAATTCCACCCAAAATGCACCTTAGATTTATTTTAATTATTATAGAATTGTAAAAAAAATGTTAATTAATTTATATGTTCCAAACTTTAAATCTAAACCATAATTGTAACATTAAGCAGTAAATTTTACATTAAACCCTAAACCTTATACCATTGATGTGACCAATTTTACATTATGTTCATTTTTATATATGTTAAATCATACTATAAGGCGAACAAATAATTTTGAAAACATGAATTTCATGATGTATTGGTGGGGAATCAAATATTTTAAAATTATTTTTATGTTTCATGGTTAATGAATTATCACAATATGATACATGTATTGCATTTAAACAAAAGTGGGTTAGGAAATATTGAACTTTAACAATTATGGAACATATGGAAACAAAATATATTCATAATTATGCTATAGATTTAAACAAGTGATAAAATAAAAAAATCAATACAATTAGCAAAGTCTAAAATATAAACCATAAGCCTTGATATATATGAACCAAAATTTTTAACATTAAATCATAAGGAATAACCCTTAAAATCCAAATGATATTTTGTTATAAGCCCTATTACAACCTTAATTATTCAAACCCTAACATAAAAAAGTCTTAATGATATATGCCCTAAACCCAAAAAACTATGCAAAGCAGACAAATTATAAAATGCAAAACAATTTTTTTTTAAAGAACATAGGAAAAAATTTAGAAACGAAATTTTAAAGCTTTTAAACTACAAATATTTATTGACCAAAAAAAAAACCTTAATCTTAAAAAAAAATCAAATAAATTTGTAAAAAACCAAAAAGGAATATATGTCTCTTACCTTTGTGTGATCTCTCCAAGCTAATTTTTATTCACTCTTTTTGAAGAAGATATAAAATGAAATTGTATTACTTCACATATGTTTAAACCCTAAAAGTTTCCCCCCAAATTTAGCCAAACTTATAAATTACAAATTACATTTCCACCAATTCACCTTGTTCAAACTCATCTTCATATTATTTCAGCTTTTCTTCGAAAAAGGAATCAACTTTATTAAATTAAAAGGTGAAAAACAACCTAGTTTAAAATCATTTAGCTAGTTCTTATTATAAATATTAACTTATTTAAATTATATGTATGCAACCTATATCTCTTCAAATTCATCAATATCTTAACCAAGGAAAAAACCTTTTAGTTTCAATTTGAAATCTCACAATCTTAAAGATATGATGGGCATACAAAATATTAGTTGAAAACAAGGATTCATATTTTCCCCACCACTCCAAAAGACACTTAATGATACCTCCAAAACATTTGCAATTTTCTATTCACTAACTCCTTGGCTAGTTCATTGGTTTCAACAGTCATTTCAAAAATGTCAAAACTAAAATCTCATCATTCATTTGATTTGCCATAGTTTCAATTTTTAACACAAGGTGAAATACATGGTGGCATTTCAATAAACATGGAAACAAACATTGTTTATCATAATTTTCGACAATAGAAACAACTTGTTCTTGATTAAAAAAAAAAAAAAATCAACCTAAAATTTTTAAATCTTGCATCTAACATTAAAGATACCATGGTATGGGCTTTCTTTTCTTCACATTTCATTGGGAATGAAAGAAAATCATCTAAAATATTTCATACTTGCTTTCTAATACTCGAAGTAAGCATAGATAACCTCGAAAGCAACAACCATATCATTATCCATCAAATCAGCCATAGAGGGTGCCATTCCAAATTTTTCTTTTAGTTTCAAGGCCATGGTAATTACTACATGCAAGGTATCAAAAAGTAACCAATGCCCATGAGATCAGTTAAACACACAAACATTCACAATTGGAAAAAAAATATTAACAACGATTTAAAAAACATTCGAATCGAAGGCAAGGGCAAACAATTAGTAATTTTCATTAATGTTTGGTGATTGAAATATAAAACAATTGTTGCCCTAAATGTTTCATGGAACAATATCATCTTATTTGCAAACTTGTGGGAATAGATGAATTATCAACACAACAACCTATAAATTCTACCAAAAAAAAAAATTACACAAAAAAAAAACACACACACACACAATGTTTGAAAACAAAACTAACTTAGTTTTCATTGGAATTTTCAATTTTCTTGGCCTCAAATCAACTTCAATGCAATCCTTGTTTCATTCCTACCAACCTTTATCCAATTTCTTTGGCCAAGTGATGCATTTTTGTAAATATACTTGGGTAAACTTGATGGAAACATATTTAAAGCCTTTACAAACGTTTTCATCACTAGTGGTATATTGACAAGCTTTGGAAAAAACATGCCCAAATCATATTTCTTGAAAGCTCTCCTCCAAACTTAAAGTTTCACATTTGAGAACAAACTTGAAAACACTTGTCATTGTGTTCAAACTTGAACCCTTGTATTTAAAATATGCTATAATTTCATTTTTCAAGCCATATTCATCCAAAAGATCGGTCAATTTTTTTGCTAATGCATGTTTTGTTGTTTCAAAAAGTTCAAATAAACCAAGAATAACATGCTTTGGCTTTCAATCAAATCCTTAAAAAGCTATGACCAAGGCAAGCACATCATGAGCACCTAGACATTCATAGATCAAAACTAGCAATGGTAGAATGAAACTCTTCAAACAAAAGCAAAACATATATTTATTTGATTTTTTCCACTAAGCCAAGCAAAACATCATGTGAAAAAAACTTTTGTGAAAAGAACTAGACTCAAGGACATAAATGAAAGATTAACTATTTTAGCCACACACTTTGAAAAATGTAAATTTTTTTTTCATCATTACTTTCTTTAATTCATAAACGTGGGTCCTCTTTGAGTTTTTTGCATTACCCATAGAGTTAAAAGTGATAACTTTCATCACATATAAATGATTGACATCAACAATCCACCCATAATCACAAACTCTATTAGCTTTGCAAGTCAACAAGTATCACCAAATGAGAAATCAACTATGTTGAACAGAAGTTTAACACACTTTATTACCAATTTAGCCTTCTGTACCATCTAGGAATTTTTACTCTTCACTTAACATCACCCCTCCCATAAAATGTTAAGGAAAGGAAAGTTGCATGAGTGTCCAAGCCTAGAAAGTTAATAGTTTAAGGTTAATTGTAACTAAGATTAATTATACAATTATATCTTCAAACCGTTCTTAGAATCAAGCATTCTTATCATTTAGTACATCCAAGTATCCATGACCTCTTTTGCTTTCATTAGGGATTTTTCCAAGCACCATATAATATGAGGCTATGTAAATGCCCTCTTTCATGGAAGATGGAAGACTCTTTAATTTAGGTTTGAAAATTATTCATATATATGTTTGTATGGTGATGTGAAATTATATGTGAATTATATATTTGTTCATACATTTATTGTTCATTGACAATTTGCACTTTGATATGGACCTAATGTTTTTAGAGTCTTGTTCCTTTTTACATTCTTCAGCATCTTCTCTTCAACATCTATGTTAGAAATTCAACTATTCCCACTCCCAAAGGAATTAATGTCTTTTAAGTCTTTTATTTTCCATCTTTTTCAAATACTTGAAAACCAAATCATTAACAAATATTATGACACTAAAATGAAATATCCATTTAACATACCTATTATATGTGTTTGATTCACCTTAGCCTTATATAAATTGATAACAAAATTTAGCGATGTGTTGAAACATTCATATCACATTTTAGTGATATGCTTCAAATATATGTACATGTGAGAAGTTTGACATGTTTTGTTTCCATGATTCAAGTGGACATAACCCTCAGATCTTGCCATGTAACTTAAGGTTGCTGCTACTAAAGTTAAGAGTTATTAAAATGAATGTTAATAATATACACACATGTCAGATTACCTTCTAACTTGTGATTGTAGTTGGAGATGGCATACCTCATGATAATGTGTTAGTATACACAGCCTTTCACTTTCATAGATTCCTCTCATGATTTGTGAAGACCTACCAAAATGTTTTTAGTGTATTTAGACAGGCATATCCTACCACCCAAATTGAATTTCTCTGAGAAATCATAGAACATTCTGTTTTATGGAGTTAGCTTCACTCCTGATTTTCCAGCAAGATGTGATCTTTCTTCTACTTTTTGAAGGTACGATCTTCCATTTTTTCACAAATTTCAGCAGGTTTTGTTACATGGGGCTAATGCTGCAGTTGAGGGCAGTACCAGAAGTGGGTCCATACTCAGCTACTGCCTTGTATGGCCTCTTCATCTAGTAAAAGACCCTCTTCAGGCCTTTACCTTGCACTTAAGCCAATACCACATAATTTGGTTGGTCAAACTGACTGAGGACTAGAATGACATACGCCAAACAAAACACATGTAAATAAATCATAGAAGCCAACTATGATTCTATTGCAGCTGTGCACCAAAACACACCATTCTACTGTATAAAAGATTTTATAAACTTTTTCCACAGTGACATTACATTTGAGTTTTTAACTCAAAGCTTTTACTGTCACATGTCAAAGCTTTGTTTTATTCAAGGTTCTGTCTACATAGCTGCAGAACAACCAACAACTAGTACTGTACTAAAACGCTTATGTACCAACGATAAGAACATTATGCAGTAGACGATGATGCACTTGGAAAAGTTGCATTCTATCTGCTAGCTAGCTACTGGGATTTTTGTAGTAGCTGACTATACCCATTTACATGTTGACATGTTGCAACAAGCAGCAGTTAGCTGCAAGTCTCTAAAAGAAGCTATGCTTCTTCTCCCCAGTAGCTTCTTCACCTTTCTTCTTCTCATGGTGCTTGTAACCCTATAAACATCCCATCCAGATCATCGCCATCCCCAACAACCCAAACAAAGATTAGACTTTTGGGAAAACAAAATTGAAATCTACTTGTAGACTAACCAAATTAAAGATGATTAGATTTTTTGGGTGGGGGGGGGAAAAAAAAAGATTCAAATCTACAATACTAATGTTGTCAAAGAGATTGGATTTTTGGAAAAAGAATTGGATCTCTGTTGATTATCTAATATCTCAAAATGAGTCAATTTTTCCTGCTGATTTTCAATTAGCCAAAAACCACTACAAAGAAACAAAAAATTCCTATTACAGAAACATGTGAGCCAAATCTACTAAAGGCATTCCATCCAGAGTAAGCATCTGCATAATCTGAAATGCGACGTGGTATACCTTCCAGACCTAAAAAATACATAAGAAAGAAAGTCAAATTTACACCAAAGAAAGTAATTCAAAAAATGAAGGCAATTTCCTTTCTCTGTAACTACTTAACAGCAGTGCTTCAACAACAATTTTGAATGTTGAAGAAAATGATTTATCACGACTTGGTGCATTTTGTGAAACTTCTTTGTGCATATCTTACCTCGTAGCCAATAGCAGCCGCACCAAGCCCTGCTGCTACCTCCTCCTCGATTTTGTGTCTTCTATGCTTCTTTTCTTCTGCGGTCAAGCTGGGATCCTGCTCAACCGCTTGCTGCAACCACCCACATGACTCAGATTCAATTGCACAGTACACAAATATTGTAACCTCTGCACGTACGTCAACAATGCAAATCTGAACAAGAGATTAGCTTGAACCGGTCGCACAACAAAAGATCCAAGTTGATGAGCAATTTCAAAACCGTGAAACCATTTTTTTTCCTCAAATGCTCACTGGGCAGTTGACGGCAATTTCACTCACATCACAAATAAGAAGAACCCGATTCTCTACGTACACTAAGTCACTAAGATAATCTCCTCAAAACCCCAAGTCTAAACATTTCTCTTTATACTCACTTAGATATAAAGGTCTCTTTTGAGTACCCCGTGAAAGAAAGACATTGCATGTCAAAATTGGAGACTATATTGTGATGTTAAGAATTCTTCAGACTAGTCTATTGGGTTGTGCAGGTGATTGCATGATCCAAGACATGAAAGAGCAAAGAGAAAAAATTGATCAAAAGGGGGGGGGGGTACAATTTTCTGCTGTTTGATGGCGTCCTGGTCGGATCCTCCGGCCTGTGGCTGGTTATACCCCCCTCGGCCGGCATCCTGAAACTGATCTCCTCCGTATCCTCCCTGGGCAGCCATGTTTCCTTGCAAAAAGATGGGTGACTGAGTGTGTGTGTGTGTGTGTGGGCGCGCAACAACACTGAACTCTCAACTGAAGATTTCTTCTTCACTTGAATTCTGCAATCACAAACTAGATCAGCTGTATCTGTTCTTCACTGCAAGTACTTAGATGAGATTGCGTGCTAGAAAAGATTGGAATGCTTGATGAGATGAGTTAAAACTTCCTGAAATCGATCCCTCTTTATATCATCGTCGATTCCTGACTGCCTAGGCCCCTACTTTTCTACGTGGGCGCCACGTCTTTGGCCAAACCTGAGAGATCAGATCTGCTCAGCAGCACAAATGGTAGTAAATTTTCTGGCTTGTTGAAATTATTGGATTCTAATTAGGCGTGTGTGTGATCTCTCGGTTGGTGCAGCTTCTCTGCAACCAGAAATGAGAACTACCAGTTCAACAACAAGTCAGCAATTTTGTTTACCAATTGCCCGGTTGGTTGGTTGGTTGGTCTGGTGGCTTAGTTATAAACTGTTGGTTTCGGGTTCCAGATGGTTAGTAAAAAAAATCAACCTGGAACCAGTTCCACAACTACTTTCAAGAACTGAGAATTGGAACTACTAGCCTAGCAATTTTGTTTACCAATGTTGGGCAGTTGCTCAGTTGGTCTCGCGGGTGGGTGGGTGGGTGGGTGGGTTATAGAACCAGTGTTGTGTGGGTAGGTATTGATTTTTAAAGAGAACATATGGTCCTGGTGGGTTAGTCGCAATGTTGTGCGAGTATTGAGTTTTAAAAGAACATATGGTCCTGGTGGGTTAGTGGCAATGTTGTGCGAGTATTGAGTTTTAAGAGAACATATGGTCCTGGTGGGTTAGTGGCAATGTTGTGCGAGTATTGAGTTTTAAGAGAATATACCGTCCTGACACCTTAGAAGCAGTGTTGTTTGGGTATTGATTTTTAAGAGAATATATAGTCCTAGCGGGTTAGAACCAGTGTTGCACATGTGGGTATTGATTTTTTTAAGAGAACATATGATCCTGGGTTTACCAAAAGTCGCCCGGTTGCCTGCCTGGTTGGTCTGCTGGGTTAGAATTGTCTATCTCAGTTCTGGTTGGAAAAACTGGACTGAGAACTGGTTCTAGAACTAATTTCAAGACAAGAATCCAAACTGGATTATTTTAAGAACCAGACCTGGAACTGGGTGCCTGGTTCACAAATGACTTGTGGAACCCAAACTGGAATTGAGATTTTTTTTAAAAAGGAAAAGCAAAAGACTAAAACTAAGGGCTAACTGGGTATTAACCAGCAATTAATCACTAGTTCTAGTCTAGGTTACCTGGAACCAGGTCTGATTTCCCGAACTAGAATCCGAACCAGAACCGCTGCAATTTCTTTTATCTGTGAAATCAGAATGGGAAACCATTGTAAATTTTATTTTATTTTTTAAAAGAAACTGGAACTGTAGATTCTTGGATGAAAAGAAGAACCACCCAACACTGGAATTTACTTGGCAATGTGAGCTCCAACAAAAGATTCAAACTTCATAGAGCTTTACACTTAGTAACCCCACCCAAGAAGACCAAACAAGGACGTGCTTGCTACATTCAATCCCTGGCCCTCACAAGTACTTACAGAAGTCCGACTTCGAGTTGGTGTGTTATGCACTGACTCGCAGTACTGAGTAGTAGTGTGAGTAAGTGCAAAGGGAGAGGGTGGTGGGGCTTCTTGCACTATCTTTTGTACACGAGTCCAATGCACGGAAGGTGTAAACCAGTTGCCTGTTGACACCAGTTGAGAGACTTGAGACCCGAAAGGATTAGTACCAACTTTGCAGCATCATCAATCCTCATCTGCTTCCCACTGGCTGATCAAGTTCAGATCAGCCCTTTTTTTAAGCTTTTCCTGGGGAACTGGTGCCAAAAAAAATTGCATCCCAAAAGAAAAAAAATTGTTAAATTTTTTTTTATTCTTTTACAGATTCTTAGAAAACTTTGTGTCACATTATTTTTATTTTATTTTTATTGTTTAATCACAGCTCAAAAAAGAGTTTGCCATATTTAGACAGTTTTGTTTTCCAAGGGTTTTTCAGTGAAGTTTTTTCTGCTGTTTTGAGAGTTTTTCAATAACTCATTGTTGCCATTAATGCTAAATCTTTTTTTTTGGGTTGATTGCCACTTTAAATGCTCAATTGCCAAAATGACCCAAAAATAAGTAAATAAATAAATAATGAATGGCTGGTTCAGATCCCACCTTCTGCCAGTGCAAAAGTGGCTACTGAAACTGCTTACTTAACTCATTACCTATCAAAATTTGTTGGGCTTCACACCACCATTTCTTTGTGACAACATGCACTTTGAAACTTGAAACTTCATTTTTTGGGGTTTTCTTCCCTTTGATTTTGTGATCTTAAAGATTTGGAGTAATTTTTCAAATGATTAGAGAAATTGGTAGTCAAATTTACACTAATAAAAATAATTCCCAAGGATTACCTTTTTTTGGGGGGGTCAAAAAAAGAAGCCACAATTTTCTTTGGAAAAAAATCAGGCAATTTTTTTTAATTTTATTTTTGGTGGCAAAATTTCGCAATTTAACAATTTTTTTCAGAAAATAAAAAATATGTATGATTCTTTTTAGTTTTATGGATTTTATTTCTCCATTTTATGAAATGAAAATAATGAAATTCACCACATCTAGACCAGTGGACCTACTTGAGGAATTTGCTTTTGGGGGGGGGCGGGGAACCCCACCATGGAAAACAAAACTCGTCCATTTTGTGATATTAAAGATTTAGCAATTTTTCCAAATTAGTGAAATTCCTCCAATCTACACCAGTAAAACAGATTTTCCCAAATTTTACCTTTTTCCTTTGGTCAGAAAAGCCACAAATTATTATTCTTAGACATAGGGATGACAGAGAATATAATGCAATATTTAAGAATTATTTTACATGAAAAATATTTATAAAAAGGTCAAGATTTTTTATTTTTTTTCCATGTACAAATAAATGAGAAACGTAAATTTATTTATAATCATTTTTTTAAAACATCTAAAATCATTTAAAGGTAAAATGAAATTGATCTTTAAATTTTACTTTTATGATCACTCTAATTTTCTTTAAATTTATGATCATTTTTTTTCATGCAAAAGGTTATATTTAACTTCAGTCTAATCAGTCTAATCTTAAGCATATGTGAAAAACATAAGAATAATCATAAATAATTAATCCAATATTATATAAGTTCCAAGGGTATTTAAAATTTTATGGAATTTATTTCAATAGTTAAATAAATACTTAAATTTTAATTTTGAACCTCACTTTGAAAGGGAAGATTTCAAAGGGTATGTGAAAAAGAGGGTAAAAAAATGAAAAATGAAGTGAACATTTTGAAAAGGTATTTGCCTTCTCATGTAGGTGGGTAGGGAAGAGGAGTGAAGGTAGCTAGGGTCAAAAGAGCTAGTTATTGTAGTGGATGGCATAGACATAAATAGAAGTACATGATGACAAGAATCATGTGATGATGGCTTGAAACTATGTACTAGATAAATTTAGAGAACAAAAACATTTCATGCTGAAATTTGGTACATAGCACTTAGCATATGTTGGCCATGAAACCCAATTATCAAAATGTGCAAATATAATACATATGTAAAAATCTATGGGCTACAACTAATTGATATAATTTGAGTTGATCATTTTGCCATTTATCTCATTATTACACACCTCAATCCACAATAAAGACCATGTTATTGCACTCTATTGTGCACACCAAGACCCTTCCATTGCATACCTTGTGCTAGAGCCTAGCCTCAAATTTGCTAATTTATTTTTATTTTTTTAAAAAGGTTCATTTTTGCATCATGAAATTTTTATATTTTTCATTCATCAGAACTTTCCAAAAAATTTAATTTTGTCATGCAGTGGATGTACATATTGAAAATATTGGATGTATGTGTAATAATGTAACTTTCTCTCCTCAACTTACTTAAGAACCCTAACAAGCCCATGACTTAATGAAACATTATTGCTATGAAATCTAAGATGACATGTGGGGAATTGTGAAATAGGTAAAGTGAAAATGAAAGAATAATATCATAGTTGATTCTTGTGCAATGAAGTAATCCATGTTTGCTCCTATAAATAAATAAATAAATAATAGGAAGGTCCTTTCAAAGCTATCCCTATTGAAATTTCATCATCTCATATGTAAAATAATCACCACTTTTCACACCCGGACTTCTACATTTTAAAGTTTTATGGATAATTTAATGATGGAACAAAGGCTAGGCTATTGTTGTCAACATTATTGTTTCATTTTCAAGAACCCAAGTGCTCGTGTGCAAGGACAAGAAACACCTATATACACAATAGGGTTTTTTATGTACAAAGTTAAGGAACAACAATGTGCAACTAAAGGTAAATTGGTGTGTGATAATAGGGGAATTACAATAATAGGTCCTTTTGCCCTAGAGCTTAATTTAATGGTACTTTGATTGAGGAACATAATTGATGAAACAATGCATAGCAAATAACATGCAACAACAAACAATAGTTGGAAACAACAATCTAACATACATGTATTTATATATATAGAACTATATACATATTAATGGATTGAAGATAGTGCATGTATCAAAAGGAGAGGAACTAGTAACAAAACAAAGGCATTATGCATATTGAAACATAACATAGTTTCAATATAAGGATATTAGTGTAGGAGACCATTTATCTTTTGACCCTTTCAAGATTATTAGGACCTCAAAATTTCAAAAGTATAGACCATTTACCTCAATAAAAATCAATCCACATTCTTTGTGACAACTTGGTGAAGATCGGGCAAACTTTATAAAGACTCATATATTTTTGTGAGAACCTCATGAAATCATGGTGTGTAAATTTTTAAATGTTACACTTGATGTACTCATCCACAATACAATGTTGGAAAACCTTCAAGACTTTTTCTTATAATATGAATGTGTTTGTATTACCTTAAAATCATTTTCATCTAAATTTTTTGGACCCAACAAGATTAAAAGTATGTATATGATATAAGTTTTGGAAAAAGTTTAACTTCATATCTACATATAGGGGCTTAGTTCTTTCAAGCTATTGGTGAAATTATAAAACAAGATTAAAATATAAAACAATTGCATATATTTGTTAAGCACACAAGCCACACATATTATTGATCCTTTAGAAATGAAAAGTTCCAAAGTAACAATGTTGGCATATATATATAATGTTTTAACAAATTGAAAGTAGAATGTTTATTTGATGATGCCCTTAAATATAAAATGGTTAGATTATAAAGTCTCATATTATGCATACATGCACAAAAAAATAACAAATACTGAACCCTCAAAAGTCCATGTTTGGCACCTACAAAATGATTACAAACATTGAAATTTTGGTATGTTTCCATGGGGAAAAGATACAAAGAAAAATGAGGTTATTTATAGACACCCTATATTAAGGTACCTCCACACTAACATGAACAAAATTTCACATGTGACCCAAGTGAAATCAACTATTTTTGGTTGCTCAAAAAGTAATGGGAGTGCTTATGAAAATGATGCAACAAATTGCAATTGGTTACAAAAGGTTAAAAATATTCTTTTTTTCATGATATATCATATTATTATGTAAAACCATAGATAGATATATTGTATGTGATTATGTCATTTTGAAAACATGTTAAGAATTTTTTTTCAATTTAAACAATGAAAGTATTGGTTACATGCGTTGTGGTTCCTATTAATGTGACTACACCCATTAATTGTATTTGGATTTGAAAATAAATACAATCCTAGTACAAAACTAATTGAATTATTATTTTTATCAAACAACCAATATATGTGACCCTTTTTTCATTCATGAATGTTTCAATTAAAAACATCTCCCCTTCCACCCCCCCAAATGGGTGCAACTTGCTTGTGCAAACAAACCAAAATTCCTAACGTTAAGGGAAAAAACTAAATTCTTGGTGCAAACGTCGAATCAAAGTGGCAATGCTCAAAAAATGCAATCCCCATGAATTCATTACCATCCATGAGCAAATCACAAAAGATGGACACCCAACAAATCAATATATGTTGGGTATGCACATATTGGGAATAATCAATATGAAAAATCAATTAGCATGATTTGAAAAAACTAGTGTGAAAAAACTTTTAAAAACAAACATAACATGAACATGTTCCAAAACATAAACTCAAATGAAAAGATGTGAGTAGATGGACACTAGACACTAGACATTGGACATCCCATTAGAAAAAATGTTGGAAAAAGTGTGGGTAAACATTTTAAGATAAAATTTTGAATAAGGCCTTCAAATTATTTCTTGATGAATCCTTCACATGAAAGAAGATTGCATGCAACAAAAGGTCACATATCACTTTCAATTATTGTTGGAAAGGGAAAGTGTTGAGGTTGACAAGAACTAAAGCCTCTAAAAGAAAAAGTCATTGATCAATAAAACCTTATAAGCAAAAGGCAACACACAACACATGCATATATGCATGCATACTTCAGAACAAGATTTTGATGAAAGTGCTTATGAATAGAAAGTTGGAAACGAGAACTTGTCACTAGAGTCTTTCAATTTTCAAATCTTGAAAAGCAAGGTGCATGATAATATTGTTGACACTAGACATATTCTTCTTGAATACATATTGATATGACCAACAAGCATGACGATAATTTAGAAGCAACTCAATTTGTTCAAGCGATAAGTTTTTAACATATGCGCTTAATGCAAATAAAGGTGTAATCGTTTGAGGGTATTCTTAAATTGTTAATTGTATAAACAAGATGTATAGGTACATAATAAGTGCTTACACAACAAAATACACTTCTACTTTTTGTTGGGTTCAAACAAAGTTTTGGGCACATATATCAATTTTTAAAACATCAACCAAGTAAAGTTAAATATATATAATTCTAAGTCCATCAATAAAAGGCATGTGCAACTTTCTAAAATGATCAAAATTTACTTGTGGATATGAGCAACTAAATGTAAGGTAATATGTAGAACACATATGTGCAAATATGGCACATAGCAAGAGACACAATTTATTTAGCAACTAACATTACAACATGACATTGAAACCATTCATTGTAAAGGGAAAAATAACATAAAAACAAAAGCCTTTGGCACCTTTGGCACTTTTGATAATATATTCATGGCATTCCTATGATGACAATCGGTGCCACAAATTCAAAACGTAATAATCATGTTCAAGGTAACTAGTGAAAAATAATAATATAAAATGAAGAAAGAGAATATATTCTATTAATCACTCACCATAATTCAAAACAAATCCATCATAACAAAACTACATGGCAAAATTTGAAACTACAAATATAAACGGGATGATATTTTTCACATATTGAGCAGAATGAGTGAAGTGAGCTTGCAAGAAGGACCAAGCCCAAAAACTAGGTTAAAAAGATTTGTCTATCAACATGTTGAAATGGGTGAGATAAATTCATCTTTCTTTGTTTGCAAATTTTTTATTATTATTGCCAAGAATGAAAAATGAAGATAAGGCAAATACAATACAAATACAGGAATGGGATGGAAATTGGGAGAATTGGGAAATTGGGTATAATAATAGTGCTAGTCATTAAATGGCCCCTATTCAATAGATGGATGAAAAACTGGACCATCCAAAATCTGAAGGTCGGTTGATTCATGATATGTGACCAGATCCATTCAAGTAAGGAGCAAACACATGTCCTATACACATGTCAACTGCAACTATGGACACATCAGTTTACAACATCATCTTTAGCATGTTTATGTCAGAGAGAGAGAGAGAGAGAGAGATACCTAAATTGATACCTAAATGTTTGAGGCATTGGGTTGGGGAGAAAAATCATGGTAGTAGCCTACTTTAGCCTCACCATTAATTGGGTACCTACCACAACAAGTCAACTCTCCTCCTTTTCTTTTCAATGAAAAATTGAACTTTAGAAGGGAATCATGTCCTATAGAGTAATATCAAAACCACATAAAAGAACTATCTAGAGCATGGCAACAAACAATAATCTTATGTTGAATTATTATCACAAGAGGTGGATCCAAGTTCAACACCCCAAGTGTCAAATAAATAGTACACTATTCCCCTTTATGTGTCACTTCTTTTAAAGAAAGGTACTAGCAACCCCGCCTCATGTTTTCTCCAAATTTTGTCCACTCTGAAGAAGATGACAACCCCACTCTTTTTTATATCAACTAGTGTAGCCTGTGGCAAGTGTGAACTGGTTACCCAACTAATTTTTCCTTTCAAAAAATCATTTTTTTGGTGATTTAGTTGAACTTCCAATGCCAAAAATTACTCAAAATTTATTATCTATTGAATCTCCAGTGACAAAAATTACTAGAAACTCATTATCTATTGAATTTCCAATGATAAAAATGACTCAAAATTCATTATCTGTGGGCTCCTTAGGTCTAAATCTGTGCCTGTGAATTTCCAATTCACCTTCATTAAATCCTATTCATTGAGCAGCACTTTCCAACAATGCCAAGAGCAGGTTTGTTAGTAGGTAGGTTGTCAAAACAGCCTTCACCTAATTTGTTGATGGGTGCTCTCACAATTTTATTTTTGTTGTTTTTGGGAAGGAGCCATATTGATTGGAACATCACCAATTTTTTTGGAACATTTTTTTGGGTACTCCTCAATAGAAGCACCTCTTTGGATCCCAAGTTGCAAAATCAAAAACACCTTTTCAGTTTATATTACATGGGAGTTAAACTTTTGGCGAATCATATGGGATAAAACTAAGGTGGTTATTGGAAACACCTTAAGGAACAACTTGGAGAACAACTTGGGAACAAGGAAAACTGCATGAAACTTTTATTTCCAAAACTATTCATCATCATTTTTGGCCTTTTTTTTCTTTTGTGATGGGTCCATCAAAGAGGCCCATCATCCACAAACAAATCACTTCGAATGCACCCTAACAACCAACATAATAGGTACCCACTCTATCTATCCGACTTTTTTTTTGGTTGGTGAAATTTTTGTCAAAAAGAGAAATTTAAAAAATTAAAATTCTAAAATTAAGGAATTTTCAAGGTTTTCAATTGTCAGAAGTGAGGGCAGGGGGAAAGGTGAAATTTGCCAGATTTCAATATTTTCTTTTCAGTGTGTAGCCAAAAATATAGAAACATGATTAAAGATATGTGCTTCATATTCAGTTTATAGCCAGATTTGGCTAAATCTTCTTAGGGATGATCGCCATGTTTTTCTTCGGGTCCTGTTGCATGTACACATTGCACATTCTTCTATGCTAGAAGAATCCGCAACATGTAATTATGTGGGTATAAGGTTTTATAACAAATTAAAACAGGTGTCTATGTAAGTATAGAGTTGAACAACTAATTAATATTTAATTATAAAGTTCATTATACTTATTAACTTTTTTTTATAGTCAACTTTTTTACAAACATATCCTGACCCTGTTTTCAAAAAAAAAAGAATTCACAATTATGGTTTGAGTTCTGGTGCCCATTCCAACAAGGGGTGTGTCACACTGTGGCCTTGCCATTTACATTAAAAAATATCTTAAAGGCAAAAAGAATAATTATGGGAACTCAAATATTTCACCATGCCCAAAAATATAAGCTTCTTCAAAGTATCCTCTAACAGAAACCAAAATCTTTCAAGATATTATAACTCTACAACAAATCTCAAGTTTTGACACAAGCCAAAATATTATCTTTCGAAAATCCTCATATAAAAATGGACCTAGTATTATTATTACCTAGGTGCCAAAATCTCTTAAGCTACTATACTCTATAATGAATCTAAACACAATATCCTAATTGCCTTGGTAGGCAAAGGCCAACAACAAATTGATGTCAATTCAGGTTCAGGTCACAAGAACCTGACCCCCAACCCAAATTCTTACCCTTCAAACCAAATACCCTCACAACACTGGCACCCACCATCACCTTCCCCATTTACAACATAATGAAAAAAAATTGTAATTCTTTGGGGGGGGGGGGGGAAAAATAATAAATCCTTTTTGCAAAAAAAAAAAAAATTTCATATAACACCCCAAAAAAAATCCCTTATAAGGGTTTAA
>Ga0116227_10007850_pt1 | contig 20556 bp, 15 predicted proteins | sample S1TSphgellanicum_FD_89693 | JGI IMG/M metagenome (GOLD analysis project Ga0116227, IMG submission 89693) | Host-associated microbial communities from peat moss isolated from Minnesota, USA - S1T2_Fb - Sphagnum magellanicum MG | ecosystem: Host-associated > Plants > Peat moss > Unclassified...
AAATAACAATATCCAAAATTGAAATGTCCGTTTTTAGATTCAATTACTAATTTTCAGACTTGAAGTATTAATTTTGAAAATGTAAAATAATAATTTTGAATTGAAATTTCAGGTTCGAATTAATTGATTATTTAAAATTTAAATGAAAAATTTTCAAAGCTGAAATATAAATTTTCATATTCATATAAAAATTTTCAAAATTAAAATTTCCATTTTTATGATCAATTATAATTTTTTGTATTGAAATATTAATTTTTGGATTCGAAAATATTAATTTAGAACTCAAAATCAATTTTTAGATCAAATGAGTTTTTTTGAATTGAAATTGAAAATATCATATTTAAATCAAAATTTTCATATTCAAATAATGTTTTAAACAATTGAAATAACAATTTTCAGATTCAAATATCAAGTTTCAAATTCTAATAATGTTTTTAAAAAGTTAAAATAACAATTTTCATAATTGAAACATCAAATTTCAGATTTGAATAAAAAAAATTCAAAGTTCAAATATTAATTTTGATATTCATTATATGAACAATATACATATGTATGCATATTATATATATATAATTTTAGTACAGACATTAAAATACACCCCTATGTCATTGTAGAATACCTTTAGGATGCAACTAATTTGGTGACTATTGCAACTAATGGGACATATCAACCTATTAATGAATGAAAATAAATGTAAAATTGATGCAATCAATAAGATGAAATTTCTAATAGTTGCATCATAGTTGTGAAAATGACCAAAATAGTTGAAAGTTGGTCTTGTAGTTGCAAATATTCCCAAATCTAGTCGCAAACGACTATAAGTTGCATGCAGTCGTAAATGGAATGGTTACATTTTGGCTGATTTCTACTAATGATACACCACCTACTAGTTCCCCTTACCAATATTTAGCCCTTCATGTGAATGTGGGCCCCCAACCCTACACTTTCCCAAACCCCCCTTGACCATACACAAGAAAAACCTTTTCCCCCTTCCATTCTATCAACCTTTATAGTTGCCCATGATTAGACCCCCCAACTTACCCTTATCTTTTCAACACATTCACAACTTTCATCTAAAGTTTTTTGTCTCACTTGTGAGTGTCAAATTACCAATCAAAGGTTAGCTCATCATTAGTGTTATTGTCAAACATTCAATTCATCTAATCCAAACCCATGTGACCATCCTAATTCAATACCCTCCTTTGCCCCACCCTGCTTGCCTCAACTTGAACTTGGGTTTCATCATTGGATGTGTTTGGTTCTTTTCATTTAAGTTTTCATCATCCTCAATTGTACAACTATATCCTTATCACTTTATGACGTGATGTACAAGTGACGTTTCATTTTCCATTAAATAAGCTAACATAAAACCCCTATGATGTGGCAACCTATCATTTATTTCTTTTGTGACCCCAACGGTGCTTCACTTTGCCCCCTTGTAATGGGACAATAAGGCATAAAAAAATGTAGCTTCAACTGAAGCATTTTCTAATAAGTGGCTGAAAAAACTTGCATGAAGCATTTTTTTTACAAACCCAAGCTTTGGTAGTAAGTTCAAGTTCAATGCCTCTTCCCCAACATGATCGTTGAGTTCATAAATGCATTCTTCATAATTTTGTTCTTAGACGCACAAGGGAATACTTTTGAGCAACTTGTGTTTTGGCACCATTTACTCCTACACCAACATCCTCCAACACCACCTCAATTCTCATGGTTTTACACCTTAAATCAAATGATCATTTCTTGCTTTTCCTAAAAGACTATGAACTAAACCAAGACTTCAAGCTTTCTTTTAATTCTTTCAAACTAACATTCCAACACATGTTGCATTTATTAGCAAGTGGTCCTTCTGGGATGGTTTTTTTAACACCTTTGAAATGATTTTCACCCAAAATATTCAACGAATGGATTTTCTCAATTATTTTAGTTTTGCTTTCATATCACATAGGGCCTCATTCCATTTTGAATTGCATGTATCTTTGGAGGATCCCACCTCTTAACCATGACCAAGCCTTTATTTGGAATTCGCCCTGTTATAATAAGACTTCATTGTATCAATTCACAAAAAATGTTTTATGCCTTTAATTCAATGATGCCTTTGTAACACATTTTTGCATGCACTAATTCGGAGTTGCAACTAAAGGTGGTTGTGAAACAATAATCCATGACATCGTGTGCACCCTAAACCTTCACCCTAACTGGGTTATTCTTCAAGTAGACATGATAAATGCCTTTAATTCAGTGTCAAAAAGGGCCATATTTCAAAATTTTCATGTAGTAGGTGGAGACATCATAAATTCACTCCTAATTAAAGACATGAAGAACCATAAGAACAAAGGTTTAAAAAAAGTATAAATTCAACTTTCAAACAAAGAATAAGATAAAATTATGTGATTCAAAAATAAAAACATAAAAACACAAGATGTGCAATTGAACCCTATCTGATTAGAATCCCCCTTCAATTGTATGATATCCAATCTGAACTCTATGTAATAGGTTTTTCTATGCAACTTCATAAATGTGTTGCTGGTCAGCTTTCAACTTGTCACTTAATTTTAACAACCCTTCCCAATTTACCACCCCATTGGAAAGAATTAGAGTATCGGGGGTTCCATTGGGCATTACATCATTCACATCAGCCTTCATAAAAAATGCCATGCTAGAAGATGTTCAACATGTGAACCTTCTCCCTATAATGGGTGATGTTCAGATAGCCTTTGGAATTCTCATTCATTGTTTTGTGCAACGACCATCATATTTTTTATAATGCACACCTCCTTCCTTCACCTTCATAAAGTTCATTATTTTTTTAACTTTTCCTTTTTTCAAGTGTTTAGGCACCTCTTAGGTCTAAGCCTAAAAAGACCTCTAGCCCATAAATAAACCTTTATCCAAATAACTTTTGGTGGCATTAGGCTCATACTAACATTCACCATCGCCTCAACGACCTATTTAGGGAATTAGGCCCTTGTAGCTTTAATCATAACTGCTAGGTTTATGGTTGATCAACGTCCCTTCCTTCTTGAAGCCTTAGCATGAATCAACAACAACACCTTCCCTTTCTAGCAACACTTTAAAATGACATGTGATCTTTTACCACCCATTAATAGAAGTCATGTCATTTGCAACCATTCCTTGTGTGACTATTTGCAACTAAATGTTGCCTACAATTATGAATGGTTGCCTATGTGACTATTTTTCAAATTTGGATGGATTTTGGTCTTCCTTTCAACTAATTACAACTATGACCTATTTCATCATTCCAATAGGTTGATTTTTCATAATGTCTTTGTATTTTTACAATATCATAATATGTTTAGTTGCACATGCAACCATAATAGTCACATTATAGTTACATAAGGTACATATGCTACCTAGTAGCTACACATATAGATTATTTTATAATACATATGTACATATATGTACATACCTACCTACCTACTACGTACTTATTTAATTACTAGGCACCTACCTACCTACCTACCTACTTACTTACTTACTTACTTACTTACATACACTTTACGTATGTACCTACTTACTTAATTACTAGGTACCTACCTACCTATGTCCTACTTACCTACCTACATATTATTTACTAAATACCCACATACATATATACTTACATACGCACTAACTACCTAATAAGTTATTTAATTATAAATAATTATTGAAAGACTATTTAAATAGGTATTAAAATAAATAATTATGTATAAGTTGTTTTAAAATGTACTTAAAATAAATATTATCTAAATAGGTACCTAGTAGGAATTTATGCTACTTAGTAGGTAGGCTATGTAATAGCATGTGCTAAAGAATAGTTGCAACTAGGTTACAACTATACGACTAAACTACAACTGAAATTTTATCCCATATTGTTTATCTTCCCTTTCAAGTTTACAAATTATATAAGTAGGTTTGTTTACTAGAAGAAACACATTCAATTTTTTCAATTGCCACATGGGAGGAGTTAATCACATAGGCTCCACCCAAAAGGCTAAACTTAAAATAAAATAGGATTTTGTTATAAAAGTTTTAGACCTAGACCTACCTACCTACCTACCTAGACCTATGGCTAGGCGGCCTAGGCTTAACCTTGGTGCCACATGGCCTATTATAAATAACCTAGCCCAAAACTAGGTTAGGTACCTTAGGCACCTAACTAGGCTAAAGGTGGCCTAACATAGGCCCCTAACCTAGGCCTAGTTTAGGTGCCATGTGGCCTATCATAAATGGTCCAACCTTAAATGATTATAAGGTAATCTGAAGTTGCCACATGGCATAATCTAATTGTTTTAGTCAGATGGTTGAAAAAAAAGAAATATTTATTTGGCAAAATATTGCGAAAAATCCAAATGATGCCACGTGTCACATTCTTAAGCTACCATGTGTGAATATATTGATGTGCACTACAATCACAAGTGTAATTGCAAATGTAGTTGCAAAAATTCATCTCTGGATACGTATATAACCTCCATACTTGTATTTTACTAAAAAATATTTCATCCATAATCTATGACTAATGGTCATCTGCGACTTTTCATTTGTTACTATGCTGATTTTTAGTCATTATGTCGCTTGCAACTAAAATTTTGTTGTAAATGACATTCGTAAACAAAGTTTTTTCTACTAGTGGCCCATGGCTCACACGTGTCTTCCTCCATTTAAACAATTCATTGAGTAGCAAATCATTTAACTTCAAAATTCCATCTTGAAACGTCTGCCCATCATACCTTTTCCAACATGTTCTTCAACATGATATCTAAGGCCCATTGTGTTTGAATTTTATCATGTTTTAGCCTAGGGGTAAACATTTGGTTTGTAGTTTGATTAGCTTTCCCATCCTTTCAATTACTTTCCCCAATTTTTTCTATGACGATTCAAACATGATTTGGACTACCCCATCCCTCAATTGCGGGTATCCCTTGATGTGTGTGCACACATCCCATTGACCCTCTGGGTATTCACCTCTTATGATATGGCAATGAACGCACGGCAACCCATGATGCATTTCACGACACTTTTGTCACCATTACACGAGATGTTAGCTTCCACATGGGACAAAAATAATTACATGCTTTTCCTTCAACCACATTCAACTCCTTTTGTCAATAAGTTGACATTATGCTCACCAATGATAACATTCGCACTTTAATTAACATTGTCATTATTGACTTAATGTGAGTGGATTTAATTCCCTAGTCTTGTGTAGTTCGAAAATTTGTTGCCTTTGACATGACTTAAGCCAAAAAAGGAACTATCATGATCTACGCCCCACTGATCAATTCCTCCATTTAGCAATTGAGATATTTGGATGTCTACATAAACAAGCCAATGTGTTTTACACAATTGTGTTAATGGCATTTGGAGCTTGAAAGGGCCAAAAAGCCTTATGCTTTATGTCTTGGTTACTTTTTTTTGTCAAAAAATTTCAATCATTTTGCAAAGGATGCAAGCACCCTCCATTTTAAGTTGGGCAGTAACCATAGGTTTGACTAGATCCTGACTTCCACCCCTCCAAGACACACGTCCCATCACCATAAACAACCTATTACAAGAAGTCAATTTTTGACATCAACAAATACAGCCGACCTATTACAAGAAGTCAATTTTTGACATCAACAAATACAGCCGACCTATTACAAGCAATCAGTTTTGACATGGAGAGATTTTGACATCTAATTTGAGCTACATAGACATCTTATAAATTCTTCCTTTTCCTTTTTTTATTCCTTTGTACATTTTCCAAGTCTACAGTGTGTTTATTAATAAACTTTTGCAAGGTTGCATCATTTGGTTTCTTTTATAGGATTTTTGGAAGATCATCTTTTTGCATGGTGAAATATTTGAGTTTCCATAATTTTTCTTTCGCCTTAAGATACTTTTTAATGTAAATGGCAAGGCCACAATTTGACACACCCCTTGTTGTATTGTTGATTTATAGCAGAATCTCTTACTTTGAACTTTAAATAATTCACATATCTATTTTGAATTCACCACTCTTTAAACATGGGATCCAAGGTCCGAATTCCTAAGAACCAATTTGGACCCTTTTGAAGCAAATTGAATCCTCAATTTTGACTAGCCTTGAACTTTAGCTTGCATCTTGGTTTTTCAAATCATGAATTCTCATTTTGAACTAATTTTTTTGGTTTGGGCCAATTTTCTTTTCATTCCAAAATGGTGCCATTTAGGTTTAGCTTCAATTTGCCACATTTTGTTCATGGACCCTCATCTAAAGGCAAGGGGTCCGATTTATGGTTTTTGTCTAATAAATTGTTTAATTTCATTGGACATGGACCTTATTAGTAGGATTTTAGAAAAAAACAATTATGTTTACAACTAGATTTATAATCATTTTGGATTAAATGATTATGGTCATTAGAATTGTGCAAGATAGCTTGTTTAAATAACTCAACATGACATGTGTCAAATTGTGTCCAAAACAACTATTTATAATGTTCACATGGATAAATAAAAGCATGTAGTCATTTTATAGTCATTTAGGACACATGTAGTCATGTTATAATCATTTACGATGCCATGTATTCATATTGTAATCATTTAGAACCAAGTTTAGAATGTTATTAGAGAGAATTGAACCTTCATCTCTATGGTCACAAACCAACTCCTTAACCATCTAACCAATACTTCAACTTGTGATATATTATGTCATTGCATAAATATAAACATGTATATTTCAAATCTTATGCATATTCATATAATTATTTAATTATGTAAGTTAATAATAAATTAATTTCAAATCATAATTGATTTAATCCATATTTTTAATTCCATACTTCTATAAAAATTGTAAATTGTAAATTTTTGGATGTAATATATTATATCAATTAAAAATATTTATTTCAAAAAATTCAATGGAAATTTTTTCACTATAAACATACACATAAATATCACATGATTTAATTTTTTGAAATAAATTTAATTTTCATTGATTAAACTTTTACACATGTATGCTTGCCATTTGTAAAAATAACAAACTAAAATATAACATTTTTATAGATCCCTAAAAAATGATTCCACTTGAACTTTATATACACATGTGTTTTCATGTAATGCATACATGACTATTGTCATTACAAAATGACTTATGAAAAACTTTATGAATGTACATGTTAAATTATATTTTATGATGTATGATGTCAATTTACATGTTTGATATAATTCACAATATATAATTAAGTTATGACTACAATTATGTTAATTTGATTACATATTTACACCACGACGCAAAATTGCACATGTTAAATGTAAAGTGATGGACATTAATTTTCCATGTCATAAATCTTAAATAATATTATAATTTGCTTAAGATATACGGAGTTAAATAAAATACCAAATTTTTTTAATATCATATGCAATATCATAATGTCATAATAATTATTGTTGATTAATCAATTTAACAACTTTACACTTTAGCTTAAGAGTATATAAAATTAAATACATGCCCACATTAAGTTAAACATTCATTCCATTAATCCATTAGTTGTAATAATCATTAGATTACAACTACACATATTGCCACAAAAGCTAGAATATAATTACAAATATGGTTCATAGTTGTTTATTTAGTTGTTAAAGATCATTAGTTGTTTAAAAAGTGGTTGCATAAGACATGAATTCTTCTAGTGCCCTCATCTAAATTATTGACTTGGGCTTCCCAATTCTAGTGAAGATCTATTGACAAAAATCACAATATTAATACCATCATAATACAAAGGCAACTTCAACACAAGTTTGTCCAATAATTAATTTAATTCAAAGTTGAAGATTCAATGATTAAAAATAAAATATTTCAATACATATTTTTACTTTCCTTCACAAAAAAGAAAAAAGAAAAGAAAAGATTTTTTTGAAAATTTCAACACTTTTACACATAATTTAATTAGTGTCTACCAAGGTATCACAATATATGTATAAATTAAATGAATTTGAAAAAAATAAAAATCAAACATTGATAATTCATGATATATGTTAGGTACGTTAGTTGAGTTATTTAGTTAAGTCCCAAATAGTTAGGGATAATTCGAATTAGTTTATTTGTTTGGGTTTTTATCTTGAATCAAGTCAATGTGAATAAGGTTTGGGATATTTTGTGAATAGAATATAATTTCAACTAGTGTGGCATGTGCTGTTGGCCCAAGTGTTACCACGTTCTCAATTGCTTTTTCCTTCTAAAACTGGTTTTTTGGAATTTATTTGAATTTTCAATGGTAGAAATCATTTAAAAATCAATATCTCCCACATTTTGAATCCAAATCTTACCAAATAAATTCCATTAAATCCTGCTCATCAAGATCTTTCCAACAACATCAAAGGCACATTCTATTTTTTTCGAAATTTTTAGCTATGATTTAATTGAAGTTTCAATGAAAAAAACATTCAATATTCAAGAACTTTTGCACCACAAGTCCAAACCTCATGGAACCAAGCCCATGCACCCCTCCTTCTCAAGAGCTTTCCAAAGACACGAAGAACATGATCTGAAGCATCGTGGTTCGGTGGATTTCATAACTACCAAACAAAACAATTCAAACCATGTTCCTTCATAGATAGATTTGTGTGATCTCAAATCACTTTTGGTGATTTAAGATTTCAAAGCAAATATTTGTTGTTGTTCCAAATTTTTAATGTTATATAAGTTTTTTAAAAAGATTTTATTGGGTTTGGTTTTTTGTTTTTTGGGCTTGGATCCCTGCATTATTACAAGTCTTTTGAATCATCAAAAGTTTGACTTCTTGAGTTTTGTGCAATATCAAAAGTTTAATAATTTGCACAAAATTTCTTGCAACAATTGTTGTGAAATTCATTTTATTTTCAACATCGTGTGGCGTGGGTTTGTTTTAATTTTATTGATTGGTTTAGTTTTATGTTTTGCTACAATTAGGTTAGTTGGTTTTATGCATGGGGTTTGTAGTTCTATGTTTTGCACAAGGATTAGTTTGTTTGGGAATTTTGTTTGAATGTTGTGTAGCATGTTGGTTATGTTTTTGTTTATGGAGTTGTAGCTAGTAGGAATTATAGTTAAGGGGTGTTTATTTGTTTGTTTCTTAAACTAAAAAAATCGCTTTGAGACTTTTGTTATTTTATATTTGTTTTCGATTCAATCTCCTCAAGGAGGAACCTCAATGAGGGCTTAGTTCATTGTGTGAAAGAAAGGAGAAGAAGAAAAAAAACCATCAAGGAAGACGCCCGATTTCTATCACATGGGATCCCTTATTTCTTTCTTCCTCTTTGTTTTTTTAATTTATTTTGCTTTCTTTCCTTTTTTTTTCACTCTCCTTATTGAAGTTCCATGTGCATAATAGCAAAACAACTCCAACTACAACAAAGGGAACAAAGAGGGGGTTCACTAGAAGGATGTGACGATGGAAGGAATTGATTTTCATTGCCATCCACTATTGAAAAACATGTGGTTTGACCATTTTGTAAACCACTCATTTTGTGGTGGTACCACTATAGTGGGTTTCCAGTAAGCTTAGTGGTTTAGAGTAGAGGTTGGTCCCTAATGGGATAAGGAAACCACCAAATAGGTGATTGGGTGGTTTGGTTCAATTTTTTTTCTTTTAGGTTTTTTTAGGGTGCCTAGGCAACAAATGTATTCATTGATGGTGCTATGGGTGGTTTTGTGTAGTGGTCATTAGGGTGATTAATCAAACCTTATGTGATTGGTCGAATGCCATGTGGCATTTAAACATTGGCCACCCAAGCTAGGCCATAATGGCATTTAGATATTGGCCACCCATGCTAGGCCATGTGGCATTTAAACATTGGCCACTTAGGCTAGGTGACGTGACAATTAAACATTAGCCATTTAAATTATGCCATGTGGCTATAACCTAAATGACCTAGGTTCAACCTAAACTAGGCCTGAAATTAAGTACTTGGGTTTAGTTCTAAGAGCCTAAAGCTTTTAGCCTAAGCATTTAAGCCTAGGCCTAGGAACCTAAAACCTAAAGTCTATGCAACCTAGGCCTAGGTCTAAAAGCCTAGGGTAGGCTTAGGCAACCTAGGCCTACCCTAGGACCCTTTGCTTTAAGTTACACCTAAAGTTAGGCCATTAGACTAGGCCTAGATGTAAGTCACCTATATTATAACTACACCTAGGCCATCTAGGTACAAAAATCCCATTTTATTTTGAATATGGCCTTTAAGGTTAAACCATTTCAATTGGCTCATCCCAAATGGCTTTCTTTTTTTTGATAATTTTTATGTCTTGGATGTTTTGAGTGCTTCCATTTATATTCTTCATGATTTGGAAAGGGTGACAAACAATATGGGACAAACTTTTAGGGAGGATAAACATTCTCATATGGACATACAACACTAGAGCCTTTTGGTTCATACAACACTTGCCTTAAAAAATTATGTAAATTCACATTAATAAAGTAAATGAATAGATAAGGAGCTAAGTAAATAAGTATGTTAAAGAGTAATAATTGATATCTAGTTGTATAATTGCAATTAATAATTACAGGCATATTGCAACTAATTTTCTATAATTTTGACTTAATTTATATTATTAACACATTAATTACTATATTTTAGGTAAATAATTAAATAACCCATCAATAATTTATTCCAAGTATGATTGTAGGTAACCAACTTAACCTAGCTATTGTTACTTAATTATACCTAGGTAAATAATGGGAGTTATAAGTTATGATAGGTAGTACATATATTCAAAATTAAATCATTTAATCTATGTATATAGTGTATGATATTAATTAACATAGGGTATAGGTAGGGTATAAGTAGGGTAAGGTATTTAAATATTTAGTTGGTATTCACTTTAGTTTCCAAATGTAAGGTAGGGTATGTATATAAGATATGATATTTAGGTTAATATAAGGTATGTGTAAGGTATGTGAAGTACAAAGGGTATGGTATAGGTAAGGTATGTAAGATATGGTATTTAAAATGTTCATTTAAATTACATATGTAAACTAAGGGTATATGTAGGTATAAGCAAAGTAAAGAATTTAGGTAGTGTAGCTTATATGTAAGGCTACGTATGTATAGAGTAGGTATGTAAAGGTTATGTTCATATAAATTAAGTATGTATAGCCTAAGTATGTATAAACCATGTACATATTAAGCTAGGTTGTGCTTAGGCTAGCTATGTGTAATTAGGTAGCTATAGGCTTAGCCTACCTTAACATAAGTTTAGATCATTATATGTACCTAAGTAAGTACATAAGAAACCGTATACAAGAATGTAACCTTAGTACATAGGCTATGATATATTTAGCCTATCTATAGATTCACGATCTAACTAGCTTACCTATAGGCTACACTTTATCCTAAGTCCTACGCATAAATAATTGCAAATTTTTCACATTGTATAATTTTTCTTCCTACACATTAAATTCCCTTCACCACACTTTCAAATATAATGAAATACACAATCTAGTACCATTGTAGTACCTTGGAGGTTTTGGCACAAATTACATTATTTTTAAGAATGTTGAAATTTTAAAATTTTATTTTTCTGAAATAAAAAATTTTGTGAAAGAAAAATGAAGAATCTTTTGAAAATATGATCTTTTTCTAAAATGGAACCTTCATTTAAAAAATAAAATGCCTTTGTATAATTTATTATTCAAGAATAAGGGGCAAAAATGTGAACTTTCAAATGTGAACATTTTAGATCACACACATGGTGCTTACTTATGTGTAATTTTATGTTTGGTAATAAGCATCGAAGGTAACATTCAAAAACAATAAGGCAACTGTGAATTAAAGGTTTTATGCATAAAAAATTTAAGAAGTGTTTAGGAATTAATCCTTGAGTGAACAAAGAACAACAAAAAGACCTCACACAAGAAACAATTCAATTAATACAATTCAAACATTGGATACCATTGGATAAAAAAACCAAGTAAGTCCATTAAAAACTTTCTTTCCACAATTCATGTAATGGATTCCCACCAAAAATAAGCAAGCAATTAGGGAAGAACATATTTCATATGGTTTTACATTCCTAGAGTAAACATTGTAGTTTTAAACTAAGTATGTCATAAGAAACAGGAAGTTTGTTGCAAAAGTTTGAAAGTTTTATAGAGAGATTACATAATGGGATCAATAAAGGATTAAATGGTGAGTTGGTTGCATCTAAGATTAAGGAGGTAGAAGTGAAAAGAGAAGAGGAGGTAGAAGTAGAATTTCCAACATTTAAAACTAAAAAGGAGGTAAAAATAATGATTCCATCATTTGTAATCAAACTAGAACATGTTGAAGAGGATGAAGTAGTATAGTGTAGAATTAGTTATTTCTTACTTAAGAGGTGGAAAGTTATGCCATTGAACACTATCTAAATATCACATATTTTTTTAAATCTTAGTCTTCATATAGGAAACATAGGTTTGTACCTTTTGTAAAATTTGAGTGGATGCCATCAATTGCTTAGAGATTGGGACCAAGAGGGGTAGGGCTAAATATGAGTTTGCCAATAGGATGGGAGGCTTTGCAACAATATACTAAGGGTGCACCATTAATAGAATGCATTTTAGCACATCTTAATGTGCCAAAAAAATGGCGTAACAAAGTTTTAGGTACCAATTGTGAAGACCAAAAAAATCAACATCTTCAACTTGCCACCTCAACAACATAGTGAAGTTAACAATCAATACTATCAACAATGCCATCTTGCCACCAATACAATACAAGGTAGAGGTAAAGTTAATAAACAAACTAATACTTCAAAGTGGGGAAAATGGACAAACCAACAACTAGAAAATGCCATGAATGTTATGGAAAGGGGACATACATTTCTAAGGAAGATTGTGAAGTATTGGAACATACCATTAAACTCACTTTTAGATCACCTGAATGGTAGGACTAGATGTAGAAAAGTGGGGCCCCAAAGCGTGTTAATAGAAGAGGAGGATGAAGTAATGGTTACTTGGGTTCTAAACATGCAAAATGTTGATTATTTGTCACCCTTCAATAATTAAAAATGAAGGTTGTTAAAATCACCTAGATTAGACCAACCCCATTCCAAAATGGTGTTCTAGGAGATACCTAATGGTTTTGGTTCAAAAAAAAACATCTAAAATTAGCATATGTTTGGTTGAAAGGTTGGAGGTTTTTAAGGCAAGAAGGTGAACTAGTCAAGCTTGCTATGCCTTTTGTTGCAACTTGGAAAACATGTACACACAACACAAATATTGATGAAATCACATTTAGAATTCAGATGAGACAGGTGTTTAGGTAGGGCAATAATTTAATGTTAAGGTTTTGGTCAGGTGAAGTTCATGAGATGTTTATAGCACCGTACCTAAGTCATGGGAGTGATTGAATATAAACTATGTTGTCAATGCAACAGGTGCGATGCTTTTTGTTTTTTACATTTTCAGTGGTTCAAGGATGTGAAAAGACTACATAAAGTTATGTAGATTAGGAACATGCATGGCAATGCAAAAAATAACTTGGATGATAGTTTACCTTTTCAAGTAGCGGCTTACTTTTTTTTGTAGATTTATTCCAAGGGGGGTTTTTCAAGAAAACATACATCTTTTGATCCTCAATGGGCATGGGTCCCACATCACTATACATTCATTTGAATAAACAACAAAACTTAGATTGGACATTGTGACCTTACCTTCACATATGTCACATGCATCGTAACCACTAGATGACATTTGTTTCAAGCCCTTCAATAATGCTTTCAAAAAATAAAAAGACTCAACAATGGCATGAAACAACTATCTTGAACTTGACACGGTCACATTGGTTGAATGGGTGGACAAGGCCTTGTTGTAATCCTTGAAAAAAGAAACAATAAAATCAAGGTTCAAGGTATGCGAGATTTGGCCACTAAATTTTGTAGTTATGGTTGGAAAGTTTGGTCCCAACAAGGTGTTCACTATAATAGAAGAGGAAGGAGTAAAAAATTCATACTAATCAAATGCAATAGAAGATTCTAGCAATAGTGGAGATGAGGTTAAAGTTGCCTTTGATTTGTTGAACATTACATGTATTTTTCAAACAATTCTTGACCTTATTCCTACCACATCAACAAGACCCTTTGAACCCTCTTTTCATTTCTTTGTGGAAATGCCACAAAGTCTTGCCACCCTAACAAACAATCAACAAGGTGAGTTAGTGGTGAACTTGGAAAATTATAACCTTAAATTAGTTGTTTTAACTATGAACCAAGTTAAACCCAAGGAATTGCAAAATCCGTGATCTATTATCCCTACCAAGATTGCCAACAAAGAGAAGACATGGCAAACAGATGTTAGTGGATTATTTTAGTTCACATGTTATCACATTAGACTAATACCTAACAATGTTGGAACAAAAGGCATTGGAGAAAAAAATTGTTGATAAAATTAGGGACTAGAAAGCAAATTTGAAAAAAAGGAGAAGAAATCAAGATGGGTTGGAACATACACTTACCTCTATGGAGAGAACAACTTGGAGGAATGTTGAGAAAGAAAATAGAACTAGGTTCAACAATGCATGGTCTATTGCTCAATTAGGGTTGTTGGTGAATGATTCCACAACAATTTTAGGGCATGGTTTAGGGCCCATCCTTTGGGGTATAAAGGATTTGGTTTAGGAGTGACATCTTAACAACAAATAATAACCAAAGAAAAAAGATGGAAAAAAATGCAACTTGTTGAACATGTCTGAACCAAGCTACAACCTTCCATTCAAGAGTAGTGAAAGGTAAGGGTCTGAGGTGGTTTTGATGGCATAGGGGAAAGAAATAGAGATTCAAGGTTTGTGGTGAACATTAATGATAAACATGGGATAAACAAGAAGGTTTAATGTTTTATTATTTTTACTTGAGGAGCTGTTGGCAAATGCAACAGCTTGTGCTTTTTGTACTACGCGAACGAGTAAAAGTTTGGAAGGCAACAACTCATGATAGGATCTGAGACGAAGCGCTTGTATGGCATGGCAATGAAGCACTGTTGATTACGAGTTCAAGCCATTGTCTCGTAGCTTGCAACGTGAAGAAGTTGCTATCAATCAAAGCTCCAAAAACACGATGACACTAGCTATTGGGTGCTCCTCATCATTGAACGTCTTTAGAAGCCAAAGGATTTCTTTGGGGTCATCGTTTGGATCACACTGTGACGAGCTGTCAGCTCCTACTAGAGAGGAGGAGTTGTTTGCTGAGATGTGTAAACAAAACAAGAAGAAATGTCCGGCAGTGGGAAGTTGGAGGTGATGGTGTTCGTCACAGGTAAGTTGCGAGAAGCTCCATGAGGTTGCATTTGGGAGCTGTACACACAGCTAGAATTAGCTGTGGAGCAGATCAGAGCCTTAAAGGTGGTAAGAAGCTTGTCTAATGTTTAAGGCATGGGGGCTATTTCGCTATTTCAATCTACAGCTGCAAGAGCAACAAATATGGATTTGGGAAGCAGCAGTAGTAATAAACAAGAACTTGAAAGCCCTAGTGTGTTACTGAAGAGCAGGAAAAACTCAAAGGTCAATCAGAAACACCAGGGAAGTCAAAATTTCTATGTGGATGTTGCAATTGCTTTCATGAAACCCCACAACAACAGCTTGCAACGACTACTTCGTTTCGCCATCCTAGTACAACAAAGAATAATAGACATTTGTACAGCGGTAGCAGCAGCAGATTTTTGACTCGCGATCTTTCACCTATAGGGAAACAAATGAAAAAGTAAACACAGAGATGGAAAGAATTCCAGATAGGAGATGAGAATAAAACAAAAAAAATGTGATGGTGCTAGGTTTTAGCGTGATGGCGTCGGGCTCCAACGCGACGACGTAGCACGATGGTACAACATAATGGCACTGGGCTTGAATGTGATGGCGTAGCGTGATGGTACATCGTGATGGTGCTGGGTTCCAATATGATCGCGTTGTCTGCATCAGAGCTTCAAGCTTTGGAGCATGGCGTTGCCTACACTAGAACTCATTGCTCTGGAGCGTGGCTATGTGCATCAGAGCTCCAAGTTCTGGAGTTTGGTTATTTACGTTAGAGCTCCAACGTTTAAAGTCGAACTCTAGGAGCCAAGCTCTAGAGGACGAGCCAAGGAATTGAATGGGTTGAGGTGCCAGGAGCAACAAGAGCTGGGGTCATGAGGGCGCACACCTTCTTGTAGCAGTGATGACAAACATAGAGGGAAAGAAAGAGACAGAGGAGACTGATAGATAAAATTGTGACAGCCAGTGCCACAATGTTCTTCTATCACATTTGAGGAGAGAAGGGTAGATTCGCCCATGTGGCCTCACAAGGGTCGTCAATTTTAAAGTATTAGGCTACTGATAAAAAAACTATCTATTTCAAAAACCTTAATGCCTCATGACTGTTAAGCTTGTGTTGCAAATTTTGGCCTTATTATAATTTTTGAAAAATATGAACAATAATAAAAATAGTCCAAACTTAATTATAAATATATTCTAGTATTTATAGGAGGAAAAGTGTCCTTTTATAACTTTTTAAGTGTTTGTTCATAGAACCTAAAATGCATAAAAATAAGAGCCTTATATATTCTATCCAAGTTTTTCCAAACAAAAAGACACCCTCTAACTTTGGGGGGTCATAACTTTCTCATTCTAGCTCAGAATCAACTTCTGTAAAGGCCTACAAATGCTCTGGCTCAAGGGGCAACTAAACTATTTTAAGACCATGAGCAAAAAAATGGTCGGTTACTGAACCCCTGGAGTTTGAACCCTTAAATGTTCGGTCAGTGCCCAGTCTACCCTACTGGGTTTGAATTCTTCAAGGAGAACTTCAGCAAAAAGAGACGAATTGAAATTGCTGAAGTAACTAAGAAGTTAATGCCTACTAGATGCCTATCAAATTCCTAGTTCCTGTCAAGATAGACAATGATACGCAAGTGGCGTGTCACATTGTGGCCTTGCCATTTACATTAAAAAAGTATCTTAAGGCAAAAGAAGAATTATGGAAACTCAAATATTTCACCATGCAAAAATATAATCTTCAAAAACTCCCCTAAAAGAAACCAAAATCCTTCAAGATATTATAACTTGATAACTAATCTCAAGTTTCAACACAAGCCAACATATGGTCTTTCAAAAAAAAATCCTCATATATAAAAAATAGAGCTATTATTACCTAGGGGCCTATAAAAATCCCTTAAGCTACTATACTCTATATAATGAATCTAAACACAATATCCTTCTTGCCTTGGTTTGGTAGGGAAGGCCAACAAATGAACACTTGCCTGCCTCTTGCCCGAGATATTCTGTCATATATTTGTGGAGGGCACCTAATAATCCATGAGCACCTATATCTTGTGGAAGAAGAGGAAAATTTCAAATTTCAGTGTGATCTTTTATTTTTTCATCCTCACTAGTGGGACCTCTCGCCTCTTCATCGTCCCCAGGGGATCTCTTACTTTTTCCTCTTGGGCTAGTGCGCCATGTAAAGCCCACAGACTGGGGGCTTTATTGAAATTTCGAGACACCTTCGGGCTTCCACCTCAAGGGTAGTAAAGCCTTGGTCCTAAGACCTTTTATCCTACACATACTAACCTCCCACCTCTGTTTCATATTAGCCTAAAGCTCACTTCTCGTATACCCATCCCTACCCTGTCATGTCAATCTCACAAGCCTCTTTCAATCTTTTATCTAAGTCCCTTTTATCCTATTCGTATTTTTCTAATTATGAATTTTTTCAATAGAAAAGCTCTGTAGAGAAGCTCTGTATGGAGTGCCCTGTGGTTTTTCGAGCCAAAATCTTCGCCTCTTGACAATCAGCATTTCATTTTCCTGATGAGTTTTACAAAAATCGTAATACCAATCACTTTACCCATTCTTTCCCATCACCATCCCTCTTTTTCACCCATGTCGCCAACCCTCGTGTATCCAACCCATTTTCTACAACCTATTCCTGCCAAAGAGTGTGGAAACTTAAACTTGAATTTATTGGGAGTTATCACCTGCGAGTCTCACAAAGGGCAAACATAAGTCGTCAATAAAAATTAAAATGTTGAGAAAAGTAAACCAACAATTTTTTCTGGAAATAAACTTAAGTTTGGGCATTACTTTTACACAATGGAAAAAACCTTTGAGCAAGGGCATTTCCGAAACCAAGCTAGCACTTGGTGGCTCTCACGTGCCCTTATTTCGATAATGCTCCCACCTTTGGGCTTTACCCACCCTCATTTCGATATTGCCCTCACCTTTGGGCTTTACCCACCCTCATTTCGATATTGCCCTCACCTTTGGGCTTTACCCACCCTCATTTCGATATTGCCCTCACCTTTGGGCTTTACCCGACACATAAAGAACTTTTTAAAAATTTAGTCTTTGTACTTGAAAGTGCCTCCCCCCCTGAGAGAATTTCATGTTTTCCATTTCAAGGATCTTACAAAAGTGTAAGGTAAGGTAGCATATTCTAAGGTACCTTACACTTTTGTAAGATTCCTAAAGTCGAAAAGGTTTTCTTGGCATTGGGGGCCAATGAAGGAACCCCGTTGAGGCTCTCCCTGGACTTGAGGGCCTGGCCAAGGGCAATAGCCCTAGGCTGGGACCAGCCCTTGGCCAGGGCGCTCTAATGAAGGAAGAGCATCAATTGGGGTTCTTGGAGTCCTTTCGGTGTTCCAAATTCTTAACTGGGGCCCCGGGCAACCCATAAAAAAACTGCCAGGAACCTGCAAATTCCACACAAGGGACCCCCCCCTAAGAGCACATTTTTTCTTCTCCGCCTTGCCCACCTACCCTGCTTTTGACGTCATCCTTCGTTGTAAAAGGAAGAGGAACACGACGGACATGGACAGAAGTAGAGACGCAAATGGACAGAGGCCGTGGATGATAAGCTACTAGGGTAGCACGTACGTACGTACTACTTACACGTACGTGGGTACGTTGCTTTTGGCCACGTATCCAGAACTGTAGTCCAGATTTTCTTTTTGGGTTTGACTAGGTCCACTTTAATTTATTATTTTATTTAATTTTCCAAAATAACCTACCCTATTTCATGTGATGAGGGGGAGGGGGTAAAGTGGACCCTTTGTCACCTTTTCATTGGTTGTGAGGGATATTTGGATTAACTAGGTAGTTGGGTATGTATTTTTTGATTGTACTCAATGACCCATATGAAGTAGCTTGTTGGAGAGATTTGTGAGGTTATGTGGTGCAATTTCAAGCTTGATTGGTATTTGGAAAAGGTTTTTAGTTGTATTGTTATATTTATGGGTGTGGGGTTTATTGAATTTTTGTAAAAAAAAATTGTAAACATATAAATATTAAATTTGTGATTAATACATGATATTCTATTATATATATATATATATATATATATATATATATATATATAAGTCAAATCTATATAGTCAGATCTGAGGTTATTTTAATACAAATTATAAAATGATGAACTTCTATAAAATTATGATGAATGATAGATATGTGGTTATAAGGCAAGATTTGGGAAGTGATGTTGTTGGGATGATTTAGTATGCATGATGAAGTATTTTTATTATAGGTTATTGTATGGATTATTTTTGTGTAAAAAAAATTCTTTTCAATGTATTTGGTTCTTCAAATTCTCATTTCTTTCTATTTTTTATTTAAAAAAACATTGCCCACAAAGCCACATGTTCATGCTTGTCCGATTGATGGATTTGTAATGGCGAAAGGTTCAAACATTGGAACTAAACCATAGTGTGTGGTGACGTGTAATAATAAGGGCTTAGGGTTGCAAAATTCATTTAAATCAAAACAAATGTTTATAAGGAATTTAAGCATGCTCTTGATATTGTTGGAAAGCCCTTCATGAGTAAGATTTAATGAAGGTGATTTGGAAAATTTTAGACCTAAGGTTGCTAAAGATGTTGAATTGTTTAGTAGTTTTTGTGATTGAGAAATTAATTAATTACAAAAAATGTTTTTGAAAAGAAAAAAAAATTTGGGTAACCCAATTCACACTTGGGCCAATGGAACATGCTACACTAGTCTTTGAATAAGTTATCATTCCATCCTTATTTGAGTGGTTGCCAAAAGAATACATATAGTAAACATTGAGTCAATGGACCACATGGCTCAAAATCATGCCTACCTTCCCAGTGGTTGTAACTTCAGTTCACCATTAAGCAATGTTAGTCATTGGGTACCTAAGAGACCCACTGCCAAGGTATCTTGGCGATTTGGCACGTAACAATTTTGCCTTTGTTTTGCCAGCCCAAACTTGACCATCTTTGGAAGGGAAGAAGGTACATCCTTTCCAAGAGATCATTGGTTGAGAAACCTGAATGAATAAAACTGACCGGAGGCTTAATAAAATGGTGGTCAAATCCAGATGAGGCACATGAAAAAATAAAATCTAATACCCATGATCTCCCTAAATGCACAACTTCTTCCCAATCATATTGTCTACAAGATTCACAAAAGACCTAGAACTTGTGTATGGACCCATCTTCCATAATTGTTGTTCATTACATTGCAAGCATCCCAACTTGGGAATTAAGTAGGGGAAAAAACCCTCAAAATAAGACTTGCCCATTTTCTCATGCAATCAAATTCCATTCAAAGCTTTCTTCTAGATAACTTTACAACAATCACACCACAACCACCACACTCCCAACCCTA
>Ga0116227_10007851_pt1 | contig 20556 bp, 18 predicted proteins | sample S1TSphgellanicum_FD_89693 | JGI IMG/M metagenome (GOLD analysis project Ga0116227, IMG submission 89693) | Host-associated microbial communities from peat moss isolated from Minnesota, USA - S1T2_Fb - Sphagnum magellanicum MG | ecosystem: Host-associated > Plants > Peat moss > Unclassified...
GATGACATCCCCGTGGCCATCGGCGGTGTGAGTTGTCAGAAGCGTTTCGGGCTCTCCACCGCTTGGCTGACCTTTGGAATGGTTTCACCAGCCTGCCAGGGAAAGGGTTTGGGTTCCGCGCTCGTGCTTGCACGGCTGTCACTCCTGCCAAAACCCGCTCACGCTGCGCGGGTGCTCATGACCAACGTTGAGGCGTCGAAGGCGTTCTATGGACGATTTGGTTTTGCGCCGCATGGAGCGAGTCCGAGCGGTCGGCCGGGTCTGATGCTGCCTTGCAATTCCGCACTGATTGGTGAGAGCGAATGGCAAGCCTGCCGAGAACGAGTGGCGAGCCTAGGACTGACGCTTCCGAAGATCGAGGCACCAAGAGGCAGCGCCCGGAACCCTGCCACGACAAGAGTGACCGGTCTCACACAGATCGTTGCACTTGTCGAGGTGCTTGGATTGATCGTTTTGTTTGCCGTGGATCGTCCTTACAATTGGCTCGGCGCTTTGTTTTTGCTATGTGGTCAATATCTGCGGCGAGTCGACCGTCGGCGACGGCAGAAGCGGGGCGAGGCGGCACTGCGTAGACGCTACGGCCATTCTGAGATTTCTTGATTTGATCGAATACACGTGTCAGATCGTCTGGCGGCCTAATCCGAGTCCAGTATCGGCTGATATTCGCTACGCGGCTCGTGTTACGCGGAACAGATCCAAATTTCCTAGGTTCGCCCACAATATCGCCCTCTATTGCTCGGGAGGCAAATTCCATAAAATGGAACTATGCGTTCCATTTTATGGAATTCTTGAGTAAAATCCATGTCCAATGATCGTCATTGGTACCGACCTGGTGGAGTCCTATTTCGCCGGCCGGAAGGGAAGCAAGGGCCTGAAAGCGGCGCGGGCGCAGTTTGATGCCTGGCGCGCGATTGCGGAAAAGGCCAATTGGCGCTCGCCCCAGGATGTGAAGCAGTCGCACCCGCAGGCGAGCATCCTCAAGAGCGGCAGGGTCGTCTTTAACATTAAGGGCAATGACTATCGATTGGTGGCGCTGGTGAGGTACCAGGGCGGCGTTTTGATGATTCGATTCTTCGGTTCTGACGAGGAATATGATCAGATTGATGCGGAGACGGTGTAATGAAAGCAACTCTAGTGATTGTCGAGAATGATCGGGATCACCAGCAGGCGAAAGCGCTGGTCGGAAAGCTGATGGATTCTACCGATCCATCGGATCAAGCGCGCCTTATCGCCCAGGCGAGGCTCATCGAAGTGTACGAGCAGAGCCGTTGGCCTCGTCGGACGCCGACGCTCCCGCAGCTTTTGACCTATCTGATGGACCAGCACGGCCTCACACGAGCCGAGCTTGCTGAAATCTTGGGGACGCCCAGTCGGGTCAGCGAGATCATGAACGGGAAACGAGAGCTCAGTATGTCCATGGTGCGTAAGGTTCGGGACCGCTTTCATGTATCCGCGGACGTGCTGATCGGCCCGCCCAGGCTGCGGAAGGGGCTGGCGGCCTGACACGCGCGTAGGTCTTGCAGATCGGTGGTCCGACTGGACGGCGAAGCGTCGGATCTGCGACTACGATTTATTCGAAACATAATCGCTCTGGAATCCAGGTCTGCCCGGTCGGGCAGGTCCGGGCGCGGAATCTCGGTCGCGGGATTTCTAATGTGTTTGGGTACCAGGCCTAGCTGGCGGCGCACTAAGCCTTGCGAAGATTCTCTCTTAGCATATTGCAAAACAGCGCACCTTGTTCAATCGCGTCGTCGAGGGCGATATGGGTATGCGGATGCGAGTTGAACCAATGTTTGGGCATGCCGCCTTTCGTGCTTTTGCGATAGTCCTTTTTCAGTAAGGCCATTGCGTAGGTTTTAATATCGAGCGCGGAGAAGCTAAAAGGGCTTTCGCCGGCGAAGCGAATCAGATACCAGTAGATGAAAAGGAAATCGAATCCGGCTGGATACCCGACGAACACCGGCTTTCCGGGTAGGGCTTTGAGCCAGAGGACGTAACGGCGCATGGCCGTTTCAGGCATTTCTATTTCTTGCCGGCACGCGGCCCAGGCCTTGGGGTTTTGGGCCCACCATTCTGCAGTCTTGGGATCGGCAGTAGCGCCCGGCAGCGTTTCAAGGTTCGCGCTGAATGTGCCTATCAATTCCTTTCTGTCGGTATACGCCGCCGAGCCGAAACTCAACATTGAGTTCGGGCCGGGGATCGGTCCATCGGTCTCAACGTCCGTGCTCACATAGATTTCTTGGCTGCTCATGGCTGCATCTGTGACCGCCACGCCTTGCTATCGCCGATCCTGGCTATTGACTATTTTTTGGGAGGCGGCACGTTCGTTGAGAACATGTCGCGGAGTAGCTGCCACTTACCGTCCGCATGCTTCCAGACCACGATGTACTTCCCATGGTCCAAAACCTTGCCCGCCTTGTCGCGCAATTCATACTCGCCAACTTCGGTGGCTGTTGGCCCGTGGCCGTAGACATCGATGGTTTTGAGACTGACTCCGCCGATTCCTGAATCGAGCGCTCCTTGCCAGAATTTCTGAATCGCATCAGTACCCCGAATGGGATCGCTGCCGGCGGGCATCACCTGCGCATCCTTCGAATACAATGCAGCAAGACCTGCTCCATCACCCGTAGCCACAATCGCCCCGAACTGCGCATTTGCCGCCTCGATCGCGGATCGAACCCCATCCGCGTACGCCGCTGTTATCAAACACATACAAGTGAAAAAGACGACTGTGCAACAGCGCTTGAGGTCCGTAACTTTCATCAGATTCATTCCCGTTGGTTTTGTGTGTCAATGCCGGGAGTGAGTTTGCGCCTGCGGCAACGAGTGGTCAAAAGCGCGATTTGAAGTAATTCGGCATCCCTTGAAACCATCGGGCGACTTGTCGCGAACTATCAGAGTCAGTCACCTTGGACTCGGTTTTCGGAGGATAGACCATGCGAAACAATATTCCTGCAGCGCTTGAGGATTTGCTTCCCTTTCCGTTGTTTTCGCCAGTCGCCGACACGGTTTCCACGGAAAACATTTTCAGCACGGCGGCATCGGACGGTCAATTGACGACGCTCGTTGCCGCGCTAAGAGCTGCGGACTTGGTGGAGACTCTCAAGGGCGTGGGTCCCTTTACCGTGCTTGCGCCGACCAACGCGGCATTCCTGAAACTTCCCGCCGGCGTCGTTGAGACGTTGTTAAAACCTGAAAACAAAGAGCAGCTTGTCGGTATTCTCACCTATCACGTGGTCTGCGGTAATGTGAAAGCAGCGGCGGTCATGACAACGTCCAGCATTGAAACGTTGAACGGTCAGGCTGTCGCGCTTTCGCTGAGTGGGCGCACGGTTAAGATCAATGATTCCGCCGTCGTGAAAGCTGACATTGTAGCCAGCAATGGCACCATCCACCTCATCGACAAAGTACTGCTCCCCAAGTAATGGGATTCATGGCTGATGACGTATTGCTTGCGCGAGTTTCGATTTGCAGGCATAAAATAAACGTCCATGGCCTCGAAGTACCCATGAATCCACTCGTAACCAAGGTGCATGCCAAGCAGGAGCGCTGGCGCGAAGAATATGCGGCCCTTAGGAAATTGTGCCTCGCCTCGGGACTCAACGAGGAGCTGAAATGGGGCCAAGCTTGCTACGATCTAGACGGCGGCAACGTGGTGTTGATCCATGGCTTCAAGGACTATTGCGCTTTGCTTTTCATGAAGGGCGCCTTGCTCAAAGATTCCAAGGGCATCCTTGTTCAGCAAACCAAGAATGTCCAGTCTGCGCGGCAAATCCGCTTTGTGTCCCTTGCGGATATCAACAAACTGAAAGCCACGGTCAAAGCCTATATCATCGAGGCCATCGCGGTTGAGAAATCCGGCGCTAAGCTCAAGATGAAAACCACGGCGCAATTCGATGTGCCGGAAGAGTTTACGCGGCGCCTTGACGATGACCCCAAATTGGCCGAAGCCTTCCATGCGCTGACTCCAGGAAGGCAGAAGGGTTATTTGCTGCATTTCGGTGGAGCCAAGCAGTCGGCCACTCGCGCGGCGCGCGTGGAAAAGCACGCGTCCAGGATTTTGCAGGGCCTTGGGCTCGATGATTGATTCCGCGCCCGGCGTCGGACGAATTCATCGAGCAATCTATTCTTTGAACAGCTCCGTGTATCGGCGCTGCATTTCTTCAGGCGTCACTGTCTCGGTATGCGCACCGAGATGCCACTCATGGCCAAAAGGATCGAGAATAGTACCGGAACGCTCGCCATAGAATTGATCTTGGAGCGGGCGAAGGGGGGTGGCTCCCGCGGCTATCGCCCGTGCAAAAAGCCGATCGACATCGTCAACATGAAGGTGAAGAGAAAATGTGGTTCCTCCGATCGAATGCGGACCGACGATGCCCTTCTCCGGGAATTCATCGGCCAGCATGACTGTCGCGGGGCCGATCTTGATTTCTGCATGGCCGACTCGGCCGTTCGGCTCAGTCAGCCGAAACTCCTCTTTGGCGCCGAAAGCGCGCGCATAAAAGTCAATGGCATCGGCGGCGCTGTGAACCCGCAGATAGGGATAGATTTCATGAATTTCCGTCACGGCGACCTCCGATGATGGTTTCATTGTGCATTCCGGATCCATGAGCGTCTTGAACAATTTTTACCTGGCGCTGGAGAATGATGACAACGGCTCGCTCGCTCGGGTGTGCAGCAGGCTGGTCGCATCGCGTGGACGGTATTGAGTTGGCGTGGTTCCCGAGAACTCCCGGAATTCGCGTGTCAGATGCGCCTGGTCTGAGTAGCCTGCGGATGCCGCGAGATGACTCAGATTCCCGTTGCTGCCCGACGCGAGGCCCTGCAAGACGGCTGCAAAGCGCTTGATGCGATAGTAGTGCTTGGGCGTGAGACCGACGGCCTGGCGAAAAAGCGCCACGAAATGCCGCGGACTGTATCCTGACTCCTTTTGGATATCTGAGACCCGGGTGGATTCCCACGTGCCCGAACGGACAGCAAGCGCGAGCGCCACCGCAGGATGTATCAGCAAAGGGCGCTTCAATCGACTGAGCAATTGCACTTCCAGCAGGCGGAAGGCCGATTCAGGGTCTTTGGCCGCGAGTAACCGTTCCCGCAACTCAAGGCCGTCGGCGCCCCACAGCGCGTCGACAGGAACGTGCAAGTCCGTCAGATCCGCAAGGGGCACTCCCAGGATGGGTCCGGCCGCACCAGGACGAAACGTGACGCCTATGGTCGTGCCAGCCGGCTTCGGGCCGGATCTGAAATATCCCCATTGGGGCCCATGCACAATGCCGCGCGACCAATTTTGGGATCCGCGCGCGGCGGGCCCCTGGGTGCAAATGAACGGCTCATCGTGAAGCGCGAAAATCATGTGTACGCTGCCGGAGGGCAGCATATGTTCGCCGCATGTTTCGGCGTGATCGCGACGCGACCACCAAAAAGTGTCAACCCAGCTGCGCAGAGGTGCAGGTGGACAGTATCGAATCGTCGGCATTACAAAGCCTAGCCGGATTCGCTGAGTGACGACAAGTCCAGGAAATTCCTTGTTGATAACCAGGACGTTATAAAAAAATAGAACGCGTGTGACACGAATTCTTCGCGGTTTGCGCCTTTCTCCTACAGGGACCCTAAAACCCGCGATTACCCTTGCCACGGCCCAACTCAAAAAGAATGGAGATCACATGCCGAAACTCTTAGCTCTTGCGCCAATATCCCTGTTGTTGAGTTCCGTGCTGGTCCGTCCCGGATACGCTGCACTGGTCAACCCGGTCGAAAGCGATTCGGTCGGCAACACGGCCATGGGTACATCGGCACTCTACAGTTTGTCATCTGGCCAGGCTAATACCGCGGCCGGCTACGCCACACTGGAACTGAACGCGACCGGTAGCTACAACACCGGCTTCGGCTACGGTGTCATGCACAGCAACACCACCGGTGGCTACAACACGGCCATGGGAGTTACTGCCTTGGGAGCCAATACGACCGGTGAGCTCAATGCCGCGTTCGGTTACTCGACGCTGTGGTCGAACACGATCGGTAGCGCAAACACCGCTCTCGGCCATGATGCGCTTGAGTACAACACGACGGGTTCTCGCAACAGTGGTATGGGTACATGGGCGCTGCAGACCAACACGACGGGCACGGACAACACCGCGGCCGGTTACCAGTCGTTGATACTCAACAGCACTGGATCCTCCAACACTGCCACCGGGTCCACTGCGCTCGCGAACAATTCCACCGGCTCGAGCAATACCGCGTCGGGATTTCAGTCGATGCTTGCCAACTTGACCGGTGCCAACAACACGGCATTTGGCGCGAACACGCTGTATTCGAATACGACAGGGAAGGGCAATGCCGCGCAAGGCGTCAATGCTTTGTACAGCAACACGACCGGCATCCGTAACCTCGGCATCGGCAGCAATGCTTTGTACAACAATAACGGCAGCTACAACATCGCCTTGGGATTTGATGCAGGATATGCGGTGACCACCGGCAGCAACAACATCGAGATCGGCGCTTATGGCGCCGCGGAGGACAACAACACCATCCAGATCGGTGTGCAGGGGACGCAGACCAGCACGACGATTGCAGGGATCTACGGCGCGACCGTCACCGGCAGCGCGGTGTATGTAACGGCGACGGGTCAACTGGGCGTACTGGGTTCCTCGGAGCGCTTCAAAGCCGGCATTGCAACCATGCCGGAGTTGTCGGATAAGCTTTCGCAGCTGCGTCCGGTTACGTTTCACTACAAGACGGATCCGGATGCCGTCCGGCAGTACGGACTCATCGCTGAAGAGGTCGCCAAGGTGTATCCGGAACTGGTGATCCGGGATCAGAAAGGTGTGATTCAGGGCGTGCGCTACGAGGAGCTCGCGCCGATGCTGCTGAATGAAATGCAGAAACAGCAGCGCATCAATGCGGCGCAGATGGCCGAGATCCGTGAACTGAAGGGCCAAGTTGCAGCGTTGAACGATCTTAAGCAAGAGATGCGCGCCGCGCTGCTCAAGCTTAAATCCCAGGATGAACTTGTCGCACAGCGCTGACGCTGCGACGCCGACAGGTTAACCTTCGCTCACCCAGCCGAGGCCCAGGCTCTTCTGCATGGCGATAAAATCCTGGCTGAGGTGGGCGATGGCCTGCTGGTAGTTCATCTGCGCGTCTATGCGCTTCATGTCCGCATCGAGAAGATCGGTCGTGGAAGCAGTTCCGGCCTGCAAGCGCATTCCGGTGAGTTCGTAGGCGCGCTGCGCCGATGCCTGAATTTTCGCGTAGTCGCCGACTGAATTACGCTGTTGGCCATAGCGATTAAGAGCCGACTCGGCGTCTTGCAGGGCGGCAAGAACCGACCGCCGATAATCCGCCTCGGCCTCGTCGCGCGCGGCTTTGGCCTGGTTGATCTTCGAACGATTGCGCCCGAAATCGAACGGCGACCATTGCAAAATGGGTGCTGCGATGTACGAGAAATTACCGCCTTTGAACAGCGAGCCCAGCGTCGGGGCGGTAAATCCGACATCGCCCAGCAATGTCAACTTGGGAAACAGTGCGGCGATATCCTCGCCGATGATGGCGGTCTGTTGGGCGAGTTTTCGTTCGGCAAATGCGATATCCGGGCGCCTTCGCACCATGGCGGCCGGATCGCCGACTGGCACATGCGGCGGCGGAATGGGCATCGCGGCGTCCTTGCTAAGTTCATCGTCGAGGGAGCCGGGCGGGCGGCCGATCAACAGTGCCAACCGGTCGCCTTGTTCGATCACTTCGCTTTGCACGGGGCCGAGCGTGGCCTGCGTCGATTCCAGCTGGTTAAGCACTCGCACCACGTCAAGATCTGAGGCGGTGCCGGCGGCCAGACGCCGCTGCATGAGCGAAAGCAGCTGCTGTTCGATTTCCACGTTTCGTTGCACCAAGGCGCGGCGCTGTTGCGCATCTCTCAGCTGCACGTACGCCTGTGCAATTTCGGAGCTCAGGCTCACGAGCGCGTCTCTACGGCTGGCTTCCGAAGCTTGCAGTGAAGCAGCCGCTCCCTGCACCGCACGCCGGTGCGCTCCGAAAAAATCGACCTCCCAGCTCGCATCGAAGTCCACCGAGAAGATATTCAAATCGCTCGAACCGTTTGCCGATTCAGCGCCCAGGGCTGAGGTGAGATTGTGGGCCCGTAGCAAGGTCGCCGGGACGCCCGTGCTCGGCAACTCCTTGGCATGCTCGGCCGCCAGCGCCGCTCTCGCTTCACGAATCCGCGCCTGCGCGATCTCGACACTGGGACTGGACTTGATCGCCCGCTCGATCAAATCACTCAGCAAATCATCTTGCAGCAGTGTCCACCAGCGGGCCGTCGGTTCCTCAGATGTCGTGTGCGGCGAGGATCTGATGAAAGTATTGCGCGCCGTTTCGATCTTCGGCGGCCCTTTGTAGTCCGGCCCTAGCGTACAGGCGGTCATTATCGAAGCGCAGCACAGTACCGCAACGCTGAATTCGCGCTTCATGCCCCACCCACCGCGGGTTCAGGGCGCGTCGCCCTGGGCTGGGTCAAGATCTGCGGGGGAGTTGCACGGGGTTTCAGCAGCAACACCATGGGCAGCAGCAGGAGCAGACCGACGCCCAATACCCAAAAACAGTCCGAATAGGTCATTACCAAGGCCTGTTGATGGATCTGCAAGGCCAACTGTCCGAGCGCCTGCTCCGTTCCATGGGCCATATCTCCGGTGCGCTCCGCAAAAAAAGCACCCTGTTGGGCGATGCGCTCCTGAGCCAGGGATGAATTGGTGGTGATCGATTCGCGAATCCAGTCCGCGTGGGCCTCGGTGCGACGATCGATGAACACGCCCTGCAAGGCCAGGCCGATCGAACCGCCCAGATTCCTCGCCATGTTGAAAAACCCAGCGGCGTCCGCTACGTCGGCTCGGCTGACCGAGCCTACCGAGATTTGATTTAGGGGCATGAAAGCCAGCATCTGTCCCATGCCGCGAAGCAGCTGCGAGGAGACAAAATCTCCACCTCCCGATTGCGCCGTCAAGTGGATGTCGAGGAAGCAGCTGGCCGCGAAGCATAGCAGTCCGCAGGCAACCATGATGCGCGCATCCCCTCGCGCCAGCAGCCTCGGCAGCACGGGCACCATGATGAAGGCGGGCAAGCCCGATAACGCCAGTACCCATCCAGACTGTTCCGCGTTGTAGCCGGCGACCACTCCCAGAAACTGCGGCAACACGTACAAAATGTCGTAGAGCACCATGCCGACAGAAATGATGATGAGAATCACGCTGGCGTAAGTGCGATTCTGCAGCAGCCGAAGTTTGATGATCGGGCGTGGCGCGCGCATCTGCGCGATCCCCAGTGCCGCAAGACCCAGCCCTGAGATGATGCTTAAGACAACGATGAGTTGCGACTGGAACCATTGCTCGCGTTGACCCTCTTCCAGAACCACGGTGAGGCAGCTCAAGCCGGCGGTGAGACCGGCGATGCCCAGCCAGTCGGCGCTCGCCAATTCGTCGAGGTCGGGCGGTTCGTAGGGAAGGCCGGTCAGCAGCAGAAATGCCAGGGCGATGGCCACGGGTACGTTGATGAAAAAGCACCACTGCCAGCTCCAATTCTCCGTCAGCCAGCCGCCTGCGACGGGTCCGAGCAAGGGGCCCAGCAACACGATCAGACCAAAGATTGTCATACCAATCGGGATCTGTTGGGGAGGCAGACGGGTGCGAACTATGGTCTGGGCGGTTGGAATCAACGCGCCGCCGAAGAATCCTTGTCCGACGCGCCCGACAATCATGAACAGCAGGCTGTGGCTGAAGCCGCACATCACGGAAAACAGCGTGAACAACGACGAGCAGGTCAGCAGCAGCGAACGCATCCCGAGCACGCGACTCAGCCAAGCGCTCAAGGGGATCATCACCACTTCACTGACGAGATACCCGGTTGCGATCCACGTGCCTTCGGTGCCTGTCGCGCCAATTTCACCTTGGATCTGTGGCAGCGCCGAATTGACGATGGAGATGTCCAAGGTCGCGATCAGCGCTCCGAGAGCGCCGGCGAAAACGGCGAGCCAATCTTGCGCGCTCGCCTTGCGGAACGGCTCGGTCGCTCTGTTCGGCATCACGTCGCGTGGTCCCGGTCAGCGGTATCCACGGAGACCTTCACCGACAGTCCCGGGAGCAATCGATCTGCCAACTCCTGGGGAGCCATGACGCGCAGCCGTACCGGCACGCGCTGCACGATCTTGATGAAATTACCCGTGGCATTTTCGGGCGGCAATAGCGCAAATTGCGACCCGGTCCCCGGTGCGAAGCTTTCGACTTGTGCGTCGATCACCGAGCCGCCGAGCGCATCGATTTGCAGTTTCGCCTTTTGCCCCACTCGCATGTGCCGGATCTGCGTCTCCTTGAAATTGGCGACCAGGTAGATGGCCTGCAGGGGTACTACCGACATGAGACGCGTGCCGGGCTGAACGAACTGACCGACGCGCGCGCTGCTGTCACCGATGGTGCCGGCGGCGCTGGCTCGCAGAATGGTATCGCCGAGGTTCTGTCGCGCGGTGTTGACCTGTGCCTTGGCGGAGTCGAGTTGTGCCACGGCCTGCCCGCGCTGACTCTTCAGCACGCCGAGTTGGCTCTCCGCAGCGCGCAGGCTGGCGCTGGCGGCTGCCTCGGCGGCGGCGTCTTGCAACTGCTGGTTGTGCGCCTGATCGAACTTCTCCTGCGTGTCCGCGCCCTGGTCGCGCAGCAGACGGTAGCGGGCCTCCTGCTCCTGTGAAAATTGCGCTTTGGCGTGAGCGCTGACCGCTCGCGCTCGATTCTCGGCGATGACCTCGTGTTGCTGTCTTATCTGGCTATCGAAAGTATCCAGGTCCGCGGCGCGTGCGGCCACGCTGGCGCTTTGCTGCAACAAGGTGTCCTCATAATTACGCTTGTCGATATGCAACAGCGGCGCGCCGGCCGCGACGTGCTGATTCTCTGCCACATAGATTTCATCGATATAGCCCGAGACTCGGGGTGCGATGGTCAGCGAATCGGCGCGTAAATACGCATCGTCGGTCGACTCGATGAAGCGGCCATGCAACAGCCACTCGAGGCCGTAAATGACCAGCACCGCACCGATCAACAGGCCGGCAATCATCAGGCCGAAGCGTGCCCGGCGACTGAGCGGCTTACGACTCGCTGTGCTCGGGGTGACCGTCGCGGGCGCCGGCCCCGCCCCCGGGCTTGGCGGCGGTTCAAATTCACCACTCATGCGTCTTCCTAGTCAAAGTATTCCAGTTGGAAGATGTTTGCCGATTGGAATTAATTTTGCAAGCTGACAGTGCACATGCTAAAAATCCGCTCAATGAAACCAGCGGCCAGACCCCGACGGCGTCCCAAGCAGGGCGGTTATGCGCGCGGCGATGAAACGCGATCGCACATCATCGCCGCGGCACTGAAGATTTTCGGGCAACATGGCTTCGATAAAGCCTCGACGCGAGATATTGCGACGCAGGCGCGTGTCAACCCACCCGCATTGCAGTATTACTTTGACGGTAAAGCGGGGCTGCATCGCGCATGCGCCCAGTTCATCATCGATCGCGCCTCGGTAACGCTGACGCCGGCGCTCGAAGAGGCCAGGGCGGCGATCCAGAGGGGGCGGCGCACAGCCGCAACGACGGCCATTGAGGGGCTGCTCGATGCACTCACGGATAGTCTGGCCGAGCCGGGCTCGGAGAGCTGGAGCCGCTTCGTTCATCGCGGCAAAAGCGACGGTGCCGGACCGGGGATTGATATGATCCGGGACAAATTGAGCACTCCCATCGTGGATGCGGTGGCGAGGCTGCTGGCCTTGGCGACCCGGATCAGTGCCTCGGACGATGAGATTCGCCTGCGCACTCTGCTGCTATTGAGTCAGGTGCATGCGGTGCATGTCAGCCGAGACAACATGGTCCGTACCATGCGTTGGCGCAAGTTCGACGCCCAAAAGATAGCCCTCATCAAGCGTTTGATACGGCAGCACACGCGAGCCGCGGTCGAGGCTGCAATCGCCGCCGGCGCGTGCGCTGCGTAGGGCTCGCTTCCTACAAGCCCTCGCGTAGGCTATGCCTTTCTTGCGCTCGAGATCTGGGCAATACTGATGCGCTGATGCGAGCTATCGACGATCTCGTCAAGGCCAGCTCCCGGGGACTGTACTGCGAGGCTGGAGACTTTTATATCGATCCTTGGAAGCCCGTGGCGCGCGCGGTCATCACGCATGCGCACGGCGACCATTTGCGTGGCGGCAGCAACGCGTATTATCTTGCGGCGGCCGGAGTGGGGGTGGCTGAGCGCCGACTACCCGCCGATGCGCGTGTCATACCCCTTCAATACGGGGAATGCCTGGAGCTTGGCGCTACTCGGATATCGTTGCATCCCGCCGGCCACATTCTGGGGTCTGCGCAAGTGCGGATCGAGCACGGGGGCCGTGTGTGGGTGGTGTCGGGCGACTACAAGCGCGATCGCGATCCCACTTGCCTACCCTTCGAGGTGGTGCCTTGCGACGTTTTCATCAGCGAGGCGACCTTCGCGCTCCCGGCGTATCAATGGACAGAGACCTCGACCGTGGCCATCGAAATTATCGATTGGTGGCGCGCGAATCAGGAGCGCGGTGTTGCCAGCGTGTTATTTGCCTACGCGCTGGGCAAAGCGCAGCGCGTTCTGGCGGAGTTATCTGCGCACACCTCGCAATCCGTGTTTGTACACGGTTCGGTCGGCGCACTGGTCGATGCCTATCGTGAAGCGGGCGTCGGCATGCTGGCGACTTTACCGGCGACGGTATCCGTGGCGAAGGACTATGCCGGCGCACTCATCCTCGCCCCGCCGAGCGCCGCAGGTTCGCCTTGGATGCGGCGCTTTGGCGAACATCGGACGGGTTTCTGTTCGGGTTGGATGCGCGTTCGTGGTGATCGTCGCCGCCGTGGTTACGATCGTGGATTCGTGCTTTCCGACCACGCCGACTGGCCATCGCTGCTGCGCACCTTCAGTGAAACCGGCGCCAAACGGATTTTATTGACCCATGGGTATACCGATGCGATGTGCCGCTATCTTCGGGAGCGAGGAATCGATGCAGCCGCGCTGCGTACCGAATACGGCGCGGAGGAGTGAATGAGGCGTTTTGCAGACCTCTTCGAGACTCTGGATACCACCACCTCGACGACAGCCAAGGTCGAAGCCATGAGTGCGTATTTCAAAACGGCCACTCCACAGGACGCGGCTTGGGCCGCTTTCATTTTGATCGGCAGGCGCGTGAAGCGCAGTGTAGGCCCTGCATTGCTTCGCAAGTGGCTTTTCGAGGAATCACAATTGCCCGCTTGGCTGGTGGAGGAAACCTACGGTTCAGTGGGCGACCTTGCCGAGACCATCGCTCTGCTGATCCCCAATGGCGCTGCGGTGCAGGCTTCCGATATGTCACTGACCGAATGGTTTGAGGCGAGAATTCTGCCCCTCGCCAGCCAAGAGGAATCACAGCAACGGCAGCAGATCGTCGGCTGGTGGCATGGCTTGCCTTACCGCGAGTGCTTCCTGGTGAATAAATTACTGACCGGCTCGCTGCGCGTCGGCGTGTCCCGATCGCTGGTCACACGCGCGTTGGCGTCGTGTTTGGAGCGGCCGCGGGTTGAAGTGGAGCGATCGCTGATGGGAGACTGGCAGCCGGGTGCCGGATTCTGGGAGGCATTGGGCAGCAATGAAACAGGCTTCGATGTCCTGCATCCCTATCCCTTCTATTTGGCGTCGCCGCTGCAGGGTGAAGCCGCCCAGCTGGGGGAGCGGCAGGCTTGGCTCGCTGAGTGGAAATGGGACGGCATCCGCGGCCAAATCGTGCGTCGCGCCGGTCAGTGCGCCCTTTGGTCGCGCGGCGAGGAAATCATCACGGAACGCTTTCCCGAAATCATCGCGGCTGCGGCGGCGCTGCCCGATGGCACGGTGCTGGATGGCGAAGTGCTCGCCGGTACCGGCGATCAGGTCATGCCGTTTGCGAGTTTGCAGCAACGTATCGGAAGAAAGAAGCTCACTGCGAAGTTTCTCAAGGAAATCCCGGCGCGATTCATCGCCTATGATCTGTTGGAAATGGACGCGATCGACTTGCGTCACCGGCCGCTTGAGCAGCGCCGCGCCTGGCTCGAGCAGCTGATCAGCGCAATGGCCTCACCCGTACTGGGGTTATCTGCGCCGCTGCCTGAGCAGACCTGGGAAGAGCTTTCTACCGTGCGTGAGCAGGCGCGAGCCCGGGGCGTCGAAGGTCTGATGCTCAAGGATCTGTCCTCGCCCTATGGCACGGGACGGCAACGCGGCGCTTGGTGGAAATGGAAAATTGAGCCCTTTCTCTTCGATGGGGTATTGCTGTACGCCGCGCCCGGACACGGCCGCCGCTCCAATTTGTATACTGATTACACCTTCGGTGTGTGGCGGGCGGGAGCGCTGGTGCCCATCGCGAAAGCCTATTCGGGGCTGACCGATGAGGAGATCCGGCGGCTCGACGGCTGGATTCGTAAACACACCCTCGAGAAGTTCGGTACCGTGCGCAGTGTCGAGCCGCTGCAGGTATTCGAGCTGGCTTTCGAGCGTATTGCGAAGTCTTCGCGGCATAAGTCGGGCATCGCACTACGTTTTCCGCGCATCATTCGTTGGCGCACTGACAAGCCGCCCGCGGAGGCCAATTCACTCGCCGATTTGCAGCAGCTGCTCGCGCAGCAGCACACTCTGGCCGACGCCCGCCTGCTTGACGGCGTGAAGGCGCACGCCTAAAAAAATGCTCGACAAAGACCAGCGATTGCGGAAGGCGCGCGATTGGTTCGCTGCGCGCGGGCGTGAGCCATTCGAGTTCCAAGAAGCCTTATGGCAAGCCTACTGGGCGGGCGAGTCGGGTCTGTTGAATGCCGGTACGGGCACGGGAAAGACATTCGCTGCATGGCTGGGTCCGGTGATCGAATCCTTGGGCGAGGCGGATCAGTCCGGCATTCGGGTGGTATGGGTCACGCCGTTGCGCGCATTGGCTCGGGACCTGGAACGCGCGCTGCAGGAGCCCCTCGGATTCTTCGGGTCGCGGTGGCGGGTGGAGCAGCGCACCGGCGATACCAGCGGAGCGCGCCGCGCCAAACAGAGGACTCGACCACCGCAGGCATTGATCACCACACCCGAAAGCCTGTCGTTGCTGTTGACGCACGCCGACATGCTGCAGGCGCTGTCGAATCTCAACGTTCTGATAGTCGATGAGTGGCATGAATTCCTCGGCACCAAGCGGGGCGTGCAAATGGAGCTGGTTGCGGCACGGCTCCGGGCACTGAGTCCGTCTTTGCGCGTTTGGGGATTGTCGGCGACCTTGCCCGATCTACCCGGGGCCATGCGCGCGCTGCTGGGGCATACGCTGACAGGCCAAGTGATCCGAGCTCCGCCGCAAAAACGCTACGTGATCGACTCGCTGCTTCCCGAGTCCATTCAACGTTTCCCCTGGGGCGGTCATCTCGGACTTGAAATGCTGCCGCAGGTGCTGGAGCGTCTCGAGCAAGGACGCACCAGCTTGATTTTTACCAACACGCGCTCGCAAGCAGAACTCTGGTATCAGGCCATCATCACGGCGCGGCTCGATTGGCTCACCAGCACGGCGATTCACCACGGCTCGATCGATGCGAAGATCCGCCGGCGGGTGGAAGAGGGACTCAAGTCCGGCAGTTTACGCTGCGTGGTCTGTACCTCATCGCTTGACCTCGGCGTGGACTTCCCGCCCGTCGATCAAGTGTTGCAGATCGGCAGTCCAAAAGGAATTGCCCGACTGCTGCAGCGAGCCGGCCGAAGCGGTCACAAACCCGGTGAAGCGAGCCGTGCGACCATCGTTCCAACGCTGGCATTGGAACTGCTCGAGGCGGTGGCGGCGCGGCGTGCCGTTGCGCGCATGGAACTCGAGCCACGGCCCTCGATGACGCTGGCCTTGGATGTCCTGGCCCAACATCTGGTGACGCTGGCCATCGGCGGGGGATTCGACGCCGCGAACCTGTTGAGCGAGGTGCGAACTACGCATGCCTTCGAAGGCTTGAGCGATGAGCAATGGGCATGGGTGCTGGATTTCATCACGCGGGGCGGGACCGCGCTTCAGGGTTACCCGCAATTTCGGCGCGTCGAGATCCTCGATGGGCGTTATGTGGTTCAGGCAGCAGATCTGGTGCGCAGGCATCGGCAAAACGTGGGTACCATCAGCAGCGACGCCGCCGTGACGATCAGCTGGATGAAGGGGGGCGTGCTCGGGTCTGTGGAGGAGTCATTCGTGGGTCGCCTTCGTCCGGGCGCCGTATTCATTTTCGCGGGCCGCACGCTGCAACTCGTCAGCTTTCGCGACTCGGTAGCCTACGTGCGCCTGGCAAGCGGCTCGAGCAAATTCGTGCCGCGCTGGCAGGGGGCGCGTCTGCCGCTCTCTGTGTCTCTGGGCCTGGAGCTGCTCGATGTGCTGGGTGCGTACGCGCATGAGCCTGACAGTGCGCCGGATCCCGAGTTGGTCGTGCTTAGGCCATTGTTGGACCTGCAGGAAAGATGGTCCGCAATGCCGGCCCCGGGTCAGCTTCTGATTGAGACGCTCGAAAATCGTGAAGGTTTCCATTTGTTCGTGTTTCCCTTCCTGGGCCGACTGTTGAACGAAGGCATCGCGTCACTGGTGGCGATGCGTGCAGCGCGGGAGGTTCCGCGCACATTTGCCATCACGACCAACGAATATGGGTTCGAACTGTTGTGCGCACAGCCCTTGGACGTCGGGCAAACCGCGCTGCGCCGCTGGTTCAGTGAGGATGATCTAATAGCCGATATGCTGGCGAGTGTGAATGTATCGGACCTTGCGAGGCGCCAATTCCGGGACATTGCTCGGATCGCCGGCTTGGTGGATGGAGGTAGGCCGCGACGCGGAAAGACGGCAAGGCAGTTGCAGGTTTCCAGCGGTTTGATGTTTGATGTGCTGGAGCGCTACGACGCGTCCAACCTGCTGCTGCAGCAGGCGCGGCGCGAAGTGCTCGAGGGGCAACTGGACCACGCGCAGCTGCGCGAGTCCTTGCAACGCATCGGCGCACAAACCTTGCGCGTGACCACACCCGGAAGGTACACACCCTTGTCCTTCCCGCTTTGGGCGGACCGCCTGCAAACGCAAACATTGTCGACCGAGTCGTGGCAGAGGCGCGTCGAACGCGAGGCGCGTAAGCTCGATCGGATGGCACGATGAGCGCAGGGACCGTGTCGCTCCAAGTCATCGGCGAGACCCTGATTCTGCATCCGCAACGCGCAGTGCTGTGGCCTCGAGCCGAAGCGGTCATCGTCGCCGACACGCATTTCGGTAAGAGTAGTTATTTCGCGCGCCACGGAATTGCCGTGCCCGCCGGCAGCGATGAGGCGGATCGTCAACGCCTCAGTCAACTCATTCACAGCACCGCCGCCCGCCGTTTGATCATTCTCGGCGATTTTCTGCATGCGCCGCTGGCAGAGGACGGTCTGGAGTCTGGGGATCTGCACCGTTGGGTAGACTCACTCGCCGCGCAGGCCGAAATTCACGTAGTGGCCGGAAATCACGATAAAGGTTTCATCCGGCAGCGCATCCCCGGTCTGCATTGGTGGGGGACCGAATGGGTCAGTCGGCCCTTTCGATTCATCCATGATGCGCACCGCATCGGCTCAAAAAACCGCGATCTGTTGTTCACGTTGAGTGGTCACGTTCATCCGGTGATGCGGCTGCGTGAGCTCAAGAAGCGGGCACTTCGCGTGCCGGTATTTTGGCAAACCGCCAATGGCCTCGTGTTGCCATCGTTCGGCGCATTCACCGGGGGATTCGCCGTGGTGCCCGGGGCAGGGGAGCGAATGTTCGCCGTCGATTCGAGCGGGGTGGTGCCGTTCGGTTGACAGCGTTATGGCTCAGGTCAGCCGGGGGGCCACGGACGCCAGCGCGCGCTCCAAATCCTTGACGAGCGTCGAACGTAGTTCCGCCGCGCGGTCGCCCTCCGCGCGCAGTATGGCCGAGGGGTGATAGGTCGCGACGATTACGCAGCCTGAAGCGTGTGCCAAAGCGAGTTGGCGTGCCGAAGTGACCGGCAGCGATGAACCAAGCAGCGCGCGCAAGGCGGTTGCGCCGAGAGCCACGATGACGGATGGCTTGATGTCGGCGATTTCGTTCTCCAACCACATATTGCAGGCAGTAATCTCATGGGCATCGGGCTTCTTGTGAAGCCTGCGCTTGCCCCGGGGTTCCCATTTGAAATGCTTGACGGCATTCGTGATGTACACCTGTGCGCGCTGCATTCCCGACTCTCTCATCGCTTGATCGAGTATGCGACCGGCGGGTCCTACGAAAGGCTGTCCCAGCAGATCCTCTTCGTCGCCCGGCTGTTCGCCCACCAGCATGATTCGCGCATCGGCCGGCCCCTCACCCAGCACAGCCTGTGTGGCATGACTCCACAGATCGCAGCGGCGGCAAGCTTGTGGCCCCTCGCCCTCGGCAGGCAAACCGGGGAGCGCACGCCTGGCTGCCTGAGCGACGGTGTCTGCTCGTTCACGGGATATTTTTTGGTGGCCGTCGAAATTCGCGATGCCATCGCGCACCAACTCAGCAATTTCCGCAGCTTCCGGTAGATTCTTCCAATATTTCTTGGGCATCTCCCGCTGCATCACCCGCGGGTTGATGCGGGCCACGTTGCAGATATTTCGATAATAAGTGCGCCACAACTCCTCGTAGGCATCGGAGGCGGGACCGACCTTAGCACCCGGGGAGGCTACAAAGCTCAACGCCTTCTTGTCCCAAACAGCGGCGGCCTCCGGGGTTGCAAGGGTCCATGCCATATTCGGAAAGCGCTTGGTAAAAAACGGGCAAGCGCGTCGCAGAATCTGATGTTCAGGTTCGAACCACGCAAAAAACGCCGGCTCGCCTGTCTGGTCTTGAACCTCACGAAAACGTACGAAGGCGTGCATCTTGTGAACGTCGCGGCGCACCGCCGCGTCCATCAGAGTGGCATTTCTGACATCCGGGTCCGCCGCGTCTTCCAGCAGCATGCGGTTTTCGAACAGTGTCCTCCAAGCCAGCCTGTACATCAGTTCGTAACGGCCGTCCGCACGGAAACAGCTGATGCTCTCGAGCAATCGCATCAGGGGCGCTGGCAGGCAAAGAGCTGCCGACGCCGGAGCGGCTGACGGGCGCGTCGTCAACAGGGCGGCCGCCGCAGCATCGGGCTTGACGCCGTCGCTGAGCAGAGGACGTGCCCGGTTACGCCATTCCTCGAAGCTCAGAGACGGCAGCAGCATCGAGTGCAGTGTTCTTCAGAACAGCGCTTGCTGGCTGCCGGCCTGAAGCAGGTCTGCACGTAGTCTTTCGCTGTCTTGCTGCCCGGCGACGGGCGAGTAATCCGCCGTCACGATGAAGTGTCTCGCGCGCTTAAGACCCGCGCCCAAGGCGCGCAAGTCCTCGAATCGCAGTTTCCGGTGACGCCTCGATGAGAGTATTCGCTTCACGATGCGCACCCCGAAACCCGGGACGCGCAGCAGCTCGTGACGATCGACGCGGTTCACGTCCATGGGAAAATGGCTGCGATTGGCCAGCGCCCAAGCGGTTTTTGGATCGACCTGCAAATCGAGCAGGCCGCCATTCATGGAACTCGTCAGTTCGCGCGTGGAGAATTCATAGTAACGCAGGAGCCAATCGGCTTGATAAAGCCGATGCTCCCGAACCAGGGGAGGCGCCCGATTCGGCAGGCGCGCCGAGGAGTGCGGAATCGGGCTGAAGGCGGAATAATAAATCCGCTTCAGGCGATAGGCGCGGTACAGACTGTCTGCGGTGTCCAAAATGCTGGCGTCCGAACTGCTTTCCGCTCCGACTATGATTTGCGTGCTTTGGCCTGCCGGCGAAAACGACGGAGCATTCCGTCCAGCTTCCTTCGCCTCATCCAATTTCAAACAGATGGTGCTCATGCTTCTCTTGATGGAGACATCCGATTTCTCGGGCGCCAATGACCGCAGTGCGTCGCGGGTCGGAAGTTCAAGATTCACGCTGAGACGGTCGGCATAGGCACCCGCCAACCTGATCAGATCCGGACTGGCTTCCGGAATGGTCTTCAAATGAATGTAGCCACGGAATTCGTGATCCTCGCGCAGCGAACGCGCCACTTCTATCAGCTGCTCCATGGTGTAGTCGGCCGACTGAATGATGCCGGAACTCAAGAAGAGGCCTTCGATGTAATTGCGCCGGTAGAACGATATCGTCAGTGAGACGACCTCCTGCGTGGTAAAGCGCGCTCTTGGCACATCGCTCGACCGGCGATTGACGCAGTAGATGCAGTCATACAAACAGAAGTTCGTCAGCAAAATCTTGAGGAGCGAGACGCAGCGGCCGTCGGGCGTGTAACTGTGGCAGATGCCCATGCCTGTGGTGGAACCCAATCCCTTGCCCGGTCCGGACGTTCGCTTCGGTGCCCCACTGCTCGCACAGGACGCATCGTACTTTGCGGCGTCGGCGAGCAGGGCGAGCTTGTTCTCCAGGTCCATACTGGTATTATATACAGCCACGACGGAGACGCTGCAATGGCAGACATCGATAAGGCCGGTACATTCAAGCTGGGCGAACGCAGGGTCAAAC
>Ga0116227_10007852_pt1 | contig 20555 bp, 14 predicted proteins | sample S1TSphgellanicum_FD_89693 | JGI IMG/M metagenome (GOLD analysis project Ga0116227, IMG submission 89693) | Host-associated microbial communities from peat moss isolated from Minnesota, USA - S1T2_Fb - Sphagnum magellanicum MG | ecosystem: Host-associated > Plants > Peat moss > Unclassified...
GATGGGTTTTGTTTTCTGTGACAGTTATTACTCGACGGGTGCATTATGCACCAGGTTCACACTAGTTGTGTTAATAAGCATTATTTATTTCATTGCATTGGGAATCACATCCAAAACCAAACTCCTTTTAGCATTTGTGAAAGTGGAAAGAACAGTTTGATTTTGATTGTGACACCCAATGCAAATTAATTAAACAATTTAATGTTCATATAACCATTTCAACTTATTTTGGACCCTTAATGAACAATTATATTTTCTATTTAAAATATCTTATGAATAATTTTAATGTAGTTTTTCACTTAAAACACAATAAAAATGACCATAATGTGCATATTTAGGGCATTTGACAATTATTTTACAATTAGAATAATAATCGTTGAATAAAAAATAAAATATTTAATATTTACACCCATTTACAATTAAAATAAACTTAGAAAATTATAACCCTAAATTAAGTGTCATAAAAAAATGAAAGTTTAACATTTTAGACATGAGCAAATATGATTGGGTGGTACCATTAAAAGCCATCTGGTCAAATTTTCTTTTAAATCAAACCCAATTTGAAACTTTATTATTATTTTAATTTATTAATCTATTGGTTTATGCCATGTTGCTCATGTCTTATTCATATGCAGAGACCTATCAACAATCATAAATACTTAAACACATATATTGTGTATTGTTATTTTAAAAAATCCAAATCCAAATATCAAATTTCTAATTTTAGTTTCAATATTTATTTTTCAAAAAATGTTATTAAACTTACACATATAGTTTTTTAAATGTTTAGCCACTACAAACCAAAGGCTATGGCCTTGAATGATCATTAATAAAAAACGAAATAATTATATATAAATTCCATGACCTTTCATGACTCATGTTCAATCTTGATCATTAAATACAAATAAATACCCTAATTGATTTTTTTTAAATCTAGAAATTAGAATTCAAGAATAAAAACTCAAAAAAAAAAAAACATTATTTTTGTGTTCTTGACCAAAAAAAATCTTGTGTTCAATTATTGGATTTTTTCCATATGCATTGTCCACATGAAAATTCAATGTTTTTGATAATCGAATTTGATTTTTAAATATTATAAAATTTGAAAATTGTATTCATAAATGTTTTAAATATATATATATATATATATATATATATATATATATATATATATATATATATTATAAATGTTTGCTTCATTATCTTGAAATTTGACATGCCTAATAAATTGAAGGTGTGACATTCTTTGTGGTACCAATAAATCATACTTGTTTCCAACCAAAAAAAGTAATTTTTTTTGCTTTAAATACTATTTTAATTATGGATCAAATAACATAATCGACTCAGGTGAAGATTGTAATATAAATATATTGCAAAAAAATCAATGAAAATTGTCATTATTAAACCTAAAATTTTTGTTATGTATTATGAATATAATTGAAAAGTTATGGAACATTCAAAATTTTGATTTTCACACAAGTTCATTATGCCAATACATTTTTTAAATTTTCATAACATTTTTAAACAAATGATTATTTCATATTATTGAACAGTTTGACATGATTCATGAACCAATGAAGCATAGGAATTCAAACAAATGATATTTTCAAATTTGTTATGAATGAATGCAATGCTAATTGTCAAATATTTATAACCATTTAACTTAATCATGTACCTTTGTGATAATGAAAGCTTACCATAGCCTTAGCCATGTTTTAATACCATTTTATAATCTTAATTTAACTAAGACTTGATAAAAGTTACAAATTGAAGGGCACATTGTTGTGAGTGGTTTTATAAGAATCAAATTAGTCATTATAAATGGAATATGTAAAATCATAATAATATAGCTTATGGGTATGAAAAAATGAATATGAAAAATATATAATCATCTTTATGAACCTTACACTTGAAAATATTTTGATTAAGGATTTGATTGGATTCATGATTGATTTAGTTAACTAATTTAAGTGAAACATTAATAAAACTCAATTATTTGAACTTGATTACACTTTAAGAAAATAAATTTCAAATAATTTAATGACTCATCCATAAAAAAGATGATGCTTTTGAAAGGTTAGTATGTGACATAATATTATTGATTTCAAGTTGATGATTAATAATGTTTGACAAATGTAGACGGATAAGGCTTATAAATCATTAAATGTTTTATTTAAATAGTTAAAGAGTTATCATATTTTCATGTTGTTAATATATCATCAAGTATTTTAATAAGATTTTGTGTATAATGAATTTATAATGTAATATACCTATTTATTGTTAAAATTATGAAATCGTCTATGAAAGAAAACTTATGAAGGTTTGAACAACGAACCCCATAGATTTTTAAATGCATGTGATGAATTTCCTTTTGGGTGTAGCCCACATAAAGATTAAATTTTAAACATATGATTAATTTTAATTCAAAATATGTAAAAAATTTCTTGTGCATGTGAATTGTGTGAAATGTGTATTATATTAATACCTTTATGATTGTAACAATACTTAAAATATTTTCAATAAATAACATCTTTTTTTCAAAAATATTTTCCCACATTGCCAAAAGTTTTAGAACTTTTATTTCTACATAAGGTACATGGTCATTTCATTTATTCAAGGTCTATATGGTTAATTACTTGAAAACTTTTTTCAAAATGGTTGTTATTATTGGAATGAAAAATTGCAAGATAAATAAATATTTGACAATAAAATGCTAGAATGGTAAAGGTATTATGATAGGTGTTGTGTAAGATTTAAGTTTGAATAACCTACCTATGTGCTATTAATAAAAAATTAATTGAAAATAAAATTTCATAAGTTTGACCTTTTTTAAAACTACATCAACTAATACATGCAAGTGCATTCCTTCTCCATTAACTATGAAAAATTATAAAAGGTGTGATGAACCATGAAATCCATGAAAGATAAATTTTATATACATATCCCAAATATTTTTAATGTTGACCAAAATGCTTCAAAGAATGAAATATTGAATTTATTACAAATGAAAATTAATTTTCTATTAATAATTGTTACAAAAATTAATGGATGAAATTGGAGTGCATTAAACCATATACAATTTATGCAACAAAATTGATCAATTGTACAACAAATAGAATGACTTGTTTATGTGCATAATGAACCTATTGTCGAAATTCTTTAGAAAGAACTTAATTTTACTTCCATTGACATTAGCAAGGTGCCAAATTAGATGAATATGGATTCTTTCATGAAGAAGCCTTGTCTAGACTTCAAAGAATTTTTTTAAAAAAAGATAAAATTACACCTTTGTAAAAGTTATATGTTTTAAAAAATGAAATTCAATATAATGAATTTGAATCCAATGAGGAGCTTAATAATAATATTGGGGAAGAAATGGACCAATCAAAAAAAAAACCAATGTTAAGGCAAACATGATGTCAGGACAATGGGTTATTTGATGAACTAAACTTCAATTTGCCAACCTTAATGAGATGTAATTAAGTAAATACTATTAAAGAATACAATTTTTGAATTTTTGTCATTATGATTTTTTTTGGACTTGCCACATTTTGGTTGTGGGCTCATAATGTTAGGTTTCCAATTTTTATTTCTAATCTTTATTTTGGTTTTTAAAATAATGATCTATAACAATTTAAACCATATTTAAAACTCCATATCAAATTAAGCCCAATAACTATGGTTTAAAGAGGAGGGGAACATGGAACAAATATCTCAACAAAATTAAGGACATAAAATAAACCCATCATTAATTCAATACCATACTTATGACTCATGTTCAACAAATCTTGTCAAAATAATTAATTGTTTTAGGCAAAAAAATGAGTTCCAAACCCCAATTTGAATGTTGAAAAATTTTCAACAATAATCCCTAATTATGTTAAGTTCCAAAGTTACATTGTTTTAAGTTTGATTTTTTAGAATTTCAACAAATTGTTATCAATTTATTCTCTTTTCTCAACCAGGGCTCTTAGGAATCAATTAGTGCCAAACATGAATAGTACATATAGTATTAAGTTTTCAACTCATGGAGTTTTCAACTCATTGCTTAATCGTTAAGGTAGATACCTAATAAAGCTTATAGATGTTCCAATCAATGTTGCCCAAGACTAGGTTTTTCACTAAGTATGGGTCTAAAAGTACAATGGAAGAAGAAGAAGACCCACCCTGGAACCAAACTCAACAATTCAATGTGCAACTCGATTCATGTTAAAGGTTCTTTTATAAAGTCCAAGTCATGGGTTCAAATGACAACTTCTTGGGCTCTTAAGTTTCTAAGCTCATCTTCCATGACAATAAATACCTATATAATAATGTGATATTTCAAGGATAATGAAATGCATAGTTTTCCCTTACATAATAATGAACTCCAAGAACAAAATCTCCCCTAATAATGAATAACAACAAGAAAAGAATTATTTAATGTTTATGGAAGAGATTTTTTTTTTCTATCATTAGGTGTTCTATATTTTGTGTTTAATAAACTAGCACTTCAGTTTTGTTTTTTCTTTTCACCTTCCATTTTTCAAGAAAAACCTTTAAACTCACCTTGAGGATTCTTCTAAAAACCAAGAATTAGTCACCACTTGTTTCAGTGCTTTCAATCCACCAAGTGTTTTTAGTCCATAACTAGAGAGGTGATTACGGAGTTCCCCATAAACACAAGGTAATCCTTGGTTTTATTTCTGCTTGGATGGGAACTTGGACAAATCTGTTGATTGATTTATATGTGCATTATTCAATATGGCTACTTTAGTTGTATAACAAAATGTCATGTGCATAGATAAGTGTTGCTTGATTAGTTTAACATTTCGCCTTGATGCTCTCTCCCCATCCTCTCTCATAAGAAGCACCATTGAAGAAAACTCTGATCTGGAGCATTGAATGATTTGTAAAAAATTATAATGTTTTTTAATTCAAAGAAAAATAATTTGTGGAGAGAAAAAAATCTAATGGAATTTTTTTTCAATATAAAATCTTCAAATTTAATTAATTATTTGAGAATTGTTTTGAAGCTACCCCTATATTTCAATAATGCATATATTTTAGAATGGTTTGACCATTTTCCATTACAACAAAAAAAAATACACATTTTCAAAACAAATGTTTATTCACCAATGACAATCACATAACTAGTGAAATATTGGGGCAATACCTAACAAAGGTAAGGCCAAGAAACCAAAAAAATGTTAAATACACAAAAATATAATTTTGGGGGAAAAAAACTTGTAGTCCTTGGAAAAATGAACCATTTCAAGTTCTTACAATTATGAATGTGTACATTCAAATGGAAGGCTTTATAAACTTAATTTTAAACATATTGTTCCTAAGTATCCAAAAGTTTTTGCCTATTGTTTGTTTCATTTTTGAAATACGAGATAGGAATTGTTGCTTATATGATATTGAAAAAGTCAAGAACTTACATTTGTGGCATTTTTAACATATGCATGTTCATCACTCTATGATTAAAAAAATGGTCTTTTCTATGTTGGTAGATGGAATCCATTTATTTGATCTAGTTATAAGTAGTTCCAAAAAACAATTAGTACAATTGTGCATAGGGTAAACAATATTATGTGCCTTTTCCTTCTCATGTAAAGAGAATTAATGTTCAACAATTCAATGTATCATTTCATTTAGCAATATACATGATAAATGTTATTGGATTATCTTAACGTATTAAATAAAACTATGTTCTTTTTTCATAGGACCATTCTACGTACCAAGTGACCTTCTTCATGAATCATAAATCATATGCAATAGATAGTTTTTCAACTAAGTAATTGTCCAATAAGATTTCCTTAAAATTGGGAATTAGGTTGAGAAACTTAAAACTAGTCAAAGTGATTAGTACACATGTCATGGCTTTTAGTTATTCCAAAAATAATTATCCAAGAGTATACTACCCTTGATATTCCATAGCAAAATGATGTTTGTGAGCATGATAATTTTAGTACTATTGAAGTTACAAGAAACTTTTTTTTTTTGAAGTTTTTGATTAGGTTATAAAATGAATTGATTCATACTATATACATATTCTAAATCATATAAACACTATGACATTAAACAATTTTTTTTAAAAAAAACTTGGATTGGTACTAAAAGCAATGTTATTCATATCAAAAAATTTGGTTATGTTGTATTTGCGCACATCCTCAAGGAGGTACACCATAACTTACTACAAAAACAAAAAATGAGTTTTGATAGGGTATGACAATCATTATTAATCTTATTTGCCATGGGATATTGAAAATCAAAGAACTATCAAAAGCTAAGATTTTATTTTTATGAAGAGCTTATTGGAGACTTTGAAGCCATGGGCAAGGTGACACAAAAAATTTCATTAGGAATTCATTTTTTATTTTCCTCAAACTTCAACACCATCAATTATTGAATAGTAAATTGATACTTTCACAAGTTGATGAATTCTAGAAGTTGTTTAACAAGATATTATCTTGTGGAATTCTCTTTTTTAGATTTGGGAGCAACCAAATGGCAATTATGAACATAATCATGTTGTAGCATGTTTTCCAAAACTTCTTCCACATAATCAAGAACCACCACAAAGATATGAAAATTGTATAAGTTAATTTAATCATCATTTTTAATATGCTTGTGCTACCAATTTAGGTATATGCAAGATGACTTAAATTGAACTTAAATTGACTATTAGATGGTCACAATTAACTTCAACATAAAGATATGAAGGGATGAAAGTCATGGAAGAGGAATACAATTCCTTAATATTCAATTTGATGCATTATCCCCATGACTTAAAATCATGAAGAGTAAACAAGTGTGTAAATTTTTTCTTTACATCTAATTAATGGAACTTATATTTTTCATTACAAAATTTGTTTAATACCAAAATTAAGGATTCACATAGAAAAATCAATATGGACTTCTTGTTTCAACATTTTCCCCTTGCTAACTTTTCAATTTGAATGTGAAAATTGTTGTTAAAATACATTGACAAGTTACAAAATTTGATGTGAAAATTGTTTTCCTTCAAGGAAAGTTATGGAAAAAGAATTCATGGACAAGCTTTTGGGATTTGAAGAAATTATTTACCCATAGAAAGTATGATAGCTCAAGAAGTTCATTACATGCATTAAGAAAACTCATATCTAGTTTGAAACAAGAAATTGACATTTTTTGCACACAATATTTATTACTTCTTAGTCATGCATATCCTCAAGTGTATATTTTTGTGATCATGACAAATACCTTATCACCACTATTGTGGTTGTTGGTGGATTAACATTTCACATTCGTACATAAAAAATTGAAAACATGTTCCATTCATGGGAAAAGCTTTTCAAATTACTGCCAATAATCCTAATATGTATGTACAAGTCTTTACTTCTAGTTCAAGATTGAATCAACAAAATGATTTTCCTTGACCAAAATCATTACATACATCAACTTTAATCAAGGCTCTTTCATGAATTGTGATGCACATGTGCCCTGTTGTAGTGCTAGTTAATCATGCTTATCATCTTTCCTTTTTTTTAATCTCAGATTATGCATTTTACGATCTATTTCATTACAAGTTTAATGGGAATATTGTGTAAAATGTCACCTTTGTAACAAGGCCATCATATTTATCACTTGTAGTCAACAATGTAGCAAATAAGTTTTTGAAAACCTACAAAGGTCTGGATTGTATGGCTTTTAAAATATATTCAATATCTTATTGGTGTTCCACATTTAGCCATTTATTATATGGCACAAGTGTTTAACCTAATCAATTCATGTTGATTTGTGATGCACATTAATGTGCTAATGATCTTGACAACATGAAATCAAGGTTGGAGTGCGACATGGCTTTTGGGTTAAAATGTCCTGCAATGTGTTTCATGAATAGGTTGTCTCTCTCAACAATACTAAAAGAGTTGGCCACCTTTTTATCTTTCACCATTCATTGGAAAGGTGGAATGTTAGTTGCTTTTGATGCATATTACATATGGAGGCATTGTCATTTATGGAAAAGTGTGATATTTGGGATGTGGTTGGTTGGTTGTTTTAAAAAAAATAAAAATTGTATGGGGTATGGGTTTTGTTGATGGGTTTTTTGTGGTCTATTATTTTTGGAGGTGTGGTATGTCGTTTGTTGTTGATTTATTTTGTGATTGGTGGTGAACATGGACAACTTTGGGAGGCAACAAATGCAAGATAGGTATCATTCCTATTCTTTGAAGGAGGGTAGTTGATTTTTTTGTTGTTATTTATTGTTGAAGAGAAGAATGCTCTCAATAACATAGGTCTTTTTTATTAAAAAAAAATTGTTGTGCAAGGAAAAATAGGACAACTTGTTGAAATTTATGTTAGAATGCCTAGGTCTAGAAGCACATGGAGATGAGGAAAGGTTCTAGGGGGTTTGGGAACTTGTTTGTGTGATTATGGAGGCTTGAATTTTATATACTTGAATGAATGTTGTATGGTGTGAGTTATGGGTGTTGAAGGGGAGTGAGACCCATGAAAATGGGAACTTCGATAAAAGATGAATTTTTGATGATTTACATGTGCATACATTGGTGATTCTCTTGTTACATATATGGTTAGTGGGTTTATTTGTTTCTTGTCCAAGTTTCTTAATACCATTGGGACATTTCAAAATTTTGGGGCTTGAAAAGGGTTTTATATTCATCCTTGTTTGTCAGGGTCTAGTGTGGTGAATTATTATAGATTTGTGTTGTTGGGAAACTTGGGGTTTTATGGGAATGATAGAACTTGATGGGTTGTGTCAAAAATGTGTGTTGGAATCACAAACAAGGACAATGATAGTTCATGAGAGTAAACTCGAAGTGAACTAATCCAATTGTGCCTTAAAGAACAGGATATGAATTGTTTCATAAATCAACTTATTTAGTAATCTTGCTTGTATAGAAGACCATGCAATCGATTACCTTGCTTTATTTTTTTTTTGTCTATTCAATTAATGGGGGTGTGAAGATATTTTATGCATGTTCTTTTTGTTACATGTGTATGTTATTTCTTAAATTTGGAGGATTTATATATGATGGGGGAAAAAAAATTCAAACTCACATATGCAAGGAGGGTTACTAGATAAAATTACATGAAAGATGTGTATACATGATTGACTTAGCCTTAAAACTTAGCCTCATTAAAATCCATTTGAATCTAGAATTTGGTTGTGATCTAGACCAAAAACCAATTGGGATGGATGTGGCCTAGACAATCAAATAGATGACATGAAAAATTCAAATATGTAAATGCAATTGAGTCAAAATTAATTCAAGGTAAGACCAAAATCAATTAAAAACATCATATCAATTATAAATTTATTATAGTAAAGGACTACTACAAAACATGGTGTTTATATTTTTTTTATGACTAAATTTTAGTCAAAAGTTGAGCCTAGACAAGATGACTACATAGTCAAAACAACTTAATCATTTAGGACAAGCACAAAATAGTAGTTTAGTCATGTGGGCCTTGACAAAGTGACTAGTAATGTCCACATGGCATGTGTGTTTTGACTCAAAAACTAGTAACTAATAATTGATGTGGCTTGTTTAATTTGACAAAAAACTAACATACATGTTAGTTGATGATGATGTGCCATAAGTATTATGTAAGTCGAGTAATTATAATTATAATTATTAATAATAAATTCATAGGGATGTAAAATGTAAACCTAGGGAACTAGGTAGGGCCCCTAGGCATGTGCATTACCCTCCTTTCCCTTGGCACATAGGTCATTTGTAAAATTCCTCTAAGCATGTGGGCCACTTGTAAGCCTCCCATAGGCATGTAGACCATTTGTAGGTCTTAAGGCATGACCATGGTGTCATAAGAGGTAATTCACGAACACCTTCACCTCCATGGTGACAACCCAAAACATTAACCATTTAATCACCATTTCACATGATGACTACTGTGGTACGTTTACCATTTCGGGAATAGACTATTGAATAATTGATTAAATTTTAAGTATTAATTTCAACACTTGGTTTTTTAATTTTGAAATTTTTTATAGGTAATGGTTATAGATAATAATAAACACATTGTATTCAATGTTCTAGAATAGTCTAGTGTGTTTAAATTGCTGTAGTTTTAAAACTTTGTCCTTAAAGGTTTAGGGTTCAAACCATGATAATGGAAGTTTGGTGTACAAACCTCCACTATCATGGTCAATGGAAATTTTTGATTTTATTAAAATTTTGACACAAATGATAAATAACTTTTCAAATTTTCAACAAAACAAAAATAATTTAATTTATGTCAAAATGGTAAGGGTGTTATGATATTAATGCAATAACAAAAATATAAATTTAACTTTTTTTAGAATTTCACATGCACTAAACTTAAGCTAAACTTGGTTAAATTTTGCTAGACTTTGTTATTTAAATTGAATTTGGATAAAATTTAATACTTAAATTAAATTTGGTTAAACTTGGTTGAGCTTGATTAATTTTGGCTAAACTTGGGCATTTTAACTAAACATGGTTAAAATTGGTCAAAATTGGCTGAAATAACTAAACTTGGTTAAACTTGATTAAACTAGAATAAATTGGTCAAAATAGGTTTTATTTGCCAAACTAAGGTAAATTGGCTAAACTTGATTAAATTACAATAAATTGGTTGAAATAGATTTAATTTGGCTAAACTAATTATTTTTTGCGAAACTTGGTTAAATTTATGTATTTTAGTTAAACTTGGTTCATTTTTGCTAAATTTGGTTTAACTTGACTAAAGTAAGGTAAATTAATGAAACTTGATTTTACCTAGTTAAATTAACATAAATTGGTTAAATTTGATTAAACTTGGTTAAACTGAAGTAAATTGGCCAAAGTAGGAAACTTTAATTAAACTTGACTAAACTTGGATTTTTTTGTTAAATTTGGTTAAATTATAAACCTTAATCCAAGTTTAACCAATTTAGCTAAAATATTTTAGTTTAGCGAATTTTGTTTTAACTTAATCAAATTTAGTCAAATTTAACCAAGTTCAATTATAGTGTTTTAGTTTAACCAATTTTAGCCAAATTTAGACCTAAAGTACTATAATTTAGGTAATTTTTAACCAAGTTAAACTAAGATTAACCAAGTTCAATTAAAAACTTAAATAGCCAAATTTAACCTAAAATTAGTTTAAAGTTTAACCTAAACTACTTACACATAATTTACCTACCTACTTATTTGTTACCTATCTACATACCTACCTACCTGTTTATTATTTATTTGCTTGCATACCTACCTACTTAGTATGCCATGTCATTTGTGGCATGATTGAAATTAAGCACATCAAAATAGGCATTAACACCACATTGGCATGTAACAAACCACATCATTTATGGTGCATGACTAAAATTACTCACATTAAATTAAGCAACAACACCACATTGGCATGTAACAAGCCACGTAATTTATGGCATGATTGAAATTAGTCACATTTTAGTAGGCATTAACACCACGTTGGCATGGCTACGTCCACATGTAAGTGACATTGTGCTATTTTATTTAAATTATAAGTCGATTTAGTCAAATTAGACATGCCTACTTTGAAAGGGGGGCAAAAAGGACCAAAAAAAATCTATTCAAGTCATTTCGAACTAATAAACTCTACAACTTAGTCATTGTAATAAAAAATTTGGTAATGAAAAGCACCTTGTTTTGTAATAGTGAGGGTATTATATATTTTTATTTTTATTAAACATTGAGACCAAGATCACGCAGGGTGGCCATAGTTTAATTTTTTTGAGTAAACAACTTGAAAACTTCAATCATTAATTGATCACACCCCTCTAAGGTCCCCTTTGACCACACTCCCTTCATGCATTGTGATCGCAATGCATCTAAGGACCACGGTCACATTATACATATTGACATCAAGTATCAATACTTGAAGGAGAATGTTGCAAGCTTTGAAATCAAACTTAAATATTGTCACATAGATCAAATGCTTAGTTATATTTTCACAAAAGTTTTTCCCAAATATATTATAATGAATGACCAACACGTTATCAATAACATTGTGATTCATGTTGGCAATGTGCCAAACATAATTACTAACAAGGGTTTGTAATTGTCAATCCTATCCTTTTTGCACAAACTTGGTAGCTTTAACAAGGTTAGCATATGCCTTGCCAATTTGGTTCCAAATCATAGACCCACCTCATTTCCTATGGTTGTGCATAAAACACCAATGCTTGTCCATGGATCACCTACCACCTTTATATGGTTGGAATTTGGATAAGTAGTACCTAAGCAAAACTTGTATGTTAGAATTCTTCATTTCACAATTACATGCAATTTATCCACTTATTTAACAAAACATCAAAATAAGTAGGGGTCCATCACATTCAATCCCATTGATTTCTTTTTCATGTTATAGATCTTCCATGAAATTTTAGTAAGCACATTATGTGTGCTGCTAGTTCACAAATAGTTCCTTGAGAAGGTTTTCATTAGTGTTGCACATATATCAAATTTTTATGATATCGATTGGATCCAATTTTCACAAAATAGATTACAAAAGGTTTTAGTTCTCTCGTTGTTTAATTTTTTTTAACAAACTTATGAACTAAGTTAGGGTATTAATATTTTTTGTAAATAAATTTAACTAGTTTTCACGATTCTAATTCTCACTAATTTGAGAATAATTGATTATCATTTGCAGTTTTCACCAACCAATTTTTTTTTTCAAATGGAATAATAATAACCAAAATTACAAAAATAATTATTGATTTTATTTTTTTCTTAAAAGTAAAAAAATCATAGTTATTTCTAAAGTAAGGAAAGAGAACACCCAAATCCTGAGTATGTGATTGACATTTGTCAATAATAGTTGGCCTTGTTATAGAAGGCTTGGTTGTGCATCAATAATTGAATTTTTGAGGTTTTTTGATGAAAACCATCCACCCTTTTGGTGCCAAGTCCCTACACATACATAGTTTACATTTTGATTCAATGATTGTGGAGTCAACCATACTTGTCCATAAAGATTATTACATCTATATTTAGTAATTAGAAAAGTTGGTGTGTGTAATTTAATTAATTTCAAATGACATTATACAATCAAACAAGACATACAATTTGCATACATGGACTATGTAAGTGATTGAAAATAATCATAAACATTTTGACATGGACTACGACATGTCAAATGTGATTAGAGACTATCATAGACTTTTGACATGGAATATGACATGTCCCATGTGATTACAAATAGTCATAGACATGAAAGTAGATTATGGATTTTGTCTTTTCATTTGTTGTTTGTAATGTTTCATATATAAATAAAAAAGGGGAAAGAGACTAAAATATAACAAATTATGTGAAAAGATGATCAAATTGAAAATTTATATTTTAAATTATTTTAAAAACAGAACATAACTAATGTACATGTGAAGTTTGAATTAATGTTACTATATATTTAAAATTGAAATTAAAAATACTAAAAATATAATTAAATTTATAAATTAATGACGTATAAATTTTAATTATATAATTTCAAAAATGAAATTCATTTCATTGTGAGAATTCTACAAATAAAATCTAATAAAATTATTATTCTTAAAGTTTTGCCCAAACTCAATATATAAAATTTGATCTAATGTTTTTTTGAAATTTTAAATATTGTTAAATTTAGTTTACTGAAAATTTGAATAAATTAATTAGAATTAAATATATATATTTAAACTAATATAATACATTGAACATTTTAAAATTAAAATGCATTATAAGTTTCAATGTGATTATGAAACTAAATTACAAATTGAATAAAATATTAATATTAATGATGTACATGTGTAATCATTTTCATTATGAAATTGCCTAATTATGTCATAAGTTGATAATGTGAAATATTACAAAATTATGTGTGTTTATATAATTTGCGATAACAAATGTTGTCAACGCATGAAGTGGTGGTTGGATGGCAAAGGCCCTAGGTTGTGATTGAAAAGATGAAGGTTCAAATCTATTTTGGACACATTGTGAACATGACAATTTTGTCATATGTTTAGCAAAGTTTCAATAATGAACCTGAAAAAAGAAAAAAAGAAAATCATTGGAATCACAAGTTAAACATAATTGTGTCCATAGTTCAATCCAAAAAACTTGAAATTTTAAAATATGATAATAATAACAATAACAATAATAATAATAATAATTTATTATTTCATTTTTAAAGAGTAAATTAATACTTGCATGTCAATTAATAGTTTTAATCATTTTTGTCAAAATATGGACACCTACAAATCATTAAGATTTTTAGTCAAAAAAAATTTAGTAAAATATTTGGCCTAAATGATTGGTATGTTTTGATTAAAGCCATTTTTGTCCACTATTTGATATTACTAAAAATATGGCTATATTTTATATTTGACCCTTGATTTGTAACAATGAATGACAATGTGAAAGGGGTGCTTGATAGCTAAGGAAGTTCACCATTTCTTGCCTAGGACCAACCATAATAGTTGAATCACTTAGGTGTCCCCTAACTTGCTCCAAACCACTAAGATGTGGATTTGTTCCAATTGATTTCAAAACCACAAATCAAATAGAAAATGTTAAATTTACCTACAAGCCATACTACACCTTCTCACACAATATTTACACAATATCATTTGCACATTGAGTAATGAGTTGTTGAGTTGAAGTGTTGAAGCCATTGGCAACTTTAAACCTTTATTAATCCCACCTATTTGTAGCTTGTTTTTGACCAATTTTGTAAGATTCAATCACAATAATAAACAATTAAGGGGTTAATGGAAACCCTATCTAACCCCTAATCCTCTCAATGGAAAATGATTTAATAGATTGCATGTTTAAACTGATTGAGCCAAATCCATCACAAAATAATAATAAGGTCATGTTTGTGAATGATATCCCTATCCCAAATTTTTTCATTCAAAAAAATGGAAGACCATGAAACTTTGTTGAAAGCTTTTAGAAAATCGAGTTTTCAAAGGAGAATAGGTTGTCATGATTTTTTCACCCATGCTAATGTTTCATGAATGAAAAAAATGTTATTCAAGAACAATTACATAACCAAAAATATAATTTGATCATTGCTAATATCTTTTGACAAAATTGGTTGGAGCCTAAGTTGCAAAGCTTTTGCATAAAGTATAAGTGACATTGAATAAGCTGATAGGTCTCCAATACCTAAGTATCTATCCTTGCCCCTTTCAATGCTATGAGTGTATGTGTGACACCAAGGGGGAAATTTGCCATGTGGGATGGAGGTATGCACCATCTTTTTGTAATATGCTTTTACCAAAGGCCAATAGGTGAGGAAAAATTGTACAATTACCCCATTAGCACTTGGGGCTTTTCCCAAAGTGAAACTAGAAACTAGAAATTTTTGTTCATTGGGGGTGTAATTTTGAGTGGCATAGCATTAAAGGCCTATAGAATAACACCAAGGGGAATTCAATTATGTTGTTGATATAAGTTAATGTAGGGTAAACGTCATGCCCATCACCACACATAGGTTATGATTAAATACCCCATTTGTTCAAGGGAAGGCCTTCAAGGAAATAACCTTGATTGTTTCATTGCACAATCAATTAGTTATGATTGAATGCCCAATATGAAAGTAGTGTGTTCAATCTTTTTTCAACATGTGACTAGAATCATGTGTTTTTCGTTCAATCATGGATGTAAACCTAAGGGGGACATGAAAAATTCTTGCCCACTTCACGGTTTGTTAATGCTTGGTGATGGGGGATTATGTGAACCCAATCAAGAATAAAGATGGTTATAAAACATGGAAAGGTAGGAAGGGGGGGGGGCGCTTGTTGGTGCTTGGTATTGGGGTTGTTGGGAGACACTTTTTTAAAAGGTATGGTACATTTGCAAAGTTTTTGTGTAGTAATGGAAGGTTGGGTGTCCAATAAATTAGGGAAAGGTGGGAATGAGGGTTCTTTTGTTGTTTGGTGTTGGAGGGATTTTGGGGCAATTTAAAAAATAGAATGGAATATTTGTAAAATTTGTGTGTGGTATTGGGCACATGGGTTGTCCCATTGGAAAGAAACAATTGATCACAAATTCGCAAAAAAACCTAACTATTTAAAAACACAATCGTAAGCTCATCATTTACCATCAACAATAAGGAACCCTAACTTATGATATTGAAGATTAAAACATTAATGAACCACTAAAAGCCCATGCTTTGTAAATTCTCCGCAATTTTGTGCACATATTTTTTGCTCCAAAAAATTGTAGCACATCCATAAGAAATTGGGCAAACAATTGCAATTAAATTTGACCACAAATGCATAAGTGTAGGATGTAGGCATAGAAGAGTTACAATAAGATCTAACTAGAAATTTAAAAGTGCAGGAAGTAAACATAAAAAGGTGCCAAAAGTGGACGTACATAACACATTTCTATGCAAACTCAAGTCATCTTAAAGCATGTTGAACAAAAAGTATCTAGATCTTGTATTTCTTCTACATCTAATTCCTTGCATTAATGGCCATCACAACTTTTGTGTCATAGTTAATATACTTTTGTTCTTTAACATTATAAAATGGCTAAAGTCTTGTATTAATTAGATTTGATTAGAGATGCAAAAGCGCATGAAGTAAGCATAAAAGGCTTGTAATTAGATCTGAAAGGCAAAACAAAGTTTAAAAAATTGGAAGTGAAAGGAAAATAAAATACGAGGATTCAGATTTTGGACAAGATTTACGATGAAAAAGAGAATAATACTTTTATTATTGTTGGGTTGCCAAGTTGATAGTCCCATATTCTCTACCTGGTAGTTCAAAGAGGTGTAAGTTCCAACAAACTTATGTGATAATGTATAGGTTACTATGAATAATTGAGGTGCATTAGTGTTGAAACTATTCACAATGACATTTTTTTCATTTATCAAATTTATCAAAAGCGAGGAAAAATTTAATAAAAAATCTTCAAATTGGTTTTCAATTTGTAGTTTGAAATATTTTTATATTTTTAGGTACACATTGAACACCAAATATAAATATGAATATATACATTTTAGATCTCCATTTTTCATATTTACATTTAAAGATTTTTTCAATGTTGTAAAAAATTCTTATTGGAAAATGGTTTATCATTTGTAATTTTGTTTTAGAAACTTGAAATATTTTGGGACTCCAACACCCAAATGAAAGGTGATTTTCACTTCGGAATGTTTAAATTAATTTCTTCACACTCTTCCACACTTGTGAAGGTGTGCATGAGTCCCATGACATTTCCCACCATACATTTTTTCTATCATCTTGGTCTTGCTTATGAACCCAACATTAAAATCACAACACATCTTTAATTGTTCATTATCCTTATAAAAAAAAATGTTAATGAAAGTCAATAAAAATATTGAAAAAAAATATTAAATAACATTTACTGCACATGATTGAAAAAAATCATGATTAATTGGTGATAATAGCCAACCTACTTAATGAAAACCTAACACCTAAGGTGAAACTTACAATAATAACAATTTTGTTGGTAAAAAGATTTTAAACCTTCACTATGTAACAAAATATTTTCTCACAACATTTATTGTTTTCATGTCTAGAATTTCAAGAAAGCTAAAGCTATTAGTTTTGATGAGTGGGTTTACCAATTATTATTGGTGGGTTTTTCCTAATTTTATCAACAAATAAAGTAAGGTAGTAAGGACCATAACAAACTAGCATCCACAATTCACTATGAAAGATGGATTGGAAATGGTTTAAATCAAAAATCAGTTGGGTTCCAGTTCCTTAACTAAATATGGTGGTTAATTCAATGGTTCTTTTACTACCTACATACAAATATTCAGTTAGCCAATTGTTAATAATAAATACAACCTTTACATATATATAAACAATCTATTTACATGGTAGTCACCTATTTTCCTACTTATCTACCTAATAATATATAGGATTTACTTCTTACACAATGGGTTACCAAGGTGAAACTAGATATAACTCATTTGAGGTTCATAAAAAACCAAGTCATAATATCTATGCAAAGGATGGTGCATTGGTGGTGTTAATTTATTTAAACCAATATAAAGACCCAATTAAAAATTCTCACAAAGTTTTAAAATGGTTTGGCATTGCAAAATCCCACATAAATTTAATGTTCACATACCATATTGTTATATATTTTATAATCATTAGATATATTTATATCATGTTAGATATTTAAGATTGTTCGGTGAACAAATGGAAATGCAATTTGACAAATTCAAAACAATGGGTTGACATTTCATTCGTTCTATTCTCATCTCCTATTAGAAATAATGTCACAATCAATAACATTATAAGGCAAGCCCATCCTTGGGTGGTACCACTAAGAATGTCACACCTTGATTTTCTTAAACCCATCAAACTTTGAAAAATCATAGGGAACATGTAAATAAACATTTTCATCAATGTTTTTATGAATATATTTATTAGTTTCTATAGATTTTGAAATTTCAATAATATCAAGATTATTGTGTATTTTGATGTTCATAATCATTGCATTTAGAAAAAATATTAAGAATGTAATGTTGGTTTTTTTCCTTGAACTTTTTGGTCAAAAACACAAATTTGAAACATGATTTGAAAATTTTCTTGTGATTTTTTTTCCTCAGATAATTTGGAAGTCACTTTATTTTTAGGTTTTTATTGGGATATTAATTTATTAAACATAATATAAATATATGTTTCCAAATTTGAACCTATCAAAATTTTAAAGGTTAACTTTAATTAAGAATATAAAATTTTCAAATTTTCAAATTTTTTTATTCCCAAATAAGCTTCAAGCCATTTATTTGTGCATGCAATGGATAAACATGAAATAATAATAATTTATAATTGTGAAAAAAAAAATTTTAAGGCCTAGGAAAATGGTTTGGTTATTTTTGGTTCCCTAACCATTCCTCGAGGTGATTCTTAATGGTACCACCTAAGAATTTGTTTACCCTATAATGAATAATGCTAATAATACATCCACAACCAAACCAAATTTTGATGTAAGTAATGAAACTGTAGGAATGCAATTATTATTTTGATTTCTATTCATTCATTTTTAAATGTAATTTTATTATTAATTAGTTTGAAAGAAGAGTATTGTTGTTATTGAAATTTTGTTTATATTTAATATGGATTTATGTTGTGTGATAGTAATCCAACTTATGATTTTTTCATTATTTTATTTTATTTTATTTTGTATATAATGATGATTTGGTGCCCTCCAACCCATTTAGTCCTCTCCTTTTATTAAGTTCACATTGTGTTATTTCTTGATGTCTTGATAAATTGAAGCTTTTATAACTTCTATCAAGTGGCCACTAGGTAAGCCCATCAAACTTATGAAAATTGTTTTCAAACGTCCAAATTTTAAGGGTTGCAAGTTTTTGTTGATTAGTTTTGTATTTGATATTTTTTTGCAAATTTTAAATATTTATGTTAAATCAAAATTGTCTATTGTTATATATGTGATTATATTGTGGTCGGCATAAACATATACACTTCAAGTCCTTAAACTTACTCAAATGTATTACATAAGATTAAAGGAAAATAAAAAATGTTAAGAAATTTTATAAGTTTTATTTGCTTAATACACCTTCCCAGATTTCCAATTTATTTTGAGTCTAGTGGTTACCAAGTGGCCCTCCTTGCTTTCACCATGTTGTGTTAAATTCAAAATTAACGTTTTAATCCAAAATTAATTAAATACATGTTTTAACCATAACCAACAATGGTCTATGGTAAAATAATGATTCAATTTCCATGAAATTCTACTCCAGAAATTGGCACCTTGAAGAACATAATTGAAGATTGTATAAATATAAACAAGTCTAATTCATTCGTTTTAATTGGGGTCACGAAGTGGTTTCGCAATTTAGGTGGGGGAGATTTCTAATGCGGAAGAGCTGCACACCAAATTTGCTTTGCAGTGACATTTCTAATGCGGAAGAGTTACACACCAAATTCGCAGTTTAAGTGGCGACATTTCTTATGCGGAAGAGTTGCACACAAAAAAATTTGCAGAGTTTAGGTGGCGACAATTCCAATGTGGAAGAGTTGCACATCGAATTTGCAGCTTAGGTGGCGACATTTTTGATGCGGAGTTGCACACCATTTTTTGGGCCATAATACAATTTCGCCAAAGCCAGGTGCATGGCGGTAGGACATCTTGAACTTCGGAGCGTAAGCGCTCTTGCCAATCCGGATGCATGCATGGCCAAGAGCGTGAGAGTCCATATCATGAGAAGGGAGGTGGGATTGTTAACTACCAAAGAGCATGGTCTTGCATTGATCGAACAATTGTGACTTGGTCATATTCGAGTTGCCTTCTTCATAGGCCTCCAACATCATGCCCAATAGATTAGTCTCATAAATACTTTTGCCTCGTTGCCTTGGGATTCTTTCTCTTCATCTCCCTCACTAATTGCTTCAAGCGTGCACACACAAAGTTCATGAGAACCTTTTTCCACGTTTCGACTTTCTATCCACACCTTGATGTTCGTTGGAGTTGGTAAGAAGCTTCACAACAAATCACATCAAGGAAATTACTTTCACTACCTTAGCATAGATGATGTAGCCTGCAATTATTACTTGTCGTTTCCAGATA
>Ga0116227_10007853_pt1 | contig 20553 bp, 17 predicted proteins | sample S1TSphgellanicum_FD_89693 | JGI IMG/M metagenome (GOLD analysis project Ga0116227, IMG submission 89693) | Host-associated microbial communities from peat moss isolated from Minnesota, USA - S1T2_Fb - Sphagnum magellanicum MG | ecosystem: Host-associated > Plants > Peat moss > Unclassified...
AATTCAAGCTCAAAATCTTTCTAATTGTTCTCAAAATATAGTAAAAATAACTATTGAAGCCCTTGGAAGGGTTCTTCTAAAGCATAAGGAGCCATAAAAATTTGCCCTGGCCCCGAGAAAAACAGACAAATTCAACCTTTTTTTGAATTAGTCAGCCTTTGAAAATTGGACACTCTTTTTTTGGGGGGGCAGAAGTTGGGGCAGAAAAGGAATAAATATCAGGCCCTGGACAACCTAGAATTTTGGCAAAACTTAAAATAATATGTCGAAAATTTTATGTCAAAAAAGTTCAAGATTCAGTACAGCCAGCCGGACTCGAACCAACACACTCCGCACTCAACCCGAACTGTTTTTGATTAGTTTGGCCTAAAATACAACAAATATTTTGTGAGAGCACGTCTGATTTTATTGTATCTAATCATATATGTCAAAAATTTCAAAATCAAAAACTGTTATGTTAAAACACAAACTTCAAATTATATTAATTATTCAATATTACTGTGCCGAACCTGTAAAGGTACTACAGTATAATATATCTTCACAAGATTTGTTGGAATTATGAAATTCAGTCCCAGCCCATGAAAGTTTTAGAGATCATCAAGTCAATAGACGTAGTCTAGTATGACTACTCTACATCAAAGCGGGATGTAGAAAAAACTTTGGATTCCTACTATGAATCTTTTGTGGTATCGTCATGCTCATGTTAAATTATTTGCCCCTATTTTAATTTTTTTACCCTAACCAAGGGCATAAGATATGTTGTACCCGAACCCTATCCCATCTGTCCAAAATTGTAAATTTTGTTTACCTGAACCCTACACTAATGGGGAAAACAAATCATAATATGACCTTACCCGTTGAGTAAACAAATTAGAAATTGATATTCTCTTACCCTAGCATATAAAAACTATTGGTGTACTCCCTATACTTAGGCTGGATCTGCACCTTCTCAGTTATTTTCGGCCATAATAATAATAATAATACTTTACACCTCAGCATTATATTAAAAAATGAAGCTATTGTGCTTGAGAGCTTCATTCATATTTTTGGCATGGCCCACATGCATTTTTCAGGATTTATGGCAATTCCAAAAAGTAATTAAGTAGTGCCTAACTAGCCTAGGTACCACTGTAATAAACAGAGGGTGTTGAACAGGCTTGTGGGTAAGGTTGAAAAAAAAATGTTATGGCCAATGCTGGACGTGGTGGTCTGATTCTTTTTTTCCTTAGTTATCTTCAGTGTACTAATAATCTATCCTCACTGATTCCATAAATTACATGTGTGCATCATGTCCAAAGGCAATGATGTTAATTTTGTTATCGATACAAACTTATCCAACTAGATGAAATTCATTGTGGATGTAATGAAATAATTGGATGAAATTTCGTTTTGATTGAAAATGAAATACTTTCTTCCATGAAATATCACCTGGTGTTTTATTTCATCCACAAAAATGCATTCAAAGTTTCATTTGTCCATGTAATTTTATGTAAATTCCATGAATTAACACACATGCAATGTCATTCATGAATTCAGGTTGATGAACGGATGGACCTTCAGTCATAAATCTTCATACATTCAGTCATAACTCTTGTGATGAAATTTCATGAGATTCTAATGTGAAATAAGTTCATTGAAGAAATATCATTGATGTATATTCATATTCCATCCACAAAATATGATTCATTCATAGTTTCATTTCCTCAATTGAATTTCATCCATGTTCAATGATTGAATATCCATGCAATATCATTTGTTTTATGGATGAAAATTCAAGATCATTCTTTCTTTTTTCCATCAATAAGATTTTATCTATGATTATTGTAGGGAAACATGAGGCTTAAGTTGCACTATAAGCACATTGCACATGGACTATTGCACATGTATTAGACAATTATGTATATTATTGCAAATTAAATTTGTCCCCAAATGTATTTCTAATTTGAATGGGATTTCTACAAATAATATTACTTGTGTTGAAACTACCAAGGTATTGTGGTATAACTTCCAACAATTTTAGGGTTTTTTTTCAAAACTAATGTTTTCGACTTATTTTGAAAGGAGGGAATTCTTATGTAGGCCTAGATAAAAGTGATCCACATTCTTTTCTTGGAAGGATTTATTAGTATGCAGTAACTGAGAGTCAAACATTTGATCTTTGGAATTGATTTTTTTTTTTCAATTTTGATGCATTGAGATTTCATGTGTTTAATCTGCATTAAAATAAAGGTGCATATAGATTATTATTATTTTCATTCATTCATCACACAATTGGAATCAAAGTGTGGAGGGGAGTAGTATAATTTTTCTATCTTGTTTGATTTGAGATAATTTGAAAATAGTGATGGTTAGGCCACATATAAATTGGTTGCCTTCAAATTTTAATTTAGAACATAATCACAACCAAAATTTACTATTTGAAATTTCATGTGCATATTTTGACATCATAAATTCAAAATCCAAAAGAAGGGGGCCTTATGCCATTGTTCTTCTCATCAACTTGAAATGATTTTTTTATAGATTTTAAATATACTTCCAGAGCATATCAAATCAAATATTTTATCTAACATTACACATATGATAGTTCAAAAAATTTCAAAAAACAAAATGAATTTTTTTTTGTGCATGAGAAAACCTCCAAAAATTTAATTTTCTTAAGGTCACAACCATCTACCTCATATTAAGACCACGACTAGCTATAATGAAATTTCAGCAAGTTTAGCCATTATGATTTTCTTTTTTATTTGTTCACCTTGTGTGGCTTTAGCTTCAATTTTGTATGCCATGTCAAGCCTCTTATGACATTACCAAATACAACATGTTTGCAATTTAACATTTCAAAGTAATTCAAAGTTTTGTCAGAATTATATGCTAAAGAATTTATTCAAACCTTTGCATCAATGGGTTAGGATTGACCATTCATTATGTATGGCTCTTGTTAATGTAACATTTAGACAAAAATATAACATTGTAGTCGTTTTAGCAATGTTTGTTTTGTGAAAGTTTTTAAATTGTTTTTTCTTAAATATTGTGCATTGATTTTAGGTGTATGCACAACCAAATATATTTGACATCCCTTGTCAAAAATTTCATGGGATCAACTAGTTACAAATCTTTTACCACACCCATTCCCATTTATTTGTTAGTTGCCTATGTTTAAGAATATTTCAAGAAATTTAAATGCTAGTAATGTCTAATTGCAATTAGTTGCATCTTAACCATACACACAACATCTACTACTACATGTTGCCCATCTAACTTATTTATCCCCATGCATGAACAACATTCTAGAACCATCAAAAGTGAATTGTATTGACTAACAAAAATAGTCCCCATGAATTGATCATTTATAATCAATTTCAATGGCACCCATTCTTAAGTCATTTCTTAAGCATTCAAAACTAATATTGCCATGTAGTTTGGATGGTATGATGGATGGATAAACAAAAATCAAATAATGTTTCAAAGGCAAGGAATTGTTTTCCATTACCATGAATTCCCTTCCACAAAAAGAACAATGCACTTGTATGAGGTTTAAACCTAAACTATTACTTTAGGTAAAGTTGTTTTGTCATGAATATAAAATGTGTTACAACCTTAGCCTTGATCTTACAACAAAAACCAAAAACACTACATAAAATTTATCCAAAAGCAAGCCAAGATAAGAAATGAATTAGCTTGAGTGGAAAGGGACCCTACCACCCCCCAAGATGTGGGAAGTCTTTGGGAATAAAGGAAAAACATCCCTATCTAATTCTTATGGTGAACTCCCTAATTTGAAAGTTGAGATTTGTTAATAATCCTAAATGTTTAAATGTTGATTTCAAAGGTTAAATCACCTAGAAATCCAAAAATATTTATGTTGTTGGAAATAAATTTAATAAGAGAAATAGGAAAGTGAAGTTGCATGCTCAAAACATATTTGTTTTGAAGGACTAAAGTGACATTTAAAGATCTGGGATGATAAATGTGCAAGTTTTGAATTCCCATTTAAGAATTTGAAGCTCATTTTGGCTATTTCAATGTTGTCCTTGTAACCAACTCTAAAACATTTTATAAAAGGGACATCGGTGTTTTTTCCCAAGTTCAAACCAAGTGAGTCTAAATGGTCCAAAGCAAATTTGTGACCCAATTTGCCTTTCTTTGCACTAACCACTTGCATTGTTTAGCTTGTGCATGTGAAATGATTATGAAATGTTCATGAACAAATAAACTTGTTACTTCATCAAAGTCTAATCTTTGGATTTCCACACATCCCTCTTGTCCCAATGCATGAAACTAAGGAACATGCCCTCGGTTCTTCCTTCTTTCCATTATTGTCATTTTTGATAATTATCATTGATACCTTGGGACAAACTTGGGTGTGTGTCAAAAAGGAAGCTTCGATAAAATGAATGTTTTCATTTTATTTCAATTGAATTGAATAAAATTTATTATAATTGAATTAAATTTGAAAACAAAGATTCTAAACAACCACACATCGTTTTGGTAACAAAAATGATGAAGGTAGAATTTTATTGAAAACACTTTTATTGATTTTTATTGCCAAAATTGGTTATTGAATTTTCATTGCCGAAAAATATTTTTACCAAAATGGGTTTTACTATCGAATTAAATTGAGTAATTTTAGGATGCATGGTTTTGGGGATAAGGTTAATCGCATGTTCCAACATTTTCTTGTTTTCCTTCTTGAACGTACATAAGGCTTTGTACCTTTGCGGATATAAAGGAAGAATATTTCATGGAGTAAATTTTTAAAATTCAAGAATAATTTAATTATTGCCAAACCTTAAAAGGTATTACAATGTTAGGGACCAAATAACAATAGCCAAAATAAAACAAATAAAAAATAATTGTCATGTTGATAGACATGGGTTCATGTTCAATTTGCATGTACATCAATATTTTTTTCTTTTTTGAATTTTTTTTTGGTTCATTTTGTAAGTTTTTATATTTTTTTGATGGATTCAAATAATGAGGTATAATAAGGTTTTTTTAAAAACTTCATACTAACAAATTGAAACTTGAGTCACAAATTTAGTATGGAACTTAATATATAGTGACATGTATTTATTAGTTTTGAGGACTCCCAAAGTTTTTTCAAAATATAACGGCCATTTTTCAGCCCATCACCAATTCTTTTGAAATTGTGTGGGGAGTTCCATGTAAAAACACCCTTTTGACTCCCCATTCCCCCAAAATAAAAGCCCTACTAAAAAATGCAACCCAGTGGCAATTTCTTTATATAGTTTTTGATTTGCAATCACTATATTAACAAAGGTTATTTGTTTTGTATGGTTTGTTTTGTCACATTGAGATTTCTCAAACTATAGGGCCCCTTGCTCTGTTCTTGACACTGTTGGAAAACCTTTGAGGAGTAAAGGTGAACCAAGGTTAATTCCTAATGTTTAGCCCAAGGTTGTAGTTGGATGTTTTTTTTTTTTAATACCCATAATCATGGAAAAGTTATTAAATTTTTAGTGTTTTCATCGGTTATGAAAATTAGGTGCATCCTTTTGCCACCCTTGCAAAGCCTTGGATGAATAAGGGTGCGCATCAAATGGTCTCATAACATATGGTGTGGAAGGTATTGAATTTTAAGTAATTTTTGTCATTGGAAATTCAATAAAAATGAAAATTTTCAATTTTTGAAGGAAAATTGGATTTCACACAATCACCTATACTTTCTAAAAATATCTTACAATATGTGCTGAATGGCACATTGCCACTAGAACCTTATGGTTGGGATTAGTTTAATCCAAGGTTATTATAGTGTCAAATTGAAATTTATATATTTAAAAATATTTTTTTAATTATGAAATATATGTACTATAATAGTTAAATTGATCTTTTCCTTTTTCAGTTTTATGATCATTGAACTTCATTTGGAAATGGAAGTTTTCAAAAGGTATATGGGAAAGAGGCAAATATAATGGTATAAGCAAGGTAGAAGTTTTGAAATGGTATTTGAAAAATATTTGTAAAGGTAAGGTGATGGTAAAGGTAAATGGTAAGTATTAAACATCTATTTCTTGACCAGATTCATTGAATTGGATTATTAATATGTCCTAAAACTACATATTTACATGTATTTTTACAAGTATCAAAATAGAATCACAACAATTTCATATTCAATTTCCTATTGCAGAATTCAAGAATATACAAAAAATAATTTAAAAAGCATATCAAACAAACAATGTCCCCAAAATAAGGAGGAGAAAAAATAGTTCCAAAATTTTCTCCAAAAATAGAATTCAAATATAATAATTAACTATTAATTCCAATTAATAGTTGGTGTTCTAACCATTTCATCCTCTTAACATTACCCCTTCTTGTACTTTGGACTCCATCTTTGAGATCTTCACTATGTACAACATGATATAATGTTAAGGTCTACAACATGTATTATTCTTCCTACAAGGATGTTATTCATTATGTCAAAACATGGTTTTCACTATTGTGATAGTTTACAATTAATGTCCAAACTTAATCATGTAGTGTATTAGTCATTATTATTTACATAATTATAGTGATAAACATGATTATATGACTACAATTATGATTGCATGATTAGTAGTCATTTCCAAAAATGACACTTGTCATGATATAAGCCATCTTAAACTACCCTAAGTGAACTAACATGATACACTATCATACATAAACCTAGATTAACGTAGGTAAACCCATGTGAACCTACATGAACCTAGGTTAACCTAGGTAATCCAATGTGAACCTAGGTTACCTTAGGTTTAAAGCCCTAGTTAACTTATGTTTTGCTTTGGTTAACTTAGGTTTAGCGAAAGTTTAATTTATATTGAACCAAAGTTACACTAAATTTAGTCTTGGTTAACTTAGGTTTAATTGAAGTTAAGTGAAATTTTGCCTCAGTTTATCCTAAATTTAGTTTTGGTTAACTTAGGTTTAATTAAAGTTAACCTAAATTTAATCTAGGTTTATCTTAAATTTACCCTTTGTTAATTTAGGTTTAATTGAACTTAACCTAAATTTAGTTTAAATATATCTTAAGTTTACCCTTGGTTAATTAAAGTTAACATTGGTTTTACTTAGGTTATTTTAGGTTTAACTTTGGTTAACCTAGGCTTAGCCTTAATTAGCCTATGTTTAGTCTTGACATACTTACCTTTAGCCCTTTAGTTAGCTTTGGTTTGGTCTATGTTTTGTTTTGGTTTAGCCTTCATTAATCTAGGTTTAACCATATTAACATAAGTTAATTTAAATAAATTTTGTTTTGGTTAGCTTAACTTAAACCTAAGTTTAGGTTTAACCTACATTTAATTGAGGTTAACTTAGGTCTTGCCTTGGCTAATTTTAATTAAATTTAAGATTAATGGATCTTTAACCTACATTTGGCCAAAGTTTCACTACTAGAAAAAATGGTTTTTATGACTAAAACAATTTGCAACTAAAGTCCAAATTTAGTCATGCAATCTTATAAGAACATTACTAGTCATTACCATTGAATTGACTATAGACATTTAAATGATTAAATGACTAGTGATTATGCCTACATGATTAATAATGACTTTTGTATATATAATTTAGGTATCATATTGTACTAATAAAGGTTATATAAATATACTTTATAAGTAATCATAACCTAGGTATATTAAACATAACATAGGTATAATTGTACATACCTTATTTATAACGTTATGTCATAACCTGTTATAACCCTATATAACTTAATTGTAACCTATGGAGCCTAAAGATATAGCCTACATAATGTAGGTATAGCCATACATATAGTTTTCATATATAGCCCTAGATGTATAACCTTATGTCACTTATATATCCCAAGTCTAGCCTTACATAGTCAAGATACATCCCTATGTATAGCCTATATAACCTAGGTATAACCCAATATATAACGTACATAGCCCAAATATATCCATACATAACTTAATTATAACCGTACATAGCTTAGGTGTAGTTTGCATATAGCTTATGTAGCCTAAGTATAACCTATATATAGCCTTACATAGCCTATGTATAACCCTAGGTATAAAATAGGCATAGTTGATATAATCTAGGTCTAACATTATATCCCATAGGTATAACTTAGGTTTAACCTTACATAGTTTAGGTACACTTTAGATCTAACTTACATAACCTAGTTATAACCTAGTTATAGCCCAATTATAACTAGATAAAGCTTATGTATAGCCTTCGTATAACCTTAGGTATAACTTAGGCACAACTTATATAACCTAGGTATAGCCCTACATAGTTTACAAATAACCCTACATATAACTTATGCATAACTTAGCTAAACATGGATAAACGTGGCAAAACATAGCTATTTAGGTTAAATTTGGCTAAATTTGGCAAAACTTAGTTAAACATGGATATTTAATTTAAATTTGGAAAAATTTGGCAAAACAAAACTATTTAAGTTAAATTGGCAAAACTTGGTTATTTTAGTTATAGCCTAAGTATAATCCTAGGTTTCACCTACATAGCTTAAGTATAACCTTACATATCTTACATGACCTTTGTATAGCTTAAGTATAACCCTACATAGTCTATGTGGTCTTTGTATAGCCTAAATATAACCTTACCTACATTAGAAAAAAAATTGTCTTTTGTAATCAATAAATTTATGATTACAAGTCCTAAATGATTATATGTATGACTTTAATCATTTATTATTTTTTGGAATCATGTGTGTAAAAAGTCATAGTCATATATTAATGTGGGATGTGATAAGTAGATGATGAGGTGGTAACAAGATGAAGGACGTTAATTTTCATCATTTTTATTTCATTTATATGGCATCCATGATTGATGACAAAGTGGTGTTCATGTCCGATTATCATTACAACACTACAACAGATTGTGGTCGAAACCATTGCATGATGCCACCCAAATTTAATTTCAGTGGAATTGGACATGTCGCAAATCATTGCACTTGGACAGAAGTGACCACCTTCCACTTTAATCCCATTTACTATTGGATTTTTGTGGGATCCCAATGGATTTTGCCACTACATCCATTTTTTCACCGCACTTCATGAAGCATTCCCAAGTTCTTAGTTAGACCCAAGATGGGTCTAAATTACTCAAACAACGGAATTGTGAGGAATTCGGGGCACGCTCCCAGCTCTCAGCACTAGAAGGGGTGGAAGGGCATGCTAAAACTCTGGGATGGGACTAGGAAGAGTGACAAGCTTTAGTTACTTACTCGAACTTGCATCAAACAACTAACATGTTGGTTAGTTCACTTTTTGGATCACCTTTAGTGCTAGGACAAGCCACGGGCAACTCTGGACTCACAAGATTCACCACGGCCCGAACTCAGGGGAAGCCACCACCTTCCTGCATATAGTATTCTTTGCACCTCTCCGCGACACCCACATCCAAATGGCTTTTTGTCCGAGGACTCCCAAAGAGTAGTTCCGAAATTGTCTCGGTTTGGACTCTTGGGACTTTGCGAAGTCATAACTATTTGCTTAGACCTCTGATTGGGATGAGGTCTGAAGCAAACTTGTAGCTTGTCAATGGTGTGTCGCACTCTACTTGCACACACCGAGGTCAGGTCGATTCCCGACTTTTAGTGATCGGGAATCAAACTGCCAATTTGATTCCTAGCCCTTCTTTTTGCCATAACATGTGCTATAGATGTCCAAATGGCCTATGCAAGCCCATTTTCGACATCTACATTTCAATAGCTTTCCAATGATATAAAAAATAGCCCAATGCAAGGTGTTTTGACCCCTGCAATCAAATTCTGAAGTTTCAAGAGTCCCAGAGGACTCCCAAGTCCCCATTTTGAAAATATGAATTTCATCCTCACACTCTCTCAAAGTAGGGTTGCGACACTTCATATAGACATCACTGTGTTTTCCATTTTGATCCCACCATCGTTGGATTTACTAAGATCCCACTGGACCTTGCCACTTCGTTCAATTTCTTCATGTATTTGCATGCATATATATATGAAAATATGTTCCAATTTATTGGGATTTTTTTTTTACACTAGTATTAATTTTTTTATTGCAACCTTAACTTTGAACTTGCGACCAAGGCAAAGCCTTGCAAAGGTGCGGGCCAAGAGTGAAGCCTGGGAGTCACGTTTCATGCTCCTGGGAGTGTAGGAAAGTGTGATGGAATGAACCCCCACATTCCCAAGTGAACTTTCACTTTGGAAATTGGAGTCTCAATGGATTCCTGAATTTTCAAAGGGCAATTGAAAGGGTAAAAAGTCATTGGATTAAAGTGTTCTTAATACTATTGGAAAGCTTTTAAAATGTAGATGTCTAAAATGGGTTCGCATGACCCATTTGGGTACTTAAAACATAAGTTACATCTAAAAGAAAGGTCGAGAGTCAAACTTCTAATTTGACTCCCGATCACTAAAAGTCAGGAATTACCATGATTTCCTTACGTGCAAGTGATGTGCCACATATCGTTAGAAAGCTCTCAACAAAGGCTATAACTTTTATTTTTACCTCACTTCAATCGGAAGTCTGCACACAAAGTCATGGGCCTCCAAAGTCACAAAAGACCTAATTTCAGGACAAAATGACATTTGGGTGTTGGCCTCGTGACCAGGCACAGAGAATACTATAAATGGGAAGGTGGTGGCTTCCCCTAAGTCCGAGCCATGGTGAGTCTTGTGAGTCCATGTTTGTTTGTGGTTCATCCGTGCACCAAAAATGTTATAACTATGCATTAACCAACTTGTTGTTTGGTTTGTGTAGGTCTATGTGAATAATTGACCTGCTTGTCATTCGTCCTAATCCTCATCACGAAGCTCCAACATGCCCCTCTACCCTCAAAGTGTGACAAGCTAGGGAGTGTGCCCCAACTCCTTATCCTTTTGTTGTTTTCACATTTGGACTTGGAGTTCAATATATCAAGGAATTTGGGGGTGTGTCATCTTTCTTTACAAGGTACCATTTATGAAAAGACCACTTGTTTTGCTTATGTATGTATATTCATCTCATATGTCCAATCCCATTTACACGTATATGCATTGCGATGGAACATACATGTTCATCTACATTTATCCATTTACATACATGTTCCAAATATTGTTCCACATGTAGGTAGCCATGTGGTCATTTAAGTGTGGTCATTTACGTGTATCCAACCCCATTTATTCAAAATAACCAACAAGGACATGTCACTAATTAACTGACGCACTCCTATGTCCCTTGCTAGACCCACTTGAAGGTCCAAGTACGTTGAATTGCGGAAAGTTGGGACTTGGGAGCCGCTCCCGACTTCTAGCACTAAAAGGGGGGTAGAGGGGCGTGCTAGAAGTCCCGAGATTAGACTAGGAAGAGGGACAAGTATTATTTCGAATTTGTATCCAAAACCAACCATAAGAGGGTTAGTTCACATTCGGAAACACCCTTGGGCGTTGGGACAAGCCACGGGCACTTGGACTCATTTGACTCACCACGGCCCAGACTCGGGGGAAGCCACCACCTTCCCCCATATAATATTCTCTGTAGCTCTCCGCCGAGGCTACATCCAAATGGCACTTTTTCTTGGGACTCCCAAAGAGGAGTCCCAAAACTGTCTTGGGTTAGAGTCCTGGGACTTTGGGAGCTCATATCTCTCGGCTTCAACCTCCGATTGGAGTGAGGTCTAAACCAAAGTTGTATTTCTCCTTGAGAGCTTTCCAACGCCATGTTGCACTCCTTTAGCAGACGTCAGGAAGAGGTTGATTCCCGACTTTTAGTGGTCAGGAGTCAAACTGCCAATTTGACTCCCGGCCCTTCTTTTGCCCATAACTTGGACTGCAGATGTCCAAATGGCCCAGCGAGGGCATTTTGGGCATCTACACTTCAAGACCTTTCCATTGATATAAAGAACACCTCAATGTGAGGTGTTTTGACCCTTGAACTCGAGCTCTGAGTTTTCGGGAGTCTCGAAGGACTCCAACTTCCCACTTTTGGGGGTGTGAGTTTCATCCTCACACTTATCCCCAAAGTGGGGTTGCGACATTAACCTTATTGCCAATATTCAAGTATGGATTATTGGGTCATGCATGCATTAAATGACAAGTCAAGGATCATTTGTAGTAATGACAATTGGTACAAAATGAGTGGATAAATATAATTTGCATCATTTACACCCCAAATATGCATATACACATTAATTGATCCATATGTGGATTAATCATTGTTTGACTTTCCCACATTGCCTAGTGGAATTATGTACATCATATAATTAAGTCATAACTATAACTTCCCCATGTTGCAAATCTTCGAAAAAAATTGAACCATCTTGCATACAAATGGTTAACTCACACCTTGTAAACTATCATGATCACTCGGCAACAACATCATCCATGTCAGAACTAAAGCGCCCCCACCCCCCCAATCCCATCCCTCAACTAAAACCTCCACATGTTCCATCTCTATTGCATCAACTTCTTCCCCTTCATTTGCATTACCTGGATCATGATCTTTGGCATCAGTTTGAAGGTTTGCAAATGCCATAATGCCTTGCCCATCTATGTCTCCCCCAAGTGTCATGTCCTCCACCATAGTCATTACATGTCAAGCACGAAGTTCCTTTTGCACAACTACCCATCAGTCTCCACCATTCACCTTGTCCTCTAGAAAAAACACCTACAAACTAGAATGATAGAACAATTAATTATTTGGTAGACAATGGAAGATGTGTGCATGGTAAAGATATTGACATGCCCTCGTTTAAGACCTATGTATTGTTTAGGTCATCATTACACCAAATGGGGCCAACCTTCATATATACACAACTTTGGATATTTCTTGTCAAATAGAATATGTTTACAAGGATTATGGTCATGGCTGAACCATACTTGTGAGACCATTGCTAGGAGCACATAAGGTTTTAGGTTTGCATTCACTCGTCGCATGTGGTTCATTACAAAAAATCCATGTTCATCTTGTTGCACGGTTATTGCATTCCCTTGTGTGTGAACAAGTATCCATGTACATTTCATCAATGTTACACGTTGGCTAGTGTAAGACACTATAATTATTTCTTTTAACATGCCCACATAATGCAAAGGCCATTACAATGTTCCTGTTTCATACAAAATTGTGGCTACCTTGCTTGAATATGCATGCAACACCACTATCATATGTGGCATGTGTTGGCCCTATCTCAACATCAACCTTGTAATGGTTTCCATATGCCCACAAATTGTTGTATGTATAGGCCAATGTTAATGTTGGGCAAAAATAAACCACCATGTCAGGGTCTATTGCCATTCCATTTGCCATTTGTGTCCTAACATGATCCAACAACCACCTTGCAAATGTTGGGATTTCTTGTGCCAAATGAGGTGGCTACACAATGGGCCCATGCATGGCTACACGATGGGCCCACGCCCACACCGCCTATCCATTACCAACACCTTGAATTCTCTTCAGTCCTCTTGCAATTGAGGCCTTGTTTCTTGCCACATTCTACGGGCATAGCCCAAGGTGTTCCACAACACATTAAATACTTCATTCCACTAGCACATTTGCATTGAACAATCATTCCCACCACTAGCACATTCCATTGAACAATCACTCCCATTAATTAAAATGAAATTGTATAGTTCCACTTTGGGAACCTTTTAACCCCATGTTCCACTTTGATGTTCCAATGTGCATACGTTATATCACTATGTCATTTCCACTATAATCTTATGGACAAAAAATCCACCACAAATCCACCAACATGTTGCTGTTTGAAATGTATATTTGTATAATGCATATGTTGGCATAAAATTTGTGATTACATGTTCACGTATTGCTTTTAGCTCCATTGCATTCAATATCTTAAATTGAACATGCCTTTCCAACACTTCACCAATGTTTGTTTCCTCTTCATTAGCGTCCCACATGCGATGATGCATGTGCAAATATAGTGCAAAATATTATGTGCAAAACCCTAGAGCTTTATCATACATGTAGCCATATGCCTTGCAAGCTTCTAGCCAACCCAATTCCTCACATAATTTTTTAGGACTAATACATATCTCTCCATTGGGTATATTGTAAAGGGGAAGGTGGTGGTTTCCCCCAAGTCCGGGTTGTGGTGAGTCTTGTGAGTTCGAATTTGCTCGTGGTTCGTCCTAACACCAAAAGTGTTCCAATTATGCACTAATCACCTTGTGTTGGTTTTGCGCAGGTCCATGTGAGTAGTTGATGCTTGTCACTCTTCCTAGTCCCATCCCGGAGCTCCAACACGCCCCTCTACCCCTGAAGTGCTGCGAGCCAGGGAGCGTGCCCCGACTCCTTGCTCTTCCGTTGTTTTCAATTTGGACTCACATTTGAGTCCATTAAGGAGCTTGGGAGTGCGTCAATCATCATCGTCACCACAGCCAAAAATCAACAAGCTTAGATCCAAAACAAGAACTTCGTCAATGAAGAACAAAACCCAAAGAAGGCAATGCAATAGGAAAAGAGAAGAGAGAGAGAGCTTGACCAAAAGTTATCGTTACTGCTGTGGAGTTTTAGAAATGATGGCCGACATAGTAAGCGTCTAAAAAGGTGTTCAGTAAGATGGCTTCCATGCCACCTAAGGTGTAAACTGTGAACATCTCCGAAAACTTCGTCTTGCTGCATTCCAAAGTGGCCCCTAACACCACTTCACTTGTTGGAGTGACGGTCCCTTGTGTTAAGTGGACCTTGATGGGTTTGGCCACTTTTGTGGTTTCCCATCCAAGTTACTTTATTGCACTTGGGCTCACAAACAAATGCATGGTTCTTGAATCCAAAAAAAAAAACACCATCAATTCCTGCCTTGATTTTAAACATGATTAAATTAGGGCCCAACTTGGCCACACTTGCCTTTGTAACAAACCCCTTTTGTGCCTAGTCTTGTCTTACCTTTTTGTTGTCCTTGGCAAAGTGCCCCAACTTTTCACAATGAAAGCACTGGACTTTGGCAACATCCCGCGACTTTTTCTTCATTGGAGCTCCTTTTTCCTTGGGTGGGTTTTTATCCCACTTCCTCTTTTGGCCCCTCTTTGGACTATTTGTAGCCCGTGTTACATTTCCGATGCTCACCCTTGTGATGAATTGGAAAACTAACGTTGTTACCGCTTTCTCGTGCATTGAGTCATCTTCCATGCACTCCACAACCTTCATCATCTTTTGATAGGTTGCGGGGACCTCACTTCTTTGCAAGATGGCATTGTGAGCCCAAGGCTACAAGCCATGTAGGAAAGTTACCTCTTGCACATACTCTTTTTTCATCGAGATGAGGTTAAGTAACGACCCAAAGGTTTGCACATACCTTCCTATCACCATAGGTTTGTTGGATTGGCACAAGTTCAAAAGTTTTTGTCCATCCTTCGAGATCTAATTGTGAGTTGTAAACCTTTCATTCAATTTAGCCTTGAATGCATTCCAAGGCAAACTCTCCATTAAGTTTGGTTCAACATCCTTTCATGTCGTCCACCACTTGAAGGCATGGTCTTTTAGTAGAGATTGCACCAACCTAAGTGGATCAACATCTGTGTTGATCATTTGGGATTCAAAGTAGGTCTCCATTTGGAATGCCCACTACTTAACCCTATTTACCCTTGTATCTTTTCTCGTGAAAAGATCTGGCATTTGGGTCCTCATGGCCTTTGCGGTTTCATGCTTGGCTTGGCCCCGTTTTCTTTGTGAACCTCTTTTAACTCCAAAGAGTTGTGCATTGGTTTCCCTTTCGTTCAACAGTAAGCCTTGTAGGACCTTTAAGACTTTTGCCATGGCATTCATGGTGAGTGCTGGAAGGGGTTCCTTTGCTTGTTGGGCCTTAACCTTGGCCCATTCTACTTCCAACTCCAACCGAGCTGTTTACTTGGCCAACTTTTTGGCTTTGGCAACCTTTTCTACTTTGAACACCACTATTTCTGCCTTAGTGTGGCGTGAGTGCTTCATAATAAGTGACCCCATCCACTGCTTTCTTTCCCATTTGAACACTTGCCACATCAAGATTTAACCTTCATACCATATGACACGCCTTTTCTTGCTTGTCACCTTGCACTCCTCACATTTTGCCAAGGTCCTTTCACATTGATTCTTTTAGCTTTTAGCTACCTACGTTCCCCATGACACATTGGTTAGCCCCAAAGTCACAACCATTCGAGATGGATTCAGACTTTCTATTTAGTCTCACTAAACCTTATTATCAAAACTAAGTTTTAGTTTAACTTGGAACTGGCCCAAGTTTGAATCCTAAAGTTGGATCACATGGTTGAAAGCTAAATCAGCCCCAAGCTGACTTGTGGGCTTTCTGGGACCAACTCCCAGAGTTGGTTTAAAGGATTTAATTTGAGACGACCCGAGTTGTCCAAGGGCCAACCCTCTCTCAAGGTTTGGGTCTTGAAGCTTTAAAGGGACAACTCCTAATCGTCCCAAACATTTTAACAAGCTTACACCTTTTTGGAGTGACTTCAAATAACACTTAATCATCAGTTGAAAGTTTTAAGGGGAAAGTGCCTTGCACGATAATCCTGAAAACAAGCCCCAGTCATCCTTTTTGGCCAACAAAGCTTGAATTCCCTCTTGGCCATGCAGACCTTGATGTTTGGACATTTCCCGACTCCTCAAGGAGTTGAACCTTGTGGAGCCACTTATGGCCTAACTCTCATATCGCCTTAGTGCCCCATTAAGGTGGTCTCAATGTGAGGCCTGCATCTGCTCAAGACACTCTTCAACAGAAGGGCATGTCACCTCCCCAAGTGGTGGCACATCAATGCTTGCAACCAAAATGCTTTCTAAAACAGAAAGGAAATGGTGCTAAAGTGCATCACCAGGCAAGGTGTCACTATATTAATAAAATGCATTAGGAAAGGATGCCCTCCAACCCCAAGAGCGGAAATCTCAGCCTGAAAATCGACCAAAATCTACCTTTTGGCATTTCAGAGTTCAAGATGCTGAGACAAGACACACTTGAGCCAAAAGCATCTGGCTATTCCATAACATGCAACCCCATCCCAAATCACTTGTGAGATTTGATCGACTGATTGGCTCAAACCCTGTCACAAGCAACATGAGTGTTTAAGAAACTACTGCATTGGGCATTAGGAAAGAAGGGCTGATATAAAGGGGTGTGAGAAATCAACTTGGAACATACTATTCAGCTAGAGTGGGACTTCAAGTTTCAAAGCTCAAAGACAGAAAATCCGCAACTGGCACTGGAAAAAAGACGAAGCTGGGCATTCGCTATCACACGAAAGAAGAAAGCAAGCCGTCTAGGGAGTGATGGAATGCAATGTGCTGCAAAAGTCTGCAAAAGTCTAAACCTTAGGGCTAGAAAAAAGACCCAAAACCCTAGAAATTTGAAAAACATCCATCAATGCAAGGTCATTAAAATCTTATGGAACCAAAGCTCCATAAGATTTCGGGGTTGTACTGGATCCGAGATAAGGGCGGGTCCTAGGGTAAAGTTTAAGTACAGGTATTTGAAGAGATATCGAGGTCAGGGTAGAGTATGTATAATCAAAACCGAAACCACTGGTTCTTACCTGGAATTTTGGAGAACCGCCCAACACTGGTCCTAACCCAGCACCTGTAGAAACCACACACTAGCAAGTACCAGAACCGCCCAACACTGGTTCTAACCCAGCACCTGTAGAAACCACACACTAGCAAGTACCAGTACCCTTGTCCCATCCTATCGATCAACCTTGACTGTATTTTTTATGTGGTTAAGTTTCGTAGGCCGACAGTCAAACCCTGTGGCAGTACCTTGCGCGCGCTGTACTAACACCCGAAAAGGTCATATGGGGGTGTTTAACGTCCTGCCAAAACCCTCTCCCATCCAACCTTCTTTGTCCTCTTTACCGCCTAACCCACTCGACGACTATTTGGTACCCTTCTGTTTTTAGTCATTGTAGGAAATGCCTTCCCCAAAACCGTCTATTCTTCATAAACGTCATTGGGGACTGGCTACTACCTAGAATCCTGACCCAAATGGGTCAGTTCCCACCTTGTCGCATTAGTGGCACTGTCAACAAGCCCTGCACTACAGGTCGGAACCGGCCCCTATATGAACTATAGGTAGTACAAAGTGTTGACAGGACAGGCAGCAGGAACTGGCCTCACATTATAAGCCATAGCTGACACCCAGATGACATTCACCAAACACCCAGTGGGATTATTTGACCCAGAACCCACCAGCGCCCATCCTTTGGAAACCCCCTTATGATGGCGTTGTGGATGAACTACAACTGAGTTACCATGGTTCCAACTTGGTAACCTTCCACATAACTCCCCACTTGACCACCTAGGTAGCTACCTATGAAGTGGGCAATTACATTGGCAAGTAGGTAGGGAATGCAAGTGCAAATTGTGCAAGTGAGAAAGTAAGGTACTTGGTGGCAACTAGGTAGGTGAATGGTTAGTGCATAGCTAACCACTGTGATTAGCTATGGGACAGGAACACAATGAAAACTTGTTTCCAATCCACACACCATCCATTCTGCATGGTGCGCTGGTGGCTGTTAGTTGATTCTGGCCAACTTGTACAAAGCGTAGACAGAGTACAATATGGGCCTGGTTGATGGTAATAAGTATCAATTACCATAAGCTCTGACCAAGGAAGAGGCCATGTGAACTAATTAAAGTAGGAACCAGCAAATGACACTGGCCACAACCTCGTTTACCGATTTCTCAATTGCAGGATTGTACTAAAAGTCTTCCTTTCACCTATGGACTATGGACCTCTTTTACCGATTTTTCATTTGCAAGATTGTACTAAAAGTCTTCCTTTCACCCATGCGCTCCATAATTTCTTCTTCAATTATATATGGTACCACTTGAACTACTGTAAAAATCCAGCTGCAAAAGATGACCACCTGCCATGCCATTCACAATGTAGGATGCATGCATATCTGCGCCCTTCCATTGAGATTTCTGCCGTGTGGGAAATTAAGGACCTTTTCTGTATTGCAGGGATCCCAGATGGGTTTTTGGATCACAATAATCTTACTATGTACCTGACTCTATGTGACCTTCCTTAGAAGCGGCAATTGCCAGTTTTGGATGCTAGGGGTGCTATCAAAATCATTTCATAATGTGAAAATGTCAGGGCCGAACCCCTTCCACATTGGATCCTTTGCAACTCCGTGGTTTGAACTCTGTATTACTTAATGGTAATCCTTGGCTCACATCTTACTGGAGGATTATGCCTTCATATGTTGTCATCTCCTTTCATAAATGGCCAAATGACTACATCATTTCCTTGCAGCCTTCAAATTTTGTCAGTGTGGTATTGAGGGTTTGAAAGGAAAGGGTGTTGAAGGGTCCACTCATGCCAAAAAGGACATTATTGCCTAACCGAATTCTTCAGGCTCCTAATTTCTCAGCTTCTGTCATATGTATCTTTTAACCCCTGTTTCGAAAAGAGTAGCATGTGATGTATGTGAAAACTCCTTCCAACCAGAACCTGTATCCATAGTTCCCCAAGTATGTTTCATGGAAGATTATACCTAAACCATCAGCAAATTAATTTAGTATGTTAGATTGAGTAGACCTAAATTAGAAACTTATCAAATATGGGTGCTTGACATTTTGTTTGGATAGGAAGTACTCCTCAAGAAATAAAGAATCAGCTTTTACCCCTTTTAAAAATTCTGAGCCTGGATTGGTGACCAGTCCTTCTTCTGATATAGTAAATTTGATACACAACACTGATTCTAACATTCAAGAATAGTGGCTGGGAGAATTCATTTTGCAAATAATAGGAGCTGGGTAACAATGAATAGCCATCATGGTAGGAGTTAGACACACTCAAGTTAGCACATAATGTTTGAAAAATTGTTTTGAGAAATAGTTGCAAGTGTCTTCAACTTCAATTATTTGTGTCCTGGAACTACAGAATTAAGTGTACAATTTCCTTATCACCAAGGTAAAATTGTGATATCATAATCATCCATTAAAATTCATTCTATTTTCTGGGGTTGGTTTCATACATGTCAGATCATTCAATGAGGCCACAATGATCCATCAATACTTACGAATGCAATTGAGTGAATTTTGTCCATCAAATTTGCCAGGTCATTTTCATCCTCTGTATTTCAAGCCGCTTCATGGGCTTACATTGATTCACAATACTCAAAGACCTTGCATAAAAAGGCACAGAAAACTTGCCTTTTAAAACCCTTCATTTGGCTCTGAAAACGCACCCCAAAAAACATTGGAAAGTTTAGTTTTATGTGCAAGCTTGAAAGAGAAGATGTCCCAAGAGATATCCAATGCAATAAAGTTCAAAGTGCACAACATGCAAATTAGTCGTCAAGTATTACATGTAGGGTGACATCCTAGGAGCAGGCACCAGCCAAAGGTGGGCATGCCTTTGGGGGAATGCCACGCCTCAAGGGCATTCCTATTCCTAAACCAATAATGAGATCAAGCTTTACAAATGGCCAGGATCTCAAGGCTCTATATAGTGGGCAGTTACACATATGGACTTCATTGTGTTTTTATAGCGGATGCTTCTGGAGCTTGCCCTACCCATACTTAGTGTAAAGGCCCTACCCTTTACACTACAAAACATATGGTAGGACTTTATGAGTTGCTATTTGAGTTGCACAAGTGGTGCAAA
>Ga0116227_10007854_pt1 | contig 20551 bp, 7 predicted proteins | sample S1TSphgellanicum_FD_89693 | JGI IMG/M metagenome (GOLD analysis project Ga0116227, IMG submission 89693) | Host-associated microbial communities from peat moss isolated from Minnesota, USA - S1T2_Fb - Sphagnum magellanicum MG | ecosystem: Host-associated > Plants > Peat moss > Unclassified...
GTAGGGTAGGGGTAGGGTAGGGTAGGGGTAGGGGAGGGGAGGGGGGAGGGGTAGGGGAGGGGTAGGGTAGGGGGAGGGTGGGGTAGGGTGGGGGGGGGGGGAGGGGAGGGGGAGGGGGGGGGGGGGGGGGGGGGAGGGGAACAAATTCACAAGGAAAGATTTTTGTGATAACTCGTGCAAAGATGGGAAACAACAAAAAAAGAACAAACAAAGTCATAAAAATGAATGGGAAGTGAAAAACAAAAACAAAAATCATGTGGAGGGAATAAGAAATGAAGAAAAAAAACAAATTGCAATAATGGGAGTTTGAGCCAAATCCTTATTGGGCCCAAATTAATCTAACAAAATTTTGTTATGGAAATGAACCATTTTGTGGGATTATAAGGATTTAAAAACGTTTAAACAAAATAAAGGTTAAATTGAAGATAATTGGAGTTTTGGAAAACTTGCAATTTAAGAGACGCTAGAATAATGTTTTATCCACCCTAGGTTCCAAGCTAGGAGGGTGGTTTAGATAGGGATAGGAGAGGTAGATTGGCTAGCCTAGAACAAGGTATACACTATCATACCCTATCCCTAGATTGGTTAATGTGCCAAAAGGTAAGGGCAACTTTGGGGAGGGGCAAGGACAACTTTCAGATTTTTTTTATGCAGGTCTAATTACTTAAAAGAGTTATAATAGGTCATGGTTTCTTGCTCAAGCTCTTTCTTGTTGACCTTTCATTAGAATTTGAAGATGTTAGGATGTTCATGAGCATTAGGGTTGAAGGTTGAAACATGACGTGAATATTTAAATAAGCTTAGAGGGGGACTAGATGCATCATTAACAAACAAGTAAAGGTGGTTACTCACTCATGAAGGATCACACTTTTAAAACAAGATCAACAAGAATCCTCATTGGGAGGAAATGGAGGTGGTGGTGGGAATTCAAAGATTTTTTTGATGAGGAAAACCACTTACCTCACAAGGAGGAGGTAGTGAGAAAGCAAGCAAGTAGGGGTTTTGAAAAATAGAAGGCCTTGAAATAGTAGAAATGGGGAGGAGTACAAAAAAGGGAAATGAGGAACAAGGGGGGTTTTTTTATACTTGCAAATCTCCCTTTGGTTTCTCATTTTTTTCTTTTCTCTAGTTTGACACTCTTAGTATGATAAAATTGAACATCATGGACCTTAGTGTTCACTTCTTATGAATATTGGACATTGGCCTCCTCCAACCATTGAAGGGAATTGGTGAAGACAATGGGGATGTTATGGTATGTAATCAATACCATAACAATGTCACTATTGAATGGCCATGACTAAGTGATGTTGTTCAAGTTGCTCTACAATTTTATTTTATCTTCTTGTTTACTCTTTTCTTTAAGGCTCATGTTCATGTTTTTCATGTTGGGTGATTATTTAATATTGTGTTGTCAAATTTTAGATTTTTGTAACCTTATTATGGGGTGATCCCCCAATTCTCAATACCATGTTTGAAGATAAAACTTGTGCTAGATCACTCTCTTATATACATACACCTTGCATTATTGTGTGTTCAATTTTTGGAAATTTGGACATTAAACTACGTTATAATATACCATTGTTGTATTCAACACATGTGGTGACATAGGTCTTGTTTAATTATGATAGTAGAACAAGTATTAAAAAAAAAAATTGCCACTATGACAACATTCCACAAGGGGCCAACATCCTTGGAAATGCAAAATTTTGTGAACATAAATGTTGTTGTTGGGCCCTTGGACCCATGCCAATGTTGATCTTGTGGAGATAATTGTTTTTAGATTTCAACCAAGAAGCCTACCAAGTTAATAATCACCACTATTGTGAAAATATTTGTAAGAACTACAGACATTTGGATGGGTTTCTAGAGTATTAAGTTTAATAGTTTGTGATGTTTCATTAAATGCATGTCTTGGTATTATGATGAAAGTTTGTTTCTTTTTTTTCACCATCATAGAAGTTGGAGTCATTTTGTCACAAGAAATGAATTATGGTCTTTGGTTACAATCCACATAGTCCATAGAATCCAACAAGTTCTAAATATTGTTTTATAATCTTCATTTGAGCATTATGGCTTTCATTAAAAGCTTCGATTTTTACATGTTATGAATGTTGTGAAAGAGGAAATAATGGTTTTCAAAATTTGGGTTGCAATTTAAAAGCAATATCTATAGCTATTCAAAGCCCCAACTCACTATGTTCCCCTTAACACTAATGCAACTAAAGGGGCTTGCATTTCTAGAACACATCCTTTTAACATTAAGGTGGCCACCATCCTCATCTATTCCAAAGGAAAAAAAAATCTCAAATTTTAGATAATAAAAGGCCATGCCAAGATGTCATAGCTTGTGAATGATGTTGGTGAAACTTATCAAGCACTTTGGAAGCAAAATAAATCATAATTTGTTACAACAACTCAAACAAGCAATGTTGAATAGTGGGAACACATAGGATACTTTAGTTGTGGGAATTCATGATGTTCTATGTTGCAACCTTATTCATGTTGCAAGTATGTTTCACTATTATCCACGAGGAATGATGCAATGTTGATAGGAAGTCTTGCGAAGGAATGTGGGCCTTTAAATGAAATTGTACATCACAAAACCATACTTGAAGTACACCCACAAGTATATTTGACTATTCAACTCATGATGCTTCTTACTTGTTCTCCTCCCCTTTGTTGTTAATGCCTCTTGCTTTTAGTATCACCATTTGAACCCAATTGGAATCCAATTAATGTTCATATTTGTGGTTAATTATCCATAAATATGTGTGATCTTATTGTGATGCTTTCATAGTGCACATAGGGTCTACAAGGTTTGGGCTTTGATGTAAATTTTAGTGCAACTAAATATTTTGATCAACAAATCATGTTGACTTTTACATTGGGTGATTGAAAACCACTAGCAAAAGCTTGTGGGCAAGGTCTCCTCTCTAATAATAGTATACTTATTTATAATTTGATCTACACCATTTCATGAATTCTCTTGTTGTTTCCTTATACATTTTTATTTTCCTTTCTTAACCAATGTTTTTGATATGTTACGATATTGGGCTTTAAAGAGTTCATCTAAAGTGAAAATTTTATCAAGATTCCAATCAATCACTTTACATGGAAATTTGTTGTAGTATGCATGGATTTTTTTTTGCAAGCCTAGTAATGAAAAATACAATGTGGTTGTTTATGGTCTACATGATAAAGTAATATTTGTTGGTTTCAACAATGTGCATGTTTATGGTGCCAAATTTTTTTTTTTAATGTGATGGATACATGAAGGACTAAAATTGCTTCACAAAGGAAGCTAATTAAGTACTCTCTAAAGCTTAATGAATTTATGAACTTTGTTATTTTTTTTGTTTGAAAAAACTTTATTGCAAAGAATTATATCTCCTCACAAGTAGTGCAGAGTATTGATTTGTGTAAGGTGTATGTTAGTTATTTAGTGTTTTTGGCTAGAGCATGACGACTTCCAATTCTTGAACTTTCTTCACTTCTAAGTTCCCAAAATCAAGTGATCTTTTCTAATGGCAAAGAAAATTTGTACAACTCCATGTTGTATTATTTAATGTATGCTTGGACATTTGCACATGTTAGTCCAATAGACCACATTTTATGAAAACCATTTTTTTCAAACCCAATTTCCAAGTCCCCATGCTCGCTTTAACATTTTGCATACATATATCTCATTCAATTACACAATCCCTCCTCAAAGATAAAAAATTGTGCTTTGAAAAGTTTTGAACACATTTGAACTCATTTTGATGTTAAATCAACTTGTGTGTAAAGTAAACCAATGTTGTGTGCGACACACCATTCATGTACACTATTTATTTAATAAACATTTCAATTGTTTACACAAACATTTTAATAATAGTTTCAAAATTCATGAGTTCATGATGATGTGGCAATTTAGACCTTGAATGTACATTATTACAAATTTATGTGTGTAATTTCACCTCATTAGTTTGATTTTTAAAACTATCTATGGTTTTTCATCATATGATTGTTGCATGTTTCAAATGCTACTATGCGTTGTGAGATTTATTGACAATTTTTTTAATTTTAAAATTATTATTTTTTCATGTATTTAAGGGGTGGTAAGAAAAATAAAATAAATAGTTGAATTACCTTGGTAGCCACAAGAAAAGTAAGATGAGTAAACATAAAACACTAACAAATTCCATCATAAAATTATTGCACATTGAATGTTCTGAATGATCAAAGAACGATACTTCATCACCAACGTGCATTAATTTTTAAATTTCACATCTACTTCATTAGGTTTTTCTAAATGCAAATAGTTGTGAAACTTATTTTTCACCCTATAAAATTAAATGTTTCAAATGTGTTAGGTATGTTCTAACAAAAAAATTATTTTATTTTTTCCATGATGCCCTTGAATATACGATGATATGTATATCTTAAATTAGTACATATTTATTTCATTAAGTTTTTTAGTTTAATAGCAGTTTGAACATTGTATTGACCAATCAATTTCAAACATATTTGTTCCTTACTTCTATTACATTAGAGTTTATCAAATTTTGTATTCAACTTACCATAAACTCAATGAAAGGCCCAATAGTTTCATAATGAAAATTTAAAAGATTCTGAATTTACTTTCTTATGCTTACATCATAATTTTTTTCAATTTAAAATTGAACTTTGAAATGCCACCTTTTTTTGGGTCTATTTGACTATCTTTTCTTCCAAAATCACATTGACTACCCAAACTAAAACAAGAAGATTATTAATGTAGTTGGAGTTAGAACTAGTTGTTGGCGAGGGCTGGGCTTTTAGCCTAGGTTTGGGGCCAAAGCCAAGTGGGGGAAAACCTATCACAACACCTGCCCCAACAGATCTAGGTGTGCGAAAATCGGCCCTAGGCTCAGCCTAGGTTTTTCAAAGGTCAATTGGACCCAGTAGAAGACCATGCCTAGTGGGTCTTAAGATATTGTTGCTTGAGGTTGGGTTTTTAAGTATGTAATATAAGGTATATAGGCCATGGTATAGGGATTTGGGGCTAAAGTTTAGGGTCCCTTAAGTCTAAAATTAATGTGCTACTAAACACCTTGGACTTGGGTCATTCTTCCCTCTCTAGGAACACCCAAGAGATTGTTTCAAGTAATACTAACCCCCTTACAATTTGGCCCCTTTTTTTTAGTACCCTCACATGGCTAGGTATCTGCACCCAATGTATATTAGTTTAATTAAAGGAATGGGATATGGGTATAGATAAGTTTACCCGAATTTGTTCATGGTTTGTTTCTCCTTACTTACCTCTCACACTTCCTACCTACTAACCCTCTTATGGTGCATTCACATTTGATGTTAAGTCAGTGTTAAATGAAAATCTAGGTGGGATCCTAGGTAGCATGCAATGTTAAATAGGTGATAACTTAATGTTAAGTGAATGTTAACTGAACATAAAATTTTCATGGTAACTAGGTTTAAGTCCTAAATGACTAACATGATGTTAGGGAACTTAACACTAGGGTCCCTAACACCAAGTGTGAACAAACCTTTAGTGCAATTCTCCAGATACCAAATAGCAAAACACAGTTACATCAACACTTAGGCTAAACAACCCACAACCTCTGGACAACAACACCATTGTAACCTTGTACAACAAGCACAAATACCAGCACCTTTTTTCCCTACTCCCAATTCAAGGTCCACCACCTCTCTCCCTTTACTTTACTTATTGGACAGCAAGCACTAACAACCCTGCATACACACACTTGGACTTGCTACTTAACTCCTTTTCTACTAAACATCACAATACCCACATTTCAAAATTGAAATTCCCAACTCCTTCACATACACTAGTGCACACTATCAAAAGCCTCCGACTAAAATGCCCATATTCCATAAGGAAAATAGATCTCTCTTTCCTCTTGAGGTTGTTTGTTCTTCTCCTCTCTTTTCAGGTTTGTTGGGGTAGCCCATTTTTGTTTTCATATTTTTTGTGCATTTTCATCTTCATGGCTGAGTTTTCCTGTTTACTGACAAACCTTGTCACAGAAATTTAGTGCACATTTTTGTCACTTAGGAAGTTGTTAGGAGGTGTGAAGGGACTATTATTTTTTTTAACACTTGGAGAATGGAGGATGCTAGGGTTAGGATTTATCCTAAGTGGAGTGATGGGATGAGGAGATAGCAGAAGATCCGAATGAAAGACCTCATGTATCTGATTCAAAAAGTAAAGGAAATTTTGAAGCTAGTGTATGTGGAGGAGTTGGAAATTTCATTCAAAAAGTAAGGAGATTTTGAAGTTTAGTGAGAGAGCATCCCAGCTTGGATACATTGAAACCAAATGTGCTCCGCAGAGTGAGAGTCATGTTGGATTCCTAAAGAGTGTTTTATCTGGCTATTTTGCAATAGTTGTGCAAGAGATTATAGCTTAAAAATTCCATGAACTGCTCATTACACTCTTCCAAACTGCTCATATACTTCATCCACCACAGGCCGGACCTGTGCTTTTCTGCTCTGTAATAATGAGTCACCATTTCTGGAAACTGAAAGACCTCAACATGTGCATCCTTTGTTGTTTGAAACCTAGCATTCTACTGTGAATGAGACATTGCTGCTATACTTCTGCTGTGGTTGTGGTTACAGCAAAGACAAACAGATTCACAAGCAAGGCTCACAAACAAGGCTCTTGCTTTCCGTTGTTTGTTGGTTCATGAGCTTCTTTAAAAGTCTCCCTTCTCAAACATTTGGTTGATTGTGTTTGATTTTGTCTTTAGCCATGTTACTGGTAATGCCATCTCACTGTCTCCACAAAAAGAATTTGCAACTTCTATTTGCCGCTCTAATTTCAGCTTTGGTGTTCTAATGCAGACAGTTGTTGCACACAATGCAATACACCAGATTCATGACAACAGGACCTGATTTACATTCAGAATTCAGCCTGCAAGTGACAGAAGAACATGAGCATTTCAGTAGGTGAGTAGTTATGTCTAATGTGCACTCCTATATTTCAAACACAACTTAGTTTAGAGTTATAAACCTTAGTTCCAATGAGTTGTTTGCAACTTAAATGGTAAGTTCAACCATTTGGACTGAAGGACAAACTATCCAGACAATTGATTAAGACCGAGAGATTATCTGTTTGATTATTGTCTTTGGAATCTCCACAATTTTTCTGTCAAGAGTTTCTTGATTCTAAGTGGAAAGCTTCTCAAAAGCCCATTGTTGAAAGAGAAGAGAAAACACATGCTGAGGTGAAATATCCATGCCTAGAGGTAGTAACCCTAACTACATTGTACATTAGGCTCCTTTTGGAAGCCATGAAAGCTGCAAGTTTATACCCTGAACTGGTGGAGCAAGGTGGGAGGAACCCACAAGGCCTTGGACTTGTTCTATTTAAACTTTCTCCTGGATGCCAACCCAAACTGATCAAGCTGGCACTTGGTAAATCAGGAATATGAGATTGAGAGCTTTAGCAACAAAGAAGCCATGCCATCAGTGAACCCTGGATCCTGGAGGTAACAGCTACTTTCCAGTAACTTGAATCCTTGCAAGGTGCAATCACTTTGGAGGACATATGCTGAACACTGTGTGTTTTACCCTACACAAAAACCATTCAACCACAGCAGGTAAGCTCCCAATAACTATCTAGCATTGATTCAGAGTTCATAGTTGCAGAGTTTGAAATTTTCCATTCCTTACACTTCACACTGCATGACAAGATGAGTTAACGCCCATTTGGGGAAATATTATTCACACTGTATTCTTGTTTGGCATGTCAACCTGAAGAGCTTATTCCCCACTGTAAATCCCAGCTTCAAATCCACAAAAATCAACTTCAACTACAGTGCTTCATAACTGTAGTTTTGTCCCTCAAATATTCAACTGCAATATGACTTTGACTTGCAATGTTAGTTCTCAGTCCCTTTTGCCCCCAAGATACACAGGATTGCACTACTGCTGCTTGGCAATAAAAGAAAATTTTGTAGTTGGAAATGCTTGTTTGGATGAAGGACTACTATTCCTTTGGAATGCTGCAGACAACACATGCTTCTCTTCTATTACTTTAGCTCTTAATCCTGGTTCTTCAGCAACTACTGGTCCCAAAAGGAAGGTGAACAAGAAATAAAGTTGCATAAGGAAAACTAAGGGATTTGAGAAAGACCATGAGTAGAAAAACAAGGTCATTCTTGGTTCATCAACCAGAAAATAAACTTTTAAGAAAACTCACTCTTATGCTTCAGCAATCTCTGCAGCCTTGGCAGTACCAAAAGGATCGTGTGTAGGCCCAATATCTTGTCCAATGTGCCTCTGGACCAAGCGCTGCAGATCCGACATCACCTTGTGCTCACGCTTGGCCTTCTCCTCATAGTTGAACATGGCAAGTGCCCTCTTATCCTCAGCACTGTAAACCTGGTTCTCCTTTCGAATTCGGATGGCATTCATTCTTTGATGGCGACTTCCGCTCATGACATACCCAAGGTCCTCAAATTTGGAAATCTCATCAGCTGACAATCCCACCTCCCCTCGTCGAGGAATTCGCTTACCCTGCTGGACATACTGAGCCATGGCATCTCCTTCTCCAGGTCGCAGCGCACCACCATAACTAATGTGTCCCTCTGCTCTCGGTGCTGGCGCTGGCCCTACCATAGGTTCAATGTCAAGGCCGCCACCAGCAGCCTTCTTCTGGGCCTCTAGCATCTCTTTGAACTTGATGGCCTCTTCATCAATTTCAACAACATCATCATTGTCTTCATCACCTTTCTCCTCTGCTTCCATCTCGCCATCAGAATTGGACTCCTCTGAAGGGCTCTTGGCATCATCGCTGTCAGAAATTGTCAATAGAGATGCTACAGGCTTCTTCTTGCTTTTATGTCTTGGACTCCACTCTCCTGCCTCCACTTCTTCATCATCTTCTTCTGTCAGAGACTTGGCTCTACCCTTGCCATGGTGCATTTCTGCCACTCCCAACTTCTCTCCTTCTTCCTCTTCATCATCCTCCGCTTTCTTGCGTCTGCTCAGCCCTCTGTCCCTGTCCTTCTTGTGTTTTTTCAGCGTGCCCTCTCCCCGCCTTCTTTTGTGTCCTTTGTCCTCGTCATGAGCCCGATGCTTCCTTCTCCTCTTCTTCTCCTCGTAACTCCCACTGCGCCGTTTCCTCCTCTTCTTGTGACTCGTCCTCACGTCCGAATCAGAGTCTTCACTGCCACCTCCCCGTTTCCTCCGCTGCTTGTAACCCGTCTTCACATCCGAATCAGCTTCTTCTGAATCTTGTTCTTCCCTTCTTCTGCCATGATGTTTCGAAACATGCTTCCGCGACTCTTTCGACTTCGATCCACGGCCGTCCAGTCCCGAGTGTCTCTTGTGCTCAACAACGGCCAGCGACCTCCCATTGCCCTCTGCTTTCCAATTTCCCTCATCCTCCTCAACTGCTGCATGCGCATCTTCGCTTTCAATGTGATCAGATTCCTCGTCCTCAACCTCCTCTACCATCCTACTCACGACTCCTCCTCCTCCACCTTCCTTGCCCCTTTCCACCGGAAGTTGTTGGTTGCGAACAGGACTGGGGGTGCTCCTCCAGATACAATCCTTCTGCTTGAGCCGCATCCTCTCCCGTTTAATCCTTCGATACTCCGACAGCTCCAGAGACCCGAGACCCTCCTCGTCGCTGCCGCCGTCTGGTGGAGGAAACGAGCGAAAGGAAGAAGGCGGCTCCCTCGCGTAATCTGAAGAAGGCTCCCTCGCATGACCCTCGTGATGTCGCCAATCCCTCTTCTCATCACCATCTCGTCCTCCTCGTTCCCCCCTTACCATTGCTCCTTTCCCATCACCATCTCCTCGTCCTCCTCGCTCCCCGTTTACCATTGCTCCTTTCCGAACTCCAGTTCCTTCCCGGTCTCTCCTCTCATCCCCGCGTCTCGAGTCTCTGCTCTCATCCCCGTGTCTCGAGTCTCTGCTCTCATCCCCGCGTCTCGAGTCTCTCCTCTCATCACCATCTCGTCCTCCTCGCTCCCCCCTTACCATTGCTCCTTTCCGAACTCCAGTTGCTTCCCGGTCTCTCCTCTCTTGTGACTGCACCGTCGAGCGTGTGCGTGGGGCAAGCGTTGGGAGAAGGCAAACGTCCGTTCACATCTTGCACACAACTCTCTCACAGCACACGGCCTGAAACCCTAACCCTTCATAGGGAAACTTCGGACATCTTTCCATTAGGCTGCTGTGATCACATATTCTGTCGCTTTCCATCATTTTCCCAACCATCTGTGCTCACAATCACCTCACAGATTTATCAGTCAAGCATTGACGAAGTGCAGCTGATGGTCCTCATGCATGCAGTCAGGTGAATTTTTTTCCAATTCTATGCTTGTGAGCGCCTTGATGACAGAGCTTGAGTCTGATGCACCTTCTTCTTCTTCTTCTTCTTCTCAGGTACTTTTCTGGCAGTCGACGATGATCTATTGCCACAATCCATGATGATCCATTGCCACACATGATGGAGCTCAAGAGCATCTCAAGACATAGGTATATTTTTTGCAATAGTGTTGCAGCGAGTGTGCACAGTTAGGGTTCTTGTATAGTGAACTCTTGGTTTGTGTTTTACCCAGCTGACTATCAGTTTGGCGTATTGAGCCAGTGTGACTTCGATAGACTAGTGCTGTCAACCAACCCATTCGTGGAGAGAAAATTTGAGTTCCTGATTGAGTGCATGAATGATCTTTCAATGGAGCAAGCAGAAGGTATGCAATTTCTTGTTGCCACCTAAATAAGATAACTCTTCTTCCTGTCATCTAACCTTCTAACTAGTTTAACATCCTGTTAAGAAAAAAGGAGATCACAAGTGCAAAAATACAAAGAACTTTATTGCAAGAAAACTGAACACATCAAAACATGATGCTCAGATTCATGGAGCAGAACATGGATTCCAGGTGACATGTCTACTGGATAACCTCTTGAATGTGTTATTCTAGTTTCTCTCACACACAGGATTGTGGATTTGAAGTCTTTGATAAGGGAATTGATTTCTCTGTCTCTCTCATCCATGGTCAAGTTTGTATACAGTTTCAACACTACTATTGCAACCTGTTGAGGCAGCAAGTGCATTAACAAGCTTGGCTCCAGAAGAGGAGGTATCTATAGCTCTGAGATTGCTGAAGCAGCAAGCTAGAAACTGCAATCCAATCTGAGTAGCTTTGTCATCTGTTCATTGTCATCAGACTGACTATATTTCTTTATTTTTTTGTTGGCATCATTGGTTTATCTGTTTATTTGTGGATTAATTTGTCTTGGTGTACTCAAATATTGTGATGTTTGGCTTATTGTATTTAGAACTTCTGTTGGAATGATGGGCAACTGCTGAAACTGGTTATGAGTATGAACTTTGTTTGCTGTTAGTGTGCCTTATAAGTGTATGACTTGTTGATCTGCAGAGCGGAGAATGCAGCACACAGGTTATCAGGAGAAGACCTCTAGCCAGAAGAAGATCCAAGCAATCCTATCTTTAAACCACTTCCAGAACTGTCACATCTAGACAGCTACTCGATCACTTGACAGATTACAAACTGGATATGCTGTTCCTCCTGCATCAAGCTGTGGCTTTTGTTGTGTTTACTACATAAGGCATGCTAGAACTTTGGCAGCTGCAAACTTGGAAATATCCATTTCCTTTCTTGGGGGTCCACCTTTGGTGACTTTTGCAGCCTCTCCAATTGCATCATTGTATGCTGTTGCATGTTTGGATCATGCAGTGAAATATTTGAACATTGGAACACTGAGCATTGGAGAAGTATTGTTGCTGAGGTTCAAGTCATCCCTTGTTATTTCCTTTCGGAAGGAAGAAAGCAATCAAAGTAAATGCTATCAACGTTTTTTTTACACATGGTGCTTATTTTGACTGATGGATCAAACATGGCAATTGTGGACATAGGGATTTCAGAGCACATAATTGGCGATGGTGCTTGCCTGAAATTGTGGGACTGAAAATCTTGACAGCTGCATTATGGTGTGAATATGCAGGTTGATGAGGTTCAGGGTGAGTTTTTTTTTTTTACATTGCTGTAGATGTTGCATATTCTAGATTTATGTTGCATCTTCAAATAAGTGGTCTTCAGAAACAATTTTGAACTTTGAAGATGACATTTCTGGTTCCTTATTTGAAGTATGCTTTCAGTTGGCTGTGCCTGATGGATCCTGAATTCTGAAACTGACACTTGCCACCCATGTTGGATGTGCAGAGATTGCTGCTCTAGCATTTCACCCAGAAGAGCTTTTGGCAAGGATCTGCCCCCATTCACATTTAAAGTGTGGGTACCAACTGGCACAAAGAAGAAGAATAGGAAGAGCTGAAGATGTCACTCGGTTAACCTTCAAAGACAAAACCAATGCTGTCAGCAGTACTTCCCTCTGATGGAACCAATTTCACAGTTGAGGCTGCAGAATTGATTTATGTTGTGCCATACATTTTATCCAGAAAGTGATCAGAGTGCTTGCAAGTTCCATGCCAGCAGTGTGTTTTAGTCTCTTGACCTTTTGTAACAATTTGAACTTTCCAGTTGCAGCTTTGTCAGGAACCAGATGACATGTCTAACTAAATCGGATCTGTCAACATGTGCTGTATGATAGGATTACTCGAACAAGCATGGAGAATTGAGTTGTTTATCTGGTCAAACCCCAACCTTGCAATGTTTCAAAATCCTTCCATGTAACTCAAAGAAGGAAAGATTGGGAGGGAATCCTTCTTGGCTGCTCATGATGTGGAAGTCAATCTGTTTGAGAGCCATTGCTAAATGTTGCCACTTTTGTAAATTCCTGTGATGAGTAATTGAAACTGGTATATGGGGGATTTTTTGGAATTCTTTGTATGGTTGTCCATGATGGGTGCTGAAACTGGTTATGAGTATGAAAATTCTGAGGTGGTGGTGTTTGGTGTTCATAATCCTTCCCCAATTCATTGCTATAGTATCTGAGATGGTGTTTATGGTACCATCCTATTCTTCCCAGAGCCTGTCCCATCCTCTTTGATATTGCTTTAAGCTTAGCCAGCACTGGAAGCCAATGAGACCAAGAATTACAATGGAGCAGGAATCCATTTGCCAAATTCTATCCAGAGTACCCAAGTTGCCATTGTAATGGGTAAGTTATGACTTTGCATTGTTCAATGCATATGATGAAGAATTTGAACACAAACCATTGACAACCAAAGGTTGGCAAGTGTCTCATGCAAATGTTCTCTCAGCATTTTCTGCTATGTGTGGAATAGATACCAAATGAATGAAGCCAGCTGCTGCATGGCATTCAGATACTTATACTGCCTTAGTTGGCTCCAGGGCGGTGACTGCTTAAAGGCCTGCCGCAGATACTTCCTCCTCTCAATCGAATATGCATACCTTTGATGGAATCTCTTCTTCAAAAGAAAACAGATCAGCCCTGATAACTCATTGGGGGAGGGTGATGTGTAATATCTCACATATGAAGTTTGACACAAACTTTTAACAAATTTGCTGTGCCTGAGAAAATTCCATTCAGTTGTAGTAAGTCTTGTAGAATGTCCATTCATTCGGTGGTCACAATCTTACAAGAAGCTTTTTGAGTTGTTGCAGTTATGCTTGAAAAAATATCTGACTTGTTGATGGAGTCTATGATGTAGGAGGTCTTAGGGTTTAGGAAGTGGAAAAGAAATGTAATTGCTACAATCCGAGTCTCAATGGTGCTATCTTAAACAAATTCAGAACCCTTATGTACGGTAAGTGGTCAATATAAAAAATATTGCTGTGGAATGTCTGTCATGCACATATGGTCCTTTGCTGTCAAATTGCTCTCCAGTTTATGGTTTTGTTTTCTCTCTTCTTTAGGCTAGGGTATCCTCTTTTGATTTGTTGCTGTTATGAGATTTGAAATCTCTATAACCATAGTAGTATCAGGTCATCTATCGATTCTAATCTGGTTTGAATCGGTTCAAAAGTGTGGAAAAACTCTCAGGACTTTAGAAGATATATATATATATATATATATATATATTCATTCAGAGAACCCTGGAAATAGGTGAAAATGAAATGGCTAGAGTGGCAATATATTTTGAATGCGGTCATGCTTCTTCCACTAACAATGTTTCATACTTGGCAACCACTACAACAGATTGTAGTTTTTCTCGCACAGTAGGCCCATGGCTCATGACACAGTCGATACCAAACTTTGTGGTTTCATCTATTACAATGAGTGGTGTTTATTGTGGCATATATTACATTAAAATTGTAGTTTGACATTAAGTTGTGTCACATATTACACAAATGTCAAATTAATGTCAAAACACAATTTTTATGTAACATATGGCACAATAAGCACCATATATTGTACATTGTAATGGGTGAAACCCCGAAGTTTACCTCACAAATTGTGTCATGGGTCATGGCCTATTATCTGAGGAAAACCACATCACATCTTAATTTCCAGGTTTAGAAGTAAATCGAGTTCAGTGATTTGAAAATGGGTTCTGAAGTATTTGGGTAGTCACTATTGGGTAAAATTCATTTGACTGTTGTCTTGACACTAGCTGAGGGAGCATTTGTGCTCTAGAGCCCACAGCTTGCACTGGTTATTAGTAGTCTGGTTTATTCAGCAGGTTGTTCAGCAGAAACCTGGGCTTCTCATTTTTCAGAGTTTTTTCTTTGGTAAAGTTCTAAGTTGATACAATCTAGTCCTTCTCTCATGATGAGTCTGATAAGTGGTGTATAATAAACTACGTAGCACAAGCTTGTTGCAGTTTGAATAAGGTTTACTATTGACCTATCTGATGACCAGCTTATTGTCATGGGTGCTAGCGTAACTCATTTGTGAGGAGGATTCACATTGCTTCTGGAAATGTGACAGAAACTCAGGATGTAGACTTTTGTATAATTGTTTGCCCAAACATTTCATCGAATTTCGATGTACTTTTCAAAACTCAGACAACTGATGAAGTCAATGAGGAGTAATGGTGTTGTAAGTACTTTGCAAATGATGCTCACAAGGTAACGTCTGCATTCAATCTTTTGTTCTTGTTTGGGCTGGGACTTGCGCGGCAACATGACCAGCTTATTGTCATGGGTGCTAGCATAACTCATTTGTGAGGATTCACATTGCTTCTGGAAATGGGACAGAAACTCAGGATGTAGATTTTTGTATAATTGTTTGCCCAAACATTTCAGCCAATTTCGATGTACTTTTCAAAACTCAGACAACTGATGAAGTCAATGAGGAGTAATTGTGTTGTAAGTACTTTGCAAATGATGCTCACAAGGTAACGTCTGCATTCAATCTTTTATTCTTGTTTGGGCTGGGACTTGCGCGGCAACAGGAGCTAGTAATAGTCATTGCCATTCATGATGAAAGTGGTACTTTGCAAGTGAAGCTCAGAAGGTTATGATTACACTCAAATTGGTTCATTTTTGTTTGGGTATGGTCAGAAATCATTTTTTTTTTTTAACCCAATGGTTTTTTCAGTGTTGTTGTGAAGTTTTCTTTGCAGTAGCATATAGATACATACATTTCACTATGATAAGTAGTATCAAGGGATCTGGGACGGAGCATATGCCTATATCTATTCATATGTGCATGTAACTTGGACCCCTTTTAGTGCCCTTTTGGAGTAAAGAAATGAAGTAGTTAGGCTTGAAAATGAGGCAGTTATTTCTGAAATTGTCTTTGGAATGGTCAATGGATGACCATTCGAAGGAATCCAAAAAAATTCACCATATACGAGTTCCTTCCAATTACTTGTCACTAGAATTATAGTGTTGGGACAGCCAAGTTACATTGAGCCTGCAGTGGGCCCAATCCCATACATATTGAAGATGTTATATTGTTTGATCAAAAAAAGTCTCACAATGAACACTGGAAATCAAAACTATTCTTCCTTATCGTGGTGGGGTTTTGGGCTCATTAAAGCACTCATAGCAATTTCTAGTGTATTTGGAGAGCACCTTACATCTGTGAATATTCCTCTTCCAAAAAAGGAGGCATCTTACACCTACTTATAGGGGTAAGGTCTCTTCCACTCGTAAATAGTGGGCATAGAATTCTTCCCACTCTTATCAGCTCATGATTTACATATGTTTAGCCTTACAATAAGATTTGCCTTGTACTTTACAATGAGCAAGATCCCCAGGTGAGTGAGATTCTCTCACAATGCAAGGCCAAATTTGGTTATTGCCTGGTCCTAGGCCCCTTATTAGGGAAAATCCCCATCCTGAGCCTTTACCCTACATGAAGGACATCCCACCTTTAAACTTTGTGGGTTAATTTGGTGGTCAGATTGAGAGGAGAAGCCATTTGTTTACTTATTGATAGCTTTTGAACAGACCTCTTGATTTTAGGTTTCTCCTTTGAACTTTTGTTTCAAATCACGCAGCAAAACTAAAACCAAATGAGGCTAACATTGCAGGCCAAAGAAGTAGATCAATCTCAACTTGTATACTATGTCCATTAGCTTCTGTTCTCCGAAAATCCAGAAAAATATGGACTAGCCTACATGAACATTGTAGCCTTTCACACACGATGGAGTTCTAAGGTGCCTTCAATATTGTGGGTCCTTTTAACTTCATCTCAAGAGGTAAGTGTCGCTTTCCATTAGGCTATTGTGATTACAGTTACACCGAGTATGTTGTGATCACAGAAGTGTGTACTGGAAAGCCTTGTTGCTTGCTGCATGGAGAGGCCCTGCCATTGGAGAGTTGCAATTGGGCTGAAAATATGTAGGTAATAAATGTTATGAATGTTATGAACATTTCATATGTGAGGAACTATTTTTAAGAACTTCTAAAAAACACATGTTCTTATCAAAATTTGACAAATGTCACCATTGAGTGATTCACACTTGGACTCGGGCTTACAACATTTCATATGTAGGAAACTTTCGATAGAACGTAAAACAGACATGTTCCCATTAGAATTTTGACAAATGTCACCACCGTCTATTAATTTATACTTTGACCCAAGCTCACAACATTCCATATGTAGGGAACTTTCTAAAGAACTTAAAAAGAACACATTTTCTCATTAAAATTTTGATAGATGTCATCATCTAGTGATTCACAGTTTGACATAAGCTCCCAGAGCTCTCTATTTGCTCAATGCTTGGCTTGCGGAACAGTGAGGTGACTGTGAGAAGTGCCAGATGGAACAAATGTAATGAAAAGCTACTGTTGGGGCCTAATGTAAAGAGGCAGGCCCTAAGTGGACAAGAACTGCAGAAACCTAGGGACTTCCAAATCCTTTGGGTGGGGGGGGGATGAACAATAAACAAACATGTTGCCCTGTTACAGAAATTGGGAAGTGCACTTCACCTTCAAAGAGATGAACCAACTCCAAAAAAATAATTTGAGGTGAGGAGATATTTGCTCAAAGTTTGGTTTGGAAAACTCTGGCAATGGTACCTTGCAGGTGCTTGCAACCACATGCCACACAGCTGACACCTGTACGCACAGATTTTTCAAGCATCTGTGTAGGATCAGGGGGACACGTATCTATGACAAATTAAATTGACAAAGAAGACAAAGAGAATGGCCTTGTTTTGTCTAGACCTTACAAAAGCATCTTGTTGTATGCTCAGGTACTTACAGTTTTGCCTTCAATAACTGATATCAGTCTGCAGAACAGGACATCAAATCACGTCAACAAACTCTGTGGGTGTTTGTGGAGGAGGGGTCGAGGGAGTGGTGGTGGTCACCACAGTCACAACAACACAACCAATGTAACGGCCAAAGTGAACTGGAACCAACGACCACCAGAGCACCATGAGGGATGATGGATGGTCGGTGGACAGGAAACACTTCTCCATTGAGTTCCAGTTCCCTACTAGTTAAAACCTTGATGGTGTTACCTCAGTTTCTGTCTTCAATATTACCTACCTATTAACAACCCTCTTATCCTTCCTCACCCATGTACCAATTCATCATCTACTTACTTCGCAACCACCTATAATCATTCCCACCTATCAAGGACATACTTACCTACATGGCCAATCCTTTATGCAATAGGTGAAACTCCACATTAACTCCTTCACCTACAACTGAGTCATAACAGGCTTCCAATAGATGCAGCTGTGCTGGTGGCTGTTGGTTCACTTTGGCTGTGGCCCAAATGTAAAGAACCGGTGTAAAGAACCGGTGAGAGTTTCGCTATGTTAGTTTAGCTCAATTTTCAGATGTAACCTTGTGCGAGATCTTGTGACCCCAATAAGATCCCAGTCAACAGGACCTTATGAATTTCATAAGCGTCCTGTTTTGTAAAGAAGCAGTGAGATTTTTGCACATAATGAGATCTTAGGACCCGTGTAAGATCCCGGTGAATAGTCACTAGGACCTTATGAATTTCATAAGTGTCCTGTTTTCAAATCTTCATCAATCCTCACAGACAGAGAAAGTCTCACCGGTTCTTTACACATACCCTTCTCGTATACAGAAGTAACTATAATCAGATCATCAAGATCACAACAACCCCACAATTATCACTTTTGCCTGGTGCAATGTGCACCTCACAATGCATCATAGCATGGCAACAGTCACTAGGACCTTATGAATTTCATAAGCATCCTGTTTTCAAATCTTCTTCAATCCTCACAGACAGATAAAGTCTCACCGGTTCTTTACACATACCTTTCTCGTATACAGAAGTAACTATAATCAGATCATCAAGATCACAACAGCCCCACAATTATCATTTCATGTGCACCTCACAATGCATCATAGCATGAGCAACTGCCATGTGGCCAAAACGGCAGTGAGAGAGAGAGAGAGAGAGAGAGAGAGCTCACCTTTCAGCAATCTTGGGTTTCCACACCACCAGATCCACCAAAATGGTTTTCAAGCTGCAAACTGGCGGGAGGGGAAGTCAGACTGGGAAACTAGCTTTGTAAAAACAAGGCTGCTGTGCTGGTGATGATCGTACTGAAACCACATTATGTATCATCATCACTCTGGCGCTCACACCCATCGTCACTGGTGACAAGTCTTCTCTTCCAGCAACTCTCCTGCTCAATTGTCATTTTGTCTTTCAGATCAGCTAGCGAGCTGGCTGCTGGTGGGGATCCGAGTCCCGACACACACTGCTCAGTGCTTCTGCTGCTACTGCTGCTCCTGTTTCTTCTTGTACTCAGCTCCATAGGCCTCTTTGCTGTATGGCAAAAGCTGACCCCCAGTGTAAACAAGGGGTGTGTCACAAAGTGGGCTTTCCATTTACATTAGAAAAAGCATCTTAAGGCAGAAGAAGAATTATGGAAACTCGAATTATTTCACCATTGCAAAAATATTAATCTTCAAAAAAACCCTCTAAAAGAAACCAAAATCCTTCAAAATATCACAACTCTATAATAACTAATCTCAAGTTTCAACACAAGCCAAAATACCATCTTTCAATTATGGAAACTCAAATATTTCACCATTGCGAAAATACAATCTTCAAAAAAAACCCTTTAAAAGAAACCAAAATCCTTCAAAATATCACAACTCTATAACTAATCTCAAGTTTCAACACAAGCCAAAATATCATCTTTCAATTATGGAAACTCAAATATTTCACCATTGCAAAAATACAATCTTCAAAAAAAACCCTCTAAAAGAAACCAAAATCCTTCAAAATATGGCAACTCCATAATAACTAATCTCTCAAGTTTCAACACAAGCCAAAATACCATCTTTCAAAAATCCTCACTTAAAAAAATAGACCTATTATTATTATTAACTAGGGGCCTATAAAAATCCATTAAGCTACTACTATATATACTCTATAATGAATCTAAACACTAACAATATCCTTGCCTTGGTAGTTAAGGCACAAAAAGACGTCAGGAGTGACTACTAGCCTACAACTGTGTAGTTAGTTGTTCCTGACAGAATGAATTATTGTTGAACTGGAAACTCAGTTGTTTTGTCCATTGGGCACTTGCCACCAATAGAACTAACAAAGTGCCACCACAACCCCCATCTCTTGTTTTTGTGCCTTCTCCTCACCTGGCATTGTTATGATGTACTACTAGCTACTAACCAAGGTTAAATAGCCTCTGGGACTCAAAATGTAGTTGGTGGTGGGTGCCATGGCATAACTAAACCAGTTTTCTATAGGACTGATGAGAGCTCAGTTAACTACTTGCTTTGCTTTCCTTGTGTCAACTCCTTTCCCCAATTGGATAGACTGGACCGTTGTTGCCGGGTAACTCATGGTCAGAGTGAACTAGCACCTACACTGGTACCTTCACCTTGTTGGTTGAGCCTTTGGTGAACCAGCAGCTCCTACTACGCTGGTATCATGGTAAAAACTGAAAACTCAGGAGGGGGAAAAAAAAAAAGTTGCTTCTAAACATTTTTAATTTAATAGAATTATCCACTAAATCAGGCGATTAGGGGGCGAGAACGGCCAGTTTCGGCATACTAGGCCATCAAATACGTGACTGGGAATGAAAATTTTACAAAAGGAAAGAACTAGGACCCAAACTAGGGCCAGAGTGAATTAGCACCCACCAATGCACCAGTTGGCCGTTCTGTCCACTGGATGGGTTGCGTTTTTTCATTGGGCGCCGGATGGGGTTCATGACAGTCCATTTCTTTTTGCTGCTGAC
>Ga0116227_10007857_pt1 | contig 20547 bp, 21 predicted proteins | sample S1TSphgellanicum_FD_89693 | JGI IMG/M metagenome (GOLD analysis project Ga0116227, IMG submission 89693) | Host-associated microbial communities from peat moss isolated from Minnesota, USA - S1T2_Fb - Sphagnum magellanicum MG | ecosystem: Host-associated > Plants > Peat moss > Unclassified...
GCGAACGGCGGATACATCATTACGATGAGACCGGCCGGCACGAGCACGGCAGGCAGGTGAATGCCGAGGGCTCCGAGGCCGATTCCGGCGAGCATCGCAAGAACGATCCAAACGGTGAGATAGCGGTCGAGAAAAGAGAGGTTCGCGAACGTCGAGCGCCACGGGACCCGCGCCGCAGGCGTCATCGGTTTGCAGCGAGGATTTGTGGTTCCGCTTCGGAAGCGTCGGACGCGCAGCAGGCCGCGTTGCCGTCGCGCTCGGCCGTCTCTTCGAGGACGAAATAGGTTTCCCAGCGACGGCCGTCCGGGTCGGTCGCCCAGACTTTGTCTTGAACGGCGTAGCAGCACGTCTCTCCGGTTTCGATATCGATTGCGTGGCCGGCCGATCGGAGGCGAGCGATCGCGGCGTCGACCGCTTCGGGGGTATCGACGACGACACCGTAGTGGGCTGCTTCGCTTGCGGTCGCCGTGGGATCGAGGTCGAGTGCGAGTTCGAGACCGGGGTCGACCGTGAGGAATAACGCGTAATCGGCGTAGTGCTTCGTGGGCTCGGCGGCGAGAAGCGTTCGATAAAACGCGACGCTGGCGTCGAGATTACGGGTCGCGAAGTTGAGGTGCATCTTCATGCGAGGACCTTTGCAGGGAAGAGGGTTGCGAGCGCGCGTTCCAGGCGGGAGCGTGCGTCGAGAGCGAGCGAGTAGTACGACCATGTGCCGCGGCGGACGGAATTCACCAATCCGGCATCTTTGAGAATTTTTAGATGATGGGAGACGGTCGACTGATTGAGATTCAATCCGGACGTGAAGTCGCAGACGCAGATTTCGTATTCGGCTCGAGATAAGGTGGCGAGAATGGCGAGGCGCGCGGGATCGGCCAAAGCCTTGAAGAGGATCGATTCGTCAGTGAGATCCCGATCGAAGAGCGTCGACTCGGGGCAGCATCGTTGTATCGCCATTTGTCGATTCTAGGTGTTGTATCTATGATTGTCAATGAAAAGGGCTGACCTTTGGCGCGCGCCCGCCGGCGGCTGGGGAGCCTTCGGTTGCGGGACGACTCTGGGCTCGGCCGGCGGAGACGCTTGCTAGGTGGCCTGTGGTATCATGACGTGTCTAGCTGCTGCTCGAAAGTGTGTGTCGTGAAAGTCTACTCGGGAAAAATCGTCAAAGGTCGCCGTGAAGTGCGCGTCCAGAGCGACGCGGGCCGGGTGCCTTTGAGATGTCTCGATTTCTGCACGCCGACATTTGCATGGGGCTATCGCAGCGGCGCGACCGAGGAGCTCGCGATTGCGATCCTACACGATCACTTCGCTTCGCCGCACACGATGGTCGAGCAGCGCGTGTTGCGACTCTATCGCGCGTTCACCGAGGAGATCGTGGCCAATTTCGATAGTGAGAGCCCGTGGTCGATCAATGAGAATGCGGTTGCGAAGTGGATTCGTAATCGCGAACTCTTGGTGGGTGCGGTTTCGCGGTAGGGCGGTTTGGTTCTTGGTTTTTTCGACGTAACGGTGCTTCGATAACGCGGCTGCTGCCGTGCGGCCCTTCGACAGGCTCAGGGTGACGAGGGTTGGACGTACCGTTCTCCGTCAACCGGGGCTGCGACACGGGTCAGGGTGACATGCCGTGTTCCGTCGATACGACGCTTTCGCGACTCAGGGTGACATGAGGTGCTTCGCCGGCGCGGCGTTTCGATGCGGCTCAGCGTGGCCGTGACGCGCTTCGGCGGTGCGACGGTTCGATGCGGCCATCCCGTGGACGGTCGTGCCGCCCGACGGTATGGGACCGATGCGAATGCCCCGTGAAGGTTTTTTGAAGGCGCGCGGGGCGGGGGGCATCCGCTAAGGTTCTCGGGCGAGTCACTCGAAGGCCAGACCGACGTGTACGCTTCCTCGCTGATCTTGCTGATGCTCGCTGCGATCGTCGTCGTGGCGGCGGTCGCCAAGCGCTTTTCTCTGCCGTATCCCATCGCGTTCGTGGTGGGGGGATCGTTCCTCGCGTTTGCGCCGAACTTGCCGATGTTGCGCGTGGATCCGCAGTGGATCTTTCTGATCTTTCTCCCGCCGTTGCTGTACGCGGGCGGCTGGTTTACGGATTGGAACGCGTTCAAAGATAACGGGCGGTCGATCGGGCTTCTTGCGGTGGGGCTCGTCGTCTTCACGACGGCGATGGTGGGCGTCGCGGCTCACGCCTTGCTGCCGCAACTCGGCTGGGCGGCCGCGTTCGTGCTCGGGGCGATCGTCTCGCCGCCGGATGCGGTCGCGGCGGGGGCGGTGTTCGAGCGCTTCGCCGTCCCGCGGCGCATCATGGCGATCCTCGACGGCGAAGGGCTCGTCAACGATGCGACCGCACTGGTCATTTACCGATTCGCCGTCGTGGCCGTCGTTACGGGGGCCTTCTCGGCCGTCTCGGCGGGAATCGCATTCGTCGTGGTGGCCGTGGGCGGAGTGCTGCTCGGGCTCGCGGCGGGGTATGCGATCGTCGAGGGGACGGTGGTCCTTCGGCGTTTTGCATTTAGCGATTATCTCATCGACAACGCGATTCAGTTGCTCGCGCCGTACGCGGTCTATCTTGCGGGCGAAGCGTTCGGGGTGTCGGGGGTGCTTGCGGTCGTGACGGCGGGGATCTTCGTCGCGCGTCAGGCCGGGCGGATTTACCTGCCGGAAGGCCGTCTCGTGGCGTATGCGGTTTGGGATCTGTTGATTTTCTTGCTCAACGGCCTCGTGTTCTTGTTGATCGGTTTACAATTACGCGCGGTCGTCGCGAACCCGTCCCTCGTGCTTCGCGATCTGCCGATCGGGCTTGCGGTGAGCGCGCTCGTGATCGTGCTGCGGATCGCGTGGGTCTATCCGGGGACGTATCTGCCGCGCATGCTGTCGGCGCGCGTGCGCGCGCGCGAGCCGCGGCCGCCCGTCGCCGGCGTGTTCGTCGTCGCGTGGAGCGGCATGCGCGGCATCGTCTCGCTCGCGAGCGCGCTCGCCTTGCCGAACGCTACCGCAAGCGGCGCGCCGTTTCCCGGGCGCAGCGACATTCTTTTCGTGACGTTCTGCGTGATCTTCGTGACGCTCGTGCTGCAGGGTCTTTCGCTCATCCCGCTGCTGCATTGGCTGCGGATCGACGACGACGATCTGCCGAAGCGCGAGATCGAAGTGCGCGTCGCGGCGCTGCGCGCGGGCATCGCGCGCTTGCGGCAACTCGAACCGGATTTCGCTTCGAAAGAAGAATGGGAGGTCGAGGGGCGGCTCCTCGGCGAGTACGAATACCGCATCGCGCACCTCACGGGGCACCTCGACGGCTCGATCGACGAGGCGGACGTGGCTTTCGATCATCGCCTGCAAGAGGAGGCGCTCGAAGCGGAGCGGCGCGAAATCACGCGCCTGCGGGACTCGGGCGACATTCCCGACGAGATCTATCGTAAAGTGCAATACGATCTCGACCTCGCGAACGAGCGGATCAGTTAATCGGCTGCTACGAGTCGCAGGCGGCGGCCGAGTTCGTCGTGATCGGTGCGATCGAGCGTGATCGGGGTGATGCTCGCGTAGCCGTCGCGCACGGCGGCGAGGTCGGTGCCTTCGACGATGTTCGCGGGGTCGAACGCGCCCCAGAGCCAGTAATACGTACCGCCGCGGGGGTCTTCGCGTTTGTCGACGCGGTCGCGGTAGGCTTTGCGTCCCTGGCGCACCCAGCGGATGCCGCGCACCTCGTGTTCGGGGACGTTCGGCACGTTCACGTTGAGAAGCGTAAGACGCGGCAAGCCGTTGTCGAGCACGTCGCGCGCGACGCGCGTGACCACGCGCGCAGCCGTCTCCCAATGATGTTCGCGCGCGTGCTCCGGCCACGTCGCGGCGAGCGAGATCGCGATCGACGGGACGCCGACGATCACGCCTTCGAAGGCGGCCGCAACGGTGCCGGAATAGTTGACGTCGTCGCCCAGATTCGCGCCGCGATTGATGCCGCTTACGACCAGCGCCGGCAGGCCGCCGCACAGGTCGTACGCGCCGACGACGACGCAATCCGCCGGCGTTCCGGAGCAGCGATACGTCGGAACGGCGCGGTCGTCAACGCGTGCCACGCGCACGGGCGTATTGACGGAGACGGAATGGCCGACGCCGCTGCGATCGCGTTCGGGCGCGACGACCGTCACGTCGCCGATTTCCGCGAGCGCAAGGGCGAGCGCGATCAATCCAAAGCTCGCGTAGCCGTCGTCGTTCGTGATGAGGATCTTCGGGCGCTCGGTCACGTGCGTTCGGCAGCGCCGACCAGCGACGAGAGAATGTAGGAGACGATCGAGAGTACGATCGCACCGAAGAACGCGGACCAGAAGCCGTGCACTTCGAGGCCGATTCCGAGTTGCCCGACGAGGTAAAAGGTGATCGCGTTGATCACGAGCGTGAAGAGGCCGAGCGTGAGGATCACGACCGGCAGCGTGAGGATCACGAGAATCGGCCGCAGCACGGCGTTCACGATACCGAGCACGAGCGCGGCGACCAGGGCGCCCACGAACGACGAAACGTGCACGCCGGGCAGCAAGTACGCGACGATCAGTAGGGCGATCGCGTTGACGACCAGGCGGATCAGGAAATTCAGCATCGGCGGACCATCACTCCGACGCTTCGCAGGTGCACGGTCGAGGCCTGCGGCCCGGGCGCGTCCGTCCTTCGACGGAGGCGAGACGGCAGCGGACGGACGATATGCGGGATATGGACGAATCGAGCGCACGCCCGGGCCCGGCCGACATCGATGCCTTCGTGCGCCGCGCGAAAGATCGCGGCGTTGCCGATACGTCGATCGTCGGCGTGCTGCGTCAAAGCGGGTGGTCGGAGCGCCGCGTCTATCGCAGCCTCGGCGCCTACTATGCGGCGGAGTTCGGCATGGCGGTACCGGTTCGTGATCGTGGGCTCGCGTACGCGCGCGATGCGTTTTATTATCTTCTGAACTTCATCAGCCTTGGGTCCTGGACGGTCGCGCTCGGGGAGATCTTCTACGATCTCATCGCGCGACGCTTTCCGGACGCCTCGGCGTATCCCGGTTACCCCGGTTACGCGCGTTATCCGGTCTACGGGGGTTCGCTCGTGCAGGAGGCGGCGTGGCAACTCGCAACGGTGATCGTAGCGTTTCCGTTCTTTGTGGTCGTCCATACGCTCATCGCGCGCGAGCTTCGGCGCCGGCCGGAAGCGGCGGAGTCGGGCGTGCGCTCGTGGCTGACGTACCTCGCGCTCGTGGTCGCGGCGACGATCGTGCTCGGCGATACTATTTGGTTCCTCGGGTCGTTCTTATTCGGCAGTCTCACCGTGCGGTTCGTGCTCGACACGCTGGTCGTCCTCGTGCTCGGAGGCGGTACGTTCGCGTATTATCTTTCGTCGCTGCGTCCCCAGGAGGCCGGCGACAGGGCATGACGCAGCGCGTCATCTCCGTTGCGGCGTGCGTGCTCGTAGCAGCGGCGTGGCGCTCGGCTTTACGCTGATGGGCGATCCGGGCCACGCGCGGGCCGTGGCGCTCGACGAGCGGCGCGTTACCGATCTGCAGCGTATCGCGGAACTCGTGCGGGCGCATCGTTCCGACGCTTTCATTACGGCAACGGATCCGGAAACGCATGCGGCGTACCGCTATCGTCGCTTCGGCGGGGGGCGGTTTTTGCTATGCGCGAAATTCGCGACGGCCGCTCTCGACGCGGAGGCGTACGGTTCGTGGCCGCATCCGGCGGGCGCGGCCTGCTTCCGCTTTTTCCCCGGAGCGATCTCGCCTGATGGCCCGGCCATTCCGGAGAGAACGGCAGGGGGCCGTGCGTTCACGCGTTGAGTTGCGACTTTATCGTCGAAGCGAGCGCGGGCGTCATGCCTTTGACGGCTGCGATTTCGTCCACACTCGCGCGCTTGATGGCGCCTACGGAACCGAACGCGGTGAGCAAGCGTTTTCTTCGTACGGGCCCGACGCCGGCGAGTGCGTCGAGCGAGGACTGCGTCATCGCTTTGCCGCGGCGCGTGCGATGGTAGTTGACCGCGAACCGGTGCGCTTCGTCGCGAATTCGCATGACGAGGTGCAGGCCGGGGGAGCCCGGCGGTAGCACGATCGGCTCCGCCTGACCGGGTACGAAGAGCCATTCGTGTTCCTTCGCGAGGCCGGCGATGGGGATGCCCCAAAGATCGAGTTCTTCGAGGATCTCGACGACGGCGTTGAGCTGGCCTTTGCCACCGTCGATCAACAGGAGGTCGGGGCGATGATGAAATTTCTCTTTCTTGCGGAGTTGGACTTCGAGCGCGCGTTTGTCGTCGTCCTCGAGAATACTCGCGGGATCTTCTTCGCCCGGCGCGTTCGTGTCGGCGCGAAGGTAGCGTAATCGCCGCCGCAGCGTCTCCTGCATCATCGCGAAGTCGTTCGACCCCTTATCGTATCGGATCTTGAAGCGGCGATAGTCGCTCTTCTTCGATCGGCCTTCCACGAAGACGACCATCGAGGCGGTCGGGTTGGTGCCCTGGATGTTCGAGATGTCGTAGCATTCGATGCGGTGCGGCGCGTCCGGCAAATCGAGCGCGGCGGCGAGTTCTGTGAGCGAGCGCGCGTTGGTCGACTCCTGAACTTCCTGGTGCGCGAGGAAGGCCTTGAGGTTCTGTTCGGCGTTTTCGCGCACGAGTCGCATGTATTCGGCGCGCGGCCCGCGCTGCGCCCGTAAGACGCGCACGCGCTGCCCTTTCAATTCCGAGAGCCACGCTTCGATGACGCCGAGTTCGCCCGGCAACGCCTCGACGAGCACTTCCTTCGGAATCGTGGTCTGCGACGCGGGTTTGCGGGCGCGGGCTTTGAGCGCGACCGGCACCTCGTTGCCGCGCGCCTCCCGGAGCGCGAGCGGCGAGAAGCCGTCGCCGATACCGCCGCCGGTTTGGCCCGCGCGTGCGGTGTAGAACTGCGTGAAGAATTCGCGGTACAACTCCGCATCGCTCTGTTCGTCGCCCGCGCCGTCGAGAATGAAATGCTCCTGACCGATCAGCTTACCGCCGCGAACGAAAAACACTTGCATGCAGGCTTGGCCGTGAGAGCGCGCGGAGGCGATCAAGTCCATATCGACGCGAGAGCGCCACACGACCTTCTGGCCTTCGGTCACGCGCCGAACCGCGACCAGACGGTCGCGAATGCGCGCGGCGGCTTCGTAATTCATGCGGGCGGCGGCGTCGCTCATTTCGACGTTGAGCCGGTCGATCAGGCGGTCTTGCTGACCTTCGAGGAAGAGGACTACTTCGTCGACGAGTTCGTCGTATTCGGGCTCGGTCTGATAGCCGACGCATGGCGCGAGACAGCGTTTGATGTGGTATTGCAAGCACGGGCGCTTCCGTTTCCCATCGATCGGCTCGCGGCACGTCCGCAGCGGAAAGACCACGCGCACCAGGTTGATCAACTCACGTAGGCCGTGCGCGTTCGTGTACGGGCCGAAATAACGGGCGCCGTCGTCGCGCACGACGCGCGTGAATTGGACGCGTGGAAACGGTTCGTTCGTCACTTTGAGGTACGGATAACGTTTGTCGTCGCGCAGGCGAACGTTGAACGGCGGTTGGTGCCGCTTGATTAGGTTCGCTTCGAGGATGAGCGCCTCGATCTCGTTGTTGACGACGATCCAGCGCACGTCGACCACGCGCTCCACCATCTTCGTCGTGCGAAATGCATGCGCGGCGGAATCCTGAAAATACGACCGCACGCGACTGCGCAGCGAAACCGCTTTACCGATGTAAAGGATGCGCTCGTGCGAGCCCAACATCAAATAAACGCCCGGCGCGTCGGGGAGTTGCGCGAGGGTGTCGTCGAGTTGTCGCGTCGGTGGCTTTGGAGGTTCGGTCACTGTCTCGTCGTGCGCGCTTCGATCGCTGCTTTGGAAGGATTCGCGAGCCGCGCTAGACGACCCCGCGCGCCGCGTTGCGCGCCCGAATGACGCGCCAGACGATGAAGGCAACCGCCGCGGCAACGACGGCTACGATCGCGAACGTGGCGAAGCGATGGATGACCGGTGCGATCCTATCAAAATGGCGTCCGAACAGACTTCCGAGGTAGGCGAGTCCAAAACAGAAGACCGCGGAGCCCGCCGCGGTGTAGGTGATGAAGATGCGTTTGGGCATTCGCGAGATCCCTGCCGGGAGGGCGGCGATCCCCCGCACGAGCGGTAGGAAGCGGCAGATGAAGACCGTGACATTGCCGTGTCGTTCGTAAAACGTATGGAAAACCGCGAGCCTTTTCGCGTCGACCTTCACATAACGCCCGAATCGGGCTACGAACGGTTCGCCGCCGGCGTAGCCGATCGTGTAGAGAATCGTCCCCCCGACGACTTCGCCGGCGGTGGCGACGAGCGCCGCGAGCCAAACGCTCGAAAGGTGCCCGGTCGCCGCCAAGGCTCCGGCGGCCGGAACGACGAGTTCCGTGCCCACCGGGATGCCGAGGTTACCGAGCGCCATCACGAAAAAGAGGCCGACGTAACCGAGCTTGTCAACGATTCCCAGGAAGAAGTGTGTTAGAAGTTCCACGTGCTAGCCGGCTACCCGTTCGGACGTCGAAACGTTTCCGAAGCGGCGCTCGAGAACGTCGCGAGCCAGGCCGCCGCGCTCGGCGAGAACGGCATCGAAAAGGTCGAGCGGCTCAACCGGGCGTTCGGTCTCCACGCTCGACTCGGCGCGGGCGATGACGCTACGCACGCGCGGCGTTACGAGGATGCCGTCCCATAGGCGATCGTCTCCGGTTCCGAGCGCACGACGAACGTCGCCCAATACGTCGGCCGCCCGAGCGCCGCACGCTCCGAGCCGGCTTTCGATATCGGGATCGTGCTCTTCTATGAGAGCGAGCAACAGATGCCCGACCCCAACGTAGTAATGGTTGTGGTTGCGGCACGCTTGTTCGGCCGCGCGCAGAACGCGTTTAGCCGCAGGACTGAAACGAGAGAACACCGTGTGCGGCCTTTATAAAATCGGGGCGGCAGGATTTGAACCTGTGGCCTCTGCGTCCCGAACGCAGCGCTCTACCAAGCTGAGCTACGCCCCGGCATGTGGGGCCGGACCCCATCAGGACCACCGACCGTTCTCTCATGCGACCCGCGCTCCTGCTCGGCTCCCTGGGAAACGGCGGACGCCCCAGGGCCGTTGCTCGAGACGTTCGAACTACGCAAACGGACCATGAAATATCTCATCGTCGGTTGCGGTCGCGTCGGCGCGACGCTGGCCAAGCTCTTGACCGCTGAATCCCACGACGTCACGGTCGTAGACGAAAACCCGTCCGCCTTCAAGCGGCTGGGCGCCCACTTCTCGGGACGGGTCGAAGTCGGAACGGGTATCGACTACGACGTTCTCAAACGAGCGGGAGCGGACACCGCGGACGGCTTCATCGCGGTTACGGACGGGGACAACCGCAACGTGATGGCTGCGCTCATTGCGCAGCGCATGTTCAACATCAAGAAGATCGTCGCCCGAATCTACGATCCGCCGCGCGGCCAACTCTATCGGGAACTCGGCATCGAAACCGTGTGCCCCACGACGATCGGCGCGAAGATCGTTCGCGACAAGCTCATGCATGTGCCCTTTGAATCAACTCCATCCTTCGATTTTGGCAAGGTGTCGTCGCTCGCGGTGTCCCTGCGAAACTCGGACGTCGGCTTGCGCGTCATCGATATCGAGACGCCGGGCATGATCCGGATTGGGGCCGTGCGGCGCGGGGGCCACGTCTTCGTGGCGTCGTCCGAAGACGTACTCTCGGCGGGCGACGAGATCAACGCAATCGTCGCGCCCGAAGCGCTCTCCGACTTCGTCGCCCGCTTCGCGACGACGCCTGAAGACGTTCCGATCAAGTTGTCGGTGTAAGGGCGATGTTCGTCATCATCATCGGCGGCGGCAAGGTCGGTACGTATCTGGCGCGCGCGTTGCTGACCCAAGATCATGAAGTCGTCGTCATCGAGAAAAATCCGAAAAAGGCGCAGCTGATGGCAAACCTGCTCGAAACCGACGTCACGATGTTCGGCGACGGGTGCGATCCGCTCGTGCTCGATCAAGCCGGACTCAAACGCGCCGATGTCGTCGTCGCCGACACCGGCGACGACGAAGACAATCTCGTCGTCTGCTTGATCGCGAAGCGGAATTCGAAAGCGCGATGTATTGCCCGGGTGAATAACCCAAAGAACAAGCTGATCTTCGAATCGATCGATCGCGATCAACCGATCACCCTGATCTCGTCCACCGAGGTCATACTCGACGCGATCAACCAGCACGTGAACGCCCACGACTACTCGATCATCACGAAGCTCAAGGACGGCGACCTGGAGCTCGTAAAGATGGCGATCCCGGCGGGTTCGCCCGCGGACGGTAAGCGTATCGTGGATGTCGGTCTGCCGCGTTCGTCGATCGTCGTCGCCGTCGACCGCAAGGGCGAGGACGTACTGATCCCCAACGGGGATACGCTCGTACGGGCCGGAGACAGCGTGATCTTGATGGTCAAGAACGATTCGCGCGAGGACGTTCGCGCCGCGCTCGTCGGAACGAAGGCGCACGCCTGAGCGAGCCCCGCGGCGCCCTCCCCGAGCCACCGGCACTCGATTTTGTCGCCAGCGCCCGCATCACGGTGGCACCGCCGCTCGTTATCTCGGTCACCGGTACGTTACAGCGCCGGATCGTGCCGATCACGGGCGGCCGATTCGACGGTCCGGTCCTCCACGCTCGCGTCGTCCCCGGCGGCGCCGACTGGCAGATCGACGACGGCGAAGGTGTCCTCAACCTCACGGCACGCTACACCATCGAGACGGACGACGGCGTGACGATCTCCGTGGTCAACCGGGGCCTTCGCCGTGCGGAACGGCAGGTGATGGCGCGCATTTCCGCAGGCGAACCGGTCGCACCGGACGACTACTATTTTCGCACGTCGCCCACGTTCGATGCGCCGGCCGGGCCTTACGCCTGGCTGCGCGAGTCGCTCTTCGTCGCGGCGGGCGAGCGCGAGCCGGCTGCGGTCGTGTTCCGTATTTTTCGCTGTCGATGAGCTCCCAGCCGATTCGAACGTAAGCGGGTATATACTGATCGTAATGACGGTGCGGGGAAGACATCGACGGCGCGTCGTCGCCGCCAGCGGGCGAATCTACAGCGTTTGCGGCTTGCGTCGCGTCGTCGTCGCCGCGTTACCGGCCGTGGCCCAGCGCTCGAGCGCGGTCGTCGTCTGGCTTTCGGGCGCGACGTTGTTGCTCGTCGTTTCCCTTTCGATGTATGCGGTCGCCCGGCCGCCCACGATTCCGAGCGGATCGGCGTCGATCGGCCCCGTATCGGCCGCCGAGCGTTACTCGTTCGCCGATTTCGTCAACGCCGTCCGCTAGATCAACCCGCGCCGCAGCGCCTTCACCGCCGCCTGCGTGCGGTCGGCCGCCGCCAGTTTTTCCAGGATATCGCGGATGTGACCCTTGACCGTGCCGAGCCCGATGAAGAGCGCCGTCGCGATCTCGGCGTTGCCACGGCCCTCGGCGATCATGCGCAAAATCTCGGTTTCCCGCGGCGTTAGCGGGGAATCGACCTCCTCCGCGGGCCGGCCGCTTCCGATACGGCTCATCACTACGTCCGCGATGCGCGGATCGAAGTACGCGCCGCCGTCCGCCGCGGTCCGGATCGCCGCGACGATCCGATCCGGCGTCGAAGTTTTGAGCGAGTATGCATCGGCTCCGGCTGCGAGTGCCGCGTGAATCTCCGTCTCGAGATCCTGCACGGTAAGGATGGCGATCCGCGTGCGCGGCGACGCCGCGCGGGCGCGACGCGTGAGTTCGATTCCGTCGAGGCCCGGAAGCCCGATGTCGATCACGGCCACGTCGGGCTGGTGCTCGACGATCGCAGCGAGCCCGCTCGGACCGTCGTCCGCCTCCGCAACCACGCGCAGGTCGCCTTCGGCTTCGAGCGCGGTTCGTAGACCCGCGCGCGTGAGCGCGTGATCCTCCACCAACACGACGGTGCGCACGAGGCCGGCGCCGTTCATCTCGCCCGCGCCCGTTCGCGCGCCTCGACCGCGCGCGGCAGGTCGAGCGTGAAAAGGCTCCCGCCGCCCGCGCGCGGCGCGTACGCAACCCCACCGCCATGATTCTCGGCGATGCGCCGCACGAGGTAGAGGCCAAGCCCCGAGCCCGCGCCCTGCCGGCTCCCGGTCTCGCGCACGCGTTCGAAAAGTTGCGCTCGCTCGTGCTCGGGAACGCCGTAACCTTCGTCTGCGACCTCGACCGTTGCCCGGCCCGCACGAGCGGCGACGCGTACCTCGACGGCCCGTCCGGCGGGCGTCCACGTTATCGCGTTCGCGACTAGATTGACGATCGCTCGACGGAGTTCGCGGTCGTCGCCCAACACGAGCACCGGTTCGTCTGCGATCGCGTGTAGCGCCAGTCGTTTCCCGGCCCATAGGGGTTCGAGTTCGCGCGCGACCTCCGCGGCGACGGCCGCGAGATCGACGTGCTCACGTCGCGTGCTCTGCTCGCCGGATTCGTAGCGTGACACGAGCAGCAGGGTCTCCGCGAGTCGCTGCAACTCGTCGTTCGATTCGACCGTGCGCGCTAAGATGTCGCGATACGCCGGTGGCAGTTCCCCGTATGCACCCGCCAACGCTTGATGCATCGTCATGCGCGCGGCGGCGAGCGGCGTGCGAAGGTCGTGAGAGAGCGCGTACACGATGTCGCGAATCACGTCGCCGCGCTCGCGCAACGCGACGTTCGCGAGTGCGAGGGCATCGTTGCGTTCCGCGAGTTGCACGAAGAGCGCCGCCTGCGAAAGCGCGATTGCGGCCTGGTCGACGTACGCGCTCAAACTCTCCTCGAAATGTTCTTCGAACGGCATGCCGGATCGCAATAGAACCAGCACGCCGTAAAACGAGGCGTGCTCGACGAGCGACGCCGCGATCGCGTGTGGAGCACCGAACGTATCGAGCAAGAGCCGACCGAAGGCGTCGGTCTCGCGCACGGGCACGATCGCCTCGCGCGATTCCGCGATGCGGTGTAAGAACGACACGATCGCTGCGTCGGGACGTCCCTTCGTCACGTCGACGTCGTCCCCGCCCGTGGAAGAATACGTGGTCGGTTCGTCGAGGCTCGGCTCGAAAAGGTAGAGGAACGCGGCGTCCACCGAAAGCGATGAGAGTGCCTCGCGCACGATCGCGCGTTCGATCAGTTGGGGATTCATCGAGCCGCGCACCACTTCGACGGCCCGGCGTACCGTGCGTTCTCGCGCGATCCGTTCGGACCGCGCCGAGAGCTCGCCCATGCGCGCCGCGGAGGCCTGCGCGGTGATGCTCAGGCCGCCGACCAGGAGGAACGAGAGCGCGGCGATCAGCCGGTCGCCGACCGCAATCGCTTCCCAGTGGTAGCCGTCGTGCACGCCGTTGAGGTAGCCGGCCGCGACGTTTGCTAGGATGGCCGCGGCGATGAGGATACGCGTGAACCGCGAATCGAGGGCGAGGCTCGAGAGCGCGATCGGCCCGTTGAAGAGAATCGCGACGACGAAGAGTTGCGGCGTCGCCACGTCGACCGCCCAGAACGCGACGAGCAGGACGACGCAGACGGGCCGGATCCAAGCTTGGGGCACGCCCGGGGATTCGCGCCCGCGCAGCGCCCGACCCGGCGGGTCGCGGCACCGTGGGCGAGAATCGTACCGCCGGTGGACGAACGCTCCGGACGAAGGCCTTCCGCGGAAGCGCTTCTGCGAGACTTTGGGACGGCGCCGCGTTTGACCGTGTACTTGGCGTCGGCACCGGGCGCGGGCAAGACGCGGCGTTTGCTCGACGACGCAATCCGTCTGCAAGAGAGCGGCGTGCGCGTCGCGGTCGGCTGGATAGAGACGAAGGGGCGGCCCGAGCTCGACCAGCTCGCCGCCCGAATCGCGCGAATCCCGCCACGCCGCGTCCGAATCGGCGACGCGTCGTTTGAGGATTTCGACTTTGCGGCGGCGCTCGAAGCGCACCCGGATCTGATCTTGCTCGACGAACTCGCGCACGCGAATCTCGACGGCGCCGCGCATGCCAAACGCTGGCAAGATGCCCTCGCACTACGCGATGCGGGTATCGCGGTGAGCGGTGCGCTCAACATCCAGCACATCGAGACGGTCGCGGCCACCGCGGAAGGGTTGATCGGGTTTCCGGTTCGCGAGATCGTTCCGATGTCGTTTTTGCGCGCGGCGGATCAGGTGATCGCGCTCGACGTCTCGACCGAGCAACTCGAAGCGCGCCTCTTCGCGGGCAAAGTCGTGCGGCCCGAGGACATCGATCGGGCGCGCAGCGGCATCTTCCGGCCGCAGACGCTCAGTTTCTTGCGCGAGATGATGCTGCGCACCGTGGACGGCCTCACGGAACCTGAAGTGACGGCCAATCGTTCCTCGACGGCCCTCGCGCTCGCGACGGGCGACGGCGATACGGCGATTTTTCTGCGCAAGTCCGCGGCGTTCGCGCAGGCGCTCGATCTCGCGCTCGACGTCGCACTCGTCGGAGAGCGCGACATCGGGGCGATCGAAACCGTCACGAACGAGCTCGACGCACACGTCGTTCCGCTGCAAGGCTTCGACATCGCGAAACCGCAGTTCGCGAATCTCAAAGCCAGTTTCGTCTCGGTGCCGTTCGGGGAACTGGCCGAGCGCATCGCGAGCCGTCCCGTCGATCGCGACGTTCTCGTGGTCGATCCGTCGTCGTACAAGGTCTCGATGGTGCGCAACGACGACTCGTTTTCGCGCTACGCGCAGACGGCAGCGGACCGCCTCCGGATCGGCTACGGCCGGCTGACGATCTATCTCGGAGCGGCGGCGGGCAGCGGAAAGACGTATGCCATGCTCGATCGCGCGCACCAGATGCAAGAGGCAGGCATGGACGTCGTCGGCGCGTTCATCGAAACCCACCGCCGCATCGAAACGGAACGCAAAGTCGAAGGTCTCACGGTGCTGCCGCGCCGCGAGGTCGTCTGCGACGGCGTCACGTACAGCGAGCTCGATCTCGACGCCCTGCTCGCGCGCAAGCCCGCGGTCGCGCTGATCGACGAACTCGCGCACACGAACGCACCGTGCGACGCGCATGCGAAACGTTACGACGACGTGTTGCAAGTCTTACGCGCGGGTATCTCGGTGATCACGACGCTCAACATCCAACATCTCGAAGGCCTCGGCGACGCCGTGCTCCGGTTGACCGGCCAGAAAGTGCGCGAGACGATTCCCGATGACATCCTGCGCATCGCGGACGATCTCATCCTGATCGACACGACGCCGGAAACGTTGCGCGAACGGCTGCGCAACGGAAAGATCTACGGTCCCGAGAAAATCGATGACGCGCTCTCGCACTTTTTCCGAAGCGAGAATCTGGCGGCGCTGCGCGAACTCGCCCTGCGCGAGGTGGTCAAGGCGCGCGGCACCACGCGACGTCCCGCGCCCTTCTCCCGCTTCGTGCTCGGGGTCAAGGCGCGGGAGCGGGACGTCGAACTGATCGAACGGTGCGCGCGGATCGCGCTGCGGCTCGAGATCGATCTGACGGTCGTCCACGTCGCGAAGACCAAGGAAGCCGGAGAAACGCGGGTCATCGCGGCGCTCGAGGAAACGACGCGGCGCGTGCGCGCCCGGTGGCGGCTCGCGATCGGCGGCGACACCGCAAAGGCCCTGCTCGAGTCGGCCGCGGCCGAAGGCGTCTCGACGATCGCGCTCGAGGGCGCGCGCGCAAAATCGCGCTGGCCCGGCGGCGGCGCCGCCTTTTCCAAGAAGCTGATCGAATCGGGTGCGCGGCAACTGCTGATCTTGGCGCCACCGCCCTTCGACAGGCTCAGGATGACGAGCCCTCCGAAAGGCTAGGGGTGAATCAAGCCGGACACGAGATTGATCACGAGCGCCAAAATCGTCGAGTTGTAGGCGAACGAGATCAGCCCGTGCAGCAGAACGACGCGCCGCACGCCGGAGTCCGTGATCTGAACGTCCGAGACTTGAAACGTCATCCCGACGACGAACGAGAAATACGCAAAATCGTAATCGTTCGGCATTTGGGTGCCCGGAAACGTGAGCCCGCGATCGGCCTCGTTGTCGCCGTCGTCGTCGTAATAATAGAGGTGCGCGTACCGGAACGTGAAGAGCGTGTGAATTAGGAACCAACCCAGGAACACGGCGGCGAGGCCGAGCACGTACACGATCGATTTCTCGCCCGCGTTCGCGACGTGGGGTCCTCGTCCGATGATCGAAATAGCCGATGCGAGGCCGCCGATCACGCTGACGATGACGAGCGCGAGCACGGCGTTCCGGCCCGGGTCTTCGACGGCCGCGCGGCATTCCGTATCCTTGGGATGCGCGTGCATGCCGACGATCCACAGCAGCGCGATCAGCAGGAAGGCACCCGCATCGTACGCAGCGACCGCTCGCTGCGTGCCGACGAGCCAAGCCGGCGCGAAGAGAAAGACGAGAAACGCCGCGACGAAGCCCGACCCAAACCCCACGAAGCGGCCTCGCCACGGCGTATGGATAAACGGTTTCGGCCGGATCACGTCACTCATGTCGACGTACGTGATTGGCAACCGGAGCGCGTTATCCCGGGTCGCGCATTACGATCCGATGAGGTAGCCGGCTCCGAAGCCGATCGAATGGAGATGCGCCCCGTTCTGCACGCCTAAGTAATCGTAGTAATTGAGGTCGAGCTGCAGGCGCGAACCGAAGTCGCGTTCGAGCGCCGCGTCCGCCCCGTAGCGGCCGCCGAGCCCGGGCGCGGTCGACGATTGACCGAAGCCTTCCACGGCGAAGTTGAAGCTTGCGGGCAACGACACGGAAGCACCAAGCGACGGATCGACACCGTGATACCGGGCGGCAACGCTCGTCGTGCCCGCGCTCTGTGAATTGTAACCGACCGTCGCGAAGAGACCGACGGCGGGCGAGAGCGCGAGCGAACCGTTGAGGTTTGCGAGGACCCCGTCGCCGTTTCCGCTCGTGGCCGGACTGCCCGAATTCGCCGTGTACAGCACGTTCACGCCGGAGACGATCCGGCTCGAGTAGCCGAACTCGTAGTGAAGCCCGAGCGACGAATCGGTCTCGCCCGTCATCCGGGGCATTCCCGAAACACGCTCGAGCGAGGCCGGATCCAGATCGAACTCGAGGCCGCGCGCGATTCCGACCCGTAGGCTTCCCTGCGGATAGGTAACGGCGGCGTTCGCCCCGGTACCGCCGGTCGTCTGGTTCGTGTAACCGCTCTCGATCAGGAGATCGCTCGGTTTCACGGTGCAGGCTGCGGTCGAGAACGTCGGTCGCGACACGAGGTTGGAGAGCGATGCGCACGGATCGGGTACGGCCGCGACCGGCGCCGGCGCCGGAGCGGCCTGTGCGGCTGCCGCCCGCGGCAGGACGCCGAGCGCCGCAACCACGAGCGTCGCGACGCAGCAGCGGTCTAGGATTTGCCGTCCAGCGCGAGATTGAGTTCGAGCACGTTGACGTGGGGTTCGCCAAGGAAGCCGAGTTCCCGCGCGTGCACGTACTTGGCGATCACGGCGTCGACCGCCGCAACGCTCATCCCGCGCGCCTTCGCGACGCGCGGCGCTTCGTAATACGCGGCCTCCGGCGAGATGTCCGGATCGATGCCGCTGCCGCTCGAGGTCACGAGATCCATCGGGATCGGCCCCGTCGCATCGGGATTTGCCTTCTTGAGGGCGGCGATCGTCGCGCGCGTCGCGTCGATCAGCTTCTTCGAGGTCGGTCCGAGGTTGGTGCCGCCGGTCGCGGTCGGATCGTAACCGTTCTTGCCCGCGGCCGAGGGACGGCCTTGAAAGTACTGCGGCTTGGTCCACAGTTGCCCGATGATGTCGGAGCCGACGGGTTTCCCGCCGACGTAGACGATCGACCCGTTCGCTTGTTTGGGAAAGAGCACCATCGCGATTCCCGTCATCAGGAGCGGATAGACGATGCCGAGCAGGACGACGGTGACGACGGTGTAGATCGCCGCGGTCGCGAGATGCTGGAGTGTCGAGTCTTTCGCGACGGCGGCGGTCGCCGCCATCTTCGTAGCGGCCGGTTTTGCAAGTGCGCTCATGTCAGATGGAACCCCGTGAGGATCAGGTCGATGATCTTGATGCCGACGAACGGGACGACGATGCCGCCCAGACCGTAGACGAGGACGTTGTCGCGCAGCACGGCGTTCGCACCGCGCGGGCGATAGGAGACGCCCCGCAGGGCGAGCGGAATCAGCGCGATGATGATCAGGGCGTTGAAGATGATCGCCGAGAGGATCGCGCTCTGCGGCGTCGAGAGCCGCATGATGTTGAGCGCTTCCATCGCGGGATACGTCGTCATGAACATGGCGGGCAAGATCGCAAAGTATTTCGCCACGTCGTTGGCAATCGAGAACGTGGTGAGCGCGCCGCGCGTCATCAGCAATTGCTTGCCGATCTCCACGACTTCGATCAGCTTCGTCGGATCGGAATCGAGGTCGACCATGTTCGCCGCTTCTTTGGCGGCTTGCGTGCCCGAATTCATCGCCACGCCCACGTCGGCTTGGGCCAGGGCGGGCGCGTCGTTCGTGCCGTCGCCCGTCATCGCGACGAGCCGGCCCGAACTCTGCTCGCGTTTGATCAAGCTCATCTTGGTTTCGGGCGTGGCCTCGGCAAGGAAATCGTCCACACCCGCCTCGCGCGCGATCGCGCTTGCGGTCAGCGGATTGTCGCCCGTCACCATGATCGTGCGAATGCCCATCGCCCGCAGCCGGTCGAAGCGCTCCTTCATATTGGGTTTGAGCACGTCCTTGAGATAGATCGCGCCGAGAATTTTCGTGTCTTGCGCGAGCAACAGCGGCGTTCCGCCCGCCCGCGCGATGCGCTCGACGTCGGGCGCGAGTACGGACGCGCCGTCGCCGCCGTGCTCGCGAACCCACGCGCGCACCGCATCCGGCGCACCCTTGCGAATCGCCGACCCGCCGATCAAGTCGAGCCCGCTCATACGCGTGTACGCGGAGAAGGGCACGAACGTTGCGTCGGCCGGCGGCTTCCCGTTGCCCGAGGCCGCGACGTCTTGCTCGGCGAGCGCCACGATCGAGCGCCCCTCGGGCGTCTCGTCGGCGAGCGACGAGAAATAGGCCGCGACCGACGCCTCGTAACGGGATACGCCGTCCGCCACGATGATCTCGGATGCCTGACGGTTGCCGAGCGTGATCGTGCCGGTTTTGTCGAGCAGCAGCGTGTCGACGTCGCCCGCGGCTTCCACCGCCCGGCCGCTCATCGCGAGCACGTTGCGCTGCAAGACGCGATCCATGCCCGCGATCCCGATCGCCGAAAGGAGGCCGCCGATCGTCGTCGGGATCAGACACACGAGCAGCGCGATCAGGACGGTAACGCTCTGGACGGTTCCCGCGTAGATCGAGAACGGCCCGAGCGTCACGACCGCGATCACGAAGATGATCGTCAAACCGGAGAGCAAGATCGAGAGTGCGATTTCGTTGGGCGTCTTTTGGCGCGACGCGCCTTCGACGAGCGAGATCATGCGGTCGAGGAACGACTCGCCCGGGTTCGAGCTGATCTTGACCACGATGAAGTCGGAGAGCACGCGCGTACCGCCCGTAACGGCGCTGCGGTCGCCGCCGGATTCGCGGATGACGGGCGCCGATTCGCCGGTGATCGCCGACTCATCGACCGAGGCGGCGCCTTCGACTACGTCGCCGTCACCCGCGATCAACTCGTTCGGCTCCACCCGGATGAGATCGCCCTTGCGCAACTCGTTCGCGTTGACCATGACCGGCTGGCCGGCGACGATCTTCCGCGCTTGCGTGTCGCTCTTCGTGCGCCGCAGGAAATCGGCTTGCGCCTTTCCACGGCCTTCGGCCACCGCCTCGGCAAAATTGGCGAAGAGCACGGTGAACCAGAGCCACAGCGAGATCGCGAGATCGAAGCCGGTGATGCCGTGCTCGGTATTGTGCGTCACGATGTCGCGGACCCAGAAGAGCGACGTGACGAGCGCGCCGATTTCCACGACGAACATGACGGGATTGCGCGCCTGCCAACGCGGGTCGAGCTTGGCGAACGAATCTGCGACGGCGCGCGCGACGATCGCACGATCGAAGAGCGGGCGCGATTGCGGACGGCGCTCGATGCGACGGGACGGAATCATATCAGAATTGCTTTCCTTGCAGCATCTCGAGGTGTTCGACAATGGGTCCGAGGGCGTCGGCCGGTACGAAGGTGAGCGCGCCGACGATGATCACGACGCCGAGGAGCAGCACGATGAAGATCGGCGAGTACGTCGTGAACGTCCCGACGGACTCCGCCACGCTGCGTTTCCCGGCAAGCGAACCCGCGAGTGCGACCGCGGGGATGATGAACAGGAACCGTCCCGAGATCATCACGATCGCCGTGACGATGTTGAGATACTGGTTGCCCGACACGCCGCCGAACGCGCTCCCGTTGTTCTCGGTCGTCGACGTGAACATGTAGAGCATTTCGGAGAACCCGTGCGCCTGATTGTTTCCGAGCGCGCTGGTACCCGCCGGTAGCAGGATCGAAATCGCCGTCGGAATCAGCGCGAACGCCGGCAGCACGAGGATCGCGAGGATCGCGAGCTGCACCTCGCGGCGTTCGATCTTCTTCCCGAGCA
>Ga0116227_10007858_pt1 | contig 20546 bp, 13 predicted proteins | sample S1TSphgellanicum_FD_89693 | JGI IMG/M metagenome (GOLD analysis project Ga0116227, IMG submission 89693) | Host-associated microbial communities from peat moss isolated from Minnesota, USA - S1T2_Fb - Sphagnum magellanicum MG | ecosystem: Host-associated > Plants > Peat moss > Unclassified...
ATAGTTATGACATTCTTCATTTTGCACATTAAAATTCTTTAAAATTCTTCATTTAGCACCTTGTCATAACATTCTTTACCCGCGAATGTTTACCAAATTACACTAGTTGATCTATAAATTTTTAAATTTTTTTTTAAAATTCTTGCTTCTTTGGGCTTCCATAACATTCTCGCACCAAGAATGTCATAACTATGTCTTAGTGAGTTTATGAAGGTGGCAAAATTAGCGGTGGTTTAGATTATAGGATATGTGGAGGATTGGTAGAAGTGAAATTTAATTCATGCAGAATTATTCCACATTATTGTAGCAACATGTTTGCATTTCTCATACATACATCCACTATTTCTGTATTAATTTTCAACACACTTAAGATTACCATTCATTAAAACACTATATTCACGATTATTTCATTTAACCATAATTTGCACTTCATAATATATTGAAAAAAAACTCCAAAAGAAATATTACAATTCATTTCATCATATTCTAATGTTATAGAAAATTCACACAACAATATAAACATAAAATTCACTATAGAAGTCTATGTTTCTCTACATTACTAAAAACATGACTCAAAATTATAGCATAATCCCATGTTTTGTTGAAAAAATCCAAAAAAATATTTAAGATATGTGGTATATCCCAAAACAAAATTTGTGGTTTTCTATTACAAGTACCTACAACTCCTCTCATTGTTCCCTTAAAATTATGTGTATAAGAATTGTCTTATATTTCTTGAACCTTTCCTTTTTGGCAATCCCAAGTCTCTTCATCATGATTCAAAACCAACAATAATTCAAAATTCAAACTAACAAAATTCCCTGATTAGTCCCTATCCTAAATGCTTGTTCATCTTAAATCATGTAATCATCCAACCCTCTTAACAAGGATGAAATGACTTCCCCGACATTGACCCTCATGAAGACAAGATTGTGGAACAAGCTTTGTGAACATTAGGATTTGGTGGTTCGTATGTATGCGCAAACTTTTTATGTCATAGTTTATATTTTTCTTTATTATGATGCCAACATAGCATGGACAAGGGAAAAAACATGAAGGGGTCTTTTGGCTTAAGACATACCTTGGATCATGATTGTTCATTGGACAATGGCACATTAATTCAATGGTTCAAACTTCAATGGCTCGATGATGTTATGTAAGTGTTTAATGTGTAGTTTTTTTTGGAAAACATCATGGTTGCCTTATGATTTATGTTGGCAACTAGAATAATCCATGACAATTGTGCACACCATTAGACCTTGATTTTCATTACAATGTAAATGTTGGGCATGTTTGGTCCATCTTTAAATGTTGGGTTGCTAACTGAATGGTATCTAATTAATCATTTGTGCCCTTTGAACTTTCATTTACTTGTAAGTTGTTGCATTTGGATTTTGCAAATTGTAATGTGTTAGAAGTTTGAACTTGCATTTTTACATCAATGATCATTAATGTTATGCTGTTTATTGTTGTCAACATGTGGTCACTAGTTATTTAGTGACCAAATGTAGGTTTAGAAGTATTTTACATCTTCAAAAAACCCCAATTTTTGCGATGTCGACCACTGTGGCCTATGGGGCTTGGGCAATGGGCATTGGGTATTAGGTAAGGTTCTTCTTAAATTCTTAGAGTAATATTTGATTATTTTTATATCATCATATTTAATGTGTGGTTTGTAGGTCAGATCATGTGTTATCGTTGGGTGAAATGTCCTCTATTTATGTGTGTTTAATAATCCCTTATTATTACAAAAAATCAACATCAAAAAGTTTGTATGTTAAGAAAATCAAGGGCCCCTTTGTGAAACTAATAATGTTTGACGAAACATGTGTTCAACTTTCAAGGTCTATTACTCAAATCAAAACTTAAAATTGAAAAATCCAATGGTTCAATTTAGATTTCTTAACATCTAGATTAGTCATAAAACATGACTTGCTATGATTAACATGCCATTAAAGTGGCACCACATAGGCAAATATATTAAAAAGTACAGTTTTGAACATGATTTTTGGTTTTTTGTTTCATGAGTTTACTTCAATGTGAAATGACGAAAACACACATTAGTTTAAAAACCAATAAAAGTCCTAACATTGTTTGTTCCACCCATTTTTTCATTTGTAAAATATGTTTTAATTTGTTTGTCGATTGTTGGAGGCATGCACAAAATTTTATAACTTTTGTTTTTTTAAATGCCTAGAAATTGTATGGTAGATAAGGTTAGGGTTGCATAACATACTTACTATCATTGGACTTAGTGAAGCTATTTAGTTAAATTTGCAATGTTTTTTTTTCTCCTTTTGGTGGATGGTACTGTTAAGAAGTTAGGAGGTTATTCTACTATAGAGTAAAATTACCATCCTACGAACCTTGTTGTATGCATATTTTATATGGAACATTATTAATTACTTTATGAATAGTTATAACATAATAATAAAGGAGTAGTATTATATTTTAATCCTTTATTTTTTGTGTGGCCATGCACCATATGTGTAGACCTTAAAATTTTCACGTACTAAATTCCCTTTCTTTTGTATTTCAAGGGAAAATAATTATTGGAATTTCTATGAATAATGAACCCACATTTAATAAATGTAATTAGGAAAGCCCACATAATGTAGTATAAAAGGCATTACTACACATCATGGTTTTTTTTTTATCAACAAAATTGTTCAAAAATAACCAAATTGAGACATTTACTAATTTGATCAATCAATCATACTTGACAAGTTGATTTCAACGTGGTCAAGTTGACTATATAGTTAGTCAAATTGATACATGGTTTTATTTATTGATGGTCTTTTTTAGCATTGGTTTTTTTTTTGTTCATATCAACTAATTGACTTGGTCAATTGTCATTTTGACTATTAGTCAAAATGACAATCAAAATGAACAAAAGTTTGACTTAATATGTAGGTAAGGCCTAGGTAGCTAAGTAGGTAAATAGAAAGTTAGGTAGACTTAGATTAGGCACCTATTTTAAAAAATTAAACAAGGTTAGGAACCTAGCTAAGTAGCGTAACTAAATAAGGTGCAAGTGTGAGGACTTAAACTCCTCGCCTTCACATTAAAGGACCAAGTTTTCAACCATTACATCATATTTTCAACAAACAATAATTTTTTTCAATTTATTGTTATGAACATTTTTCTTAAAACCTAACTATATAGCTACCTACCTAGCTAGGTTAATAATTATGTAAGTTAAATAGGCTAGTTAGGTAGCCTAGGCACCTAGGTAGGTAGGTAGATTACATAGGCTAGTAATGTTGGTTGGTTATAGCCTACCTAGCCCACCCAACCTACTTACCTACCTAGGTAAATAGGTTGGGTAGGTAGGTTAGGTAGTTAAGATGATAATTGGTATTTAGGTGGGTAGGGTAGTTACTTATGTAGGTCAATAGTTCAATAATTACATGTAGGTAAGCAAGGCTACCTAGGTGGGGCAATACTGCCTAGGACATAGGTAAGTAAAATGTTCAACTATTATTGTAATGTTCATCCATTGTCAAAGATGTGGTTTTCAACTTGAATGAATGAAGTATTGGTGGGAATGAATTGGTGGTAAATTTAAAATTTGAATTACATTCATTGAAGTTGAAATCCAATTGTGATTTTTAAAACTTACATAGTTGCAAATTAATCAGCATCTTAATTAGGCGAATGATCGTGGATAGGTGGCAAACCCCTCTTAACAATATATTTTATGTTAGATTAAATTTTTTCATTAAATAATCCTTAATTTATTATTAAATTAATTTTCATGAAAATATCAAAGCTAAAATGTGGAAAACCATCATAATTATTTTAGACTATAGTTTGAATAATTTCACTCCTCATATAACAATATTATAGTATGATATTCTCATTACTGGTGTTTTGTTTTTATGATTGCCATTGGGTTAAATTTTATAAAAGTTGAGGTCCACTTTGCAATTCCCAATGTTCATTATATATGTGGATTGGAATTTGGTGGGGAGATTAATTTGGTAAAGGTGAAAAACTGGTGTTGTTAAATCTTGATGACAAGACATGAATGGTGATAAAATGGAAAATTTGTGGGCTCCCAAGTGTTGATATTTTTTATATGGTGTTCATATTGATGGAGACCATTAGTTGATAGTTGTTAAGGAGATCCTAGATGGGAATGTATGTGTGTTTATTGTAAATGAAATAGATGATTTGGTCTAGGAATGCCTTGGGGATGTAAGTACGAGGCACCATCACAAAGTGGGACCATGAATACATGATAGTTAATGTGGTAGATGTGTTTGATGAAATTGGAGTTAATTAAATTTGCTATTGTGTGTTATGTAACTTTTCTTAAGCTTTTTGTTGACAATATTATAATTGAAAATAGATTAGTTCGATTGTACTTCAACATACACCACCCATTTTGCAATTATTTTGTTTGTTTTCAACTTATTTAGTTGTAATTGCATTTTACAAGGGTACACATGATTATAACATTTGCATTTATATTGTCAAAGGCTTAATTTTAGATATGAAAATATATAAGTATATTAAATTTAGTTCAACTACAAATGTATTTCATTTCAATTCATGTTAATCACATTTGAGTTGATCCTTTGACTTCAGTGGTAAACATGTAAACATTTGCAAGATGTGCATGCATACATCATGGCCATGTGGCATCATTTAATTTGCCAAGCTGAAAATATTTTTGAACATATGATTTGATGATGTGGCAAGTTGTGGCATGTTAGATTGTTTTAATTTGAACAATTTGATGTTACAACATAAGGATCAATGATATGACACATAGGGCAGTTGCAAGGTAAGGTGGACTAATTTTGGCAAAGTAATAGTCCATAAAACTTCCATTGGGTAGTGTTAAAATTGCAATTTATTATGATATCATTGTTTAAATGGGGGACTAAAGGTGGTTAATGATATAATAAACATTATGTGAATGAAAGACCAACTAGATAACTCTTTAACATGCATGTTACAACAAAAAAAAACATTAAAATTCATCAAAAAATGAGTATGATATGGACTTTTGAAAATAAGGCTCCATTTTAAGACATTTAAGGTTTTCCTGAATTATTTTTTGCATTTATGTTATTTTTGTTTTAATATATCATATATTGAGTCCCTATAATATAATCCAAATAAAATCACAAACAAAAATGTATTTGTATAAAGCCACAAACAAAAGACCAATCCATATATTTCAATTTCAAAAGTTCAATACTTTATATTTGGAGAATATATGTTATATATTTTTTATTCAAGTTGAAAATTGTAATTCAATGGAAAATTTGGCCTAATGATGATTTTATTGCATGTTAATGCATGACATTCTACAAAAACGTGCATTGTGATACACAAAGTGGTCCATCTTATTTTGAACCCATCCCACAAGTAGATGAGATTTATTCACCCATGTCACATCAATTGATTGTAGTTGAAAACATGCTCAACTACAATGGTAGGATTAGTTTGAACCTATTGCCATGTCATGTAGATGTTGTTTACAATTGGGTGTTATTTGCAATTTATCACCATAGAATTTTTTTGGTGGAACTTTTTTAAAAATCCGTTTTAGTTGTATTTGCAAGACCCAATTGAAAATGAAGTTGCAAAAAATCCCTTTTTTTGTGATGACATGTGGCAATAATTTAATTATGTTAAATAAAAATTATTTATATTTTAACAAATGGCATGTTGCCACATGGTAATAATGTAATAATTTTTATGATTAATTTTGTTTGGCATATGATAAATCACCAATGTGTATATTAATAAATGAACATCAATTAATGGATAATATTTATTTAATGATCATAATCATTCACAAATTACCATGTGGTCAAATAAAAAACACCTATCATTATACGCTTGACAACATGTGACTATTTGAATCCTAGTGGTGAACGCAATTACAAATTCTAGTTACAAATGTAGTTACAACCATAGGTTCCATGTAGGTTACATGGAATCCATGATGAACCTATGATCATCCATGGTGGTAATTGAAAAATTAGAACAGATTGTTAGTTTGACCATGACACATAATTGTCTTATGAAATTTGTCCAATGTGATTATAAACATTTTGAATTTCTTGTGTTCATTATCACTATTCCAATTTATGGTTTTAAAAATTATCCAAGTTGATTGCCTTGTCCACCTTGATTAATGAAGATGTCAATTTTGATTAAAAGCTCAAGGCTTAAATGACATATGTATTCTTTGACTAATGAACTTGACTATAATGACCTATTTGATTATTTATCAAATTGAAAATCAAGTGAAGTTCAACAAAAAATTGACTACCTTGGTCAAAATGGCCAATGGGTTCCAATAAAGTGGAACATTTAATTCAACAAAACAACATGATATGGTTTCTAATTAAATTGAACATCCTATGCTAGTTAATAGGCCAAGTTAGCTTGTTATTACCTTGGTTTAATAGGTCTACCTACCTATTTAGGCTCACATACCTAGGTACATCATTACTACCTAGGTTAGGTAGGTAGACCTAAGTAGGTAGGTAACCTAGGCCTATTTATTCATGTTGACCTATTTACCTACCTATCTACCAACCCACCTAATTATTATTTAGGTTTAGGGTAGGTAGGTAGGCTATGCACCCTATCTACCTACTTAGTCCTACTTACTTACCTACCTTCTACCTAAGCTAAGTAAGTAACCTAGGTTTACATATTTTATACATAGGTTCATTTAGCTACTTAAGCCTAGGTCTACTTAACTACATACCTATAGAAAAATCGACAAAATTTGTAACCTTTTGGTGGTGTAAACTATTGGTAAGGATTTGGTTTGTCATTGTTGACGTGAGGGTTCAATTCCTTATAATTATAACCTATGTGCATGCTTATTTAAGGGATTAAGGTGGCTAAATGAATTAAATTAACATAACTAGGCAATTTAACTTTAAAAAGGTTAGGTTAAATTAAGCTACCACCTAGCTACTTGCCTATTTATGACCTAGCTAAACCTATTTACTATCTACCTACTCGAAAAATATTTTTATTATTTAGGTATAATTTTGATTAGTCAAATGGTTCATTATATGCCAATCAAAATGATAAGTCAAATAATCTCTTACTTTGCTAATAAAAAATACCATCCTAGTCACAATGGTGGGTTCAAATTGACTTGCCGAAATTGACAAGGTGATCTTTTGACACTTATCATTTTGAGTTTTTAAATTAAATTTTTCAATAAAAATTATCTGCTTTTGTAATAATGTATAATTAAAACATAATTGAAAAGTCAATGATTAAATAAAAAAAATCCTAGTGATCATCCATGTTGAGTTTATTATGAAATTATCCATACCTAAAATTAGGTTGTATTTGGGAACATGCCCCAAGTTCCAAATCTTGTAATTATGTCCAATTTCAAGGACAAATACCAACATGACTACTTATAGCTATTTGAAAAGTCTCCCAACAAATCAATTGATACAAATGGATTTTGGTTGCATGTCTACATTTTGTTGACTTAATGTTAAATCATGCATAGTAATAAGTGAAATAGAAAATTTTCATGGCAAAAAAAATTCAAAATTCATGTAATAGATCATTTCAAAATGGATATACATGTGAACCTAACTTTCAACTCCTAAATGGCTTATTCTTGTGTACTCTTTGAAGCAAAATTGCAATCGATCTTATTCATTTTAATTTACAAACTAATAATAAAACCTCATCAAAAATCATTAAAAACACACTATTAACTCAAGAAATGTCATTAATCTTGACTCAAATCTACTAGTCTTATTACTTAGGAAATTGGATTGGCATTGCCTTTGTACATTCCTAAACTTCATTCATAAAATCATGTGATCAAAATATTACATTTGAAATTGTACGGACTGACATTTTTTTAAGGTGAAATTTTGACATGAATGTATTTTCAAGAGCTCAAACACCTCTTGCAAGTGACAACTACAATCTTTTGCAATTGAATTAATCACAACAATCTCAGATTTTAGGTCTAAACTTCTATAATATTCATCATTTTCTAAAATTTCTTTAATGCATTTTCCAACCCAAAATTTTGAAAATTGATATTGATACTATAATCTTTTCTATGGTAGTGAATGTCCCTTGACATCTTCTTTGAATGTCAAGTGATGAAGAAATTATTTAAATTCAAAGTGCTAAAACCTTTCGTATATTTAATATCTAATAAAATATATTTTCCATAAATGACAAACTTTATAATTTGGATCCATATGTTCATAAAGTTGTAACCCCACACATGTTGTGCTTTGTTGAACAACTACCAAAGACATTTTTCATACAATGATTAAAGCATGTTCCACTTTAGAAATGTTCCACCAAACATACCATCAAAAGACCCTCAATTTGGACTTTGACCAAAATTCATGAACCACATCATTTGAGGTCTATACCATTTTTGAAAAGTAGGATATTATGATCTGAGGATAATGTACAAATGTTACCCCTTAAATTAATTAAAATTCCTTAAAAGAATAATTAATAACAAAACCAAGTTCTTGAAGACTTTTTGATGGTCATGATTACAACAAATTCTTTAGTTCTTACCAAACATGGCACCAGAATATCACATTTATAACGTTGCTAAGGCTCATGTCAAGCTTTTATGTGGCTTTTATGTGACTTTTAAATGCTCATTATTTCCTACTTTGATCAAAATACATCCATTCATTTGCTCATTGAATTGGCCCAATTGCATATGTCAAGGCTATGGACAGTCAAGGTAAGATTGCATTCCTTGACACTAATCCCAATATTCATTTCAAATTTGATGTGTTTTGTTCATCAAATTGTTTGGGGGGGGCTATCATGAATGACTATGCTTCATGCATTCCATTGCAAAATTGACTACAAGAATTGATGATTTTCTTTTAAATTAAATAGTTGCATGATATTTTGGGGGAGGCACTCCAACCAATTTACTAGTGATATTTCTTTTTTGACACAAGATATGCATGCTTAGGATTGGAAGGTATAAAAAAATATTTTAAATGTGACAATGAAATTGGATCTATAGTTGCATTCCTTTATTTTGTAGCACTTGGGTTGCCCTTTCATGTGTTCATATTAATTATGCCAAAACCATGTGCTAAAAATATGATTTATTGGGCATTTCATTTGTTTCAATTTTTCAAAATGTTATTTCCCCATTACCATCCACAAACATGAAATCTTGGACAACGTACATGGAAGATGAGAGAAATGTGCACCAAATGGGTCAATCATTGTGACCAACCAATCAAAACTAAAAATATTATCACCAACTAGTCAAAACCAATTTATATTTCCTTATTGGCTCAAGGTTTGTATTCTGCTTACCACATGGAAACTCAATTTCACATTATTAAAGCCTAAACTTCATCCATCCAAATTACTACTAATATTATTGCTACTGGTGTGTGTCTAATTACCTCCTCTTACATTTGACCTTGTCCAGCCATATCCTTTAATAGACAAATTTAGACTGCCTCGCTTTGTTCTCAGGGTTCAAAGTCATCTAATAGCCAATATGCCAATTTTCAAATCTTAAAAAAGAAAATATACGATACTGATTGCACATAGGAGTGGCAGCAGTTTTTTTTTTAATAGGCGAAATTTTGCCAAATTTTGACCTGAAAAATATGATTTTTTTGACCTATACAAAGGATTTTCAGTGGGGAAAAAAATGGCCCAAATTTTCCAGATTTTGGAAAATAAAGGTTTCCAAATCGTCAGATTTTTATGATAAGTCCCAGTAAGAATATAGAAGGATTCTGATTTTTTTCTATTTTCATATCTAGTCTGTAGCCAAATCTGGCTAAATCATCTTTTGGATGATTGTCACTTCAGCTGCATCACAAAATTGAAAAAAAAAACAGCCCTAAGTGGCAGTAGGGCTTGAAGTTGGACTTTGAGTCTTCCTTGGGAATTGTGTGTCTTGGGTGGCATGCTCGGTGTTTGGTCAAGCGTCTACCCACCAGTTTTGGGAAACAGGAAAAGTTAACTTGGGCAATGTGGACTTTGCAATTTGACCAAGCAGAGTTGGCAAACAGGAAACTTGAACTTGACAAGATAGCCAAAAAAAGAGTACCAGCAATGTGGACTTCACAATTTGGCAAAGTGAAGTGTGCAAAAAGGAAAAAGTGAACTTGGCAAAAAAAATCCAAGCATTTAGTATTCCATACACATGTCACTGATGAAACCCTGCCAAACTTTGATAAAAGAAAGCACCCAAGAAAGGGAGAGAAAAAGAAACAAGGGGCAAGGACCAAAGTCCAGGGTCTCAAAGAGCCCAAAAGAAGCAGGCCACAAGGAGGAAAGTAAACCACTAAGAACCGAACCCTCCACCCAAGCTTTAGTCATTTGATAAAGAAGAAAAACTGTGTAAAAATAAATAAATCGAGGATGGGAACCTGACCTGACCAAAGTTTTAGAATCCTCCTTTGTTGTGGTGACCTGTGGGAATGTGTTGACTAAATATGGCGACTGAAGAATTTTTTTTCCCTCATAATATGGCAACTTCTTTAACAAAAACTTCCTTTGTACCCTTCACACTGAATCTTTTTGGTCCTCCAACTTTGACCACAAATAGAAACACCAGTGATATGGGTTCCTTTGCTTCTTCCCAAACCAGAAAAGAAAGAATAAGAATACGGCACAAGGCTTCACGGGAAATGATCAAATCCTGCAAAACTTTATTAATAAACACACGGTAGATTTGGAAAATGTACAAAGGAATAACAAAAAGGGAAAGGGTGAAGTTACTGGAAAGGCCTCAAGCTTGTTTGACGAGTTGGGACTAGCGTCGGCCACTCCTTTAGGAACCTCCTGTTCCATTCTTTAAGAAAAAAAAAAGAACTATGTGGGTTCTGGTTCCACACATAAATGGGCGAATGGGCTTTGTGTTTTAGAAAATCAGACTTGGACTTCCCTGTGGAGGGACTGGAAGCTAGTCACCACCTGTGGAGTAACTTAAAAAAGTCTATTTTTGCTAACTAGTTTTTGTTTTTCTTCCCCCATGGTATTTACCTTGGCAGCTTCCACACCAAATACACTCTTTGAAAATGTTGTAAATGTTCCTTTTTCAAAGAATTTTTTTTTGTGAAGGAAAATATATTGAATCTTGAAGAGTATTTTATTTGTTGAAATTAGAATCTCAAAATGAATTAATTATTCAACGAACATTGTGCCAAAGTATTCAAGATACTAGGGTATATGTGATTTCTTTGTCATTTGATTCAAATTTTGGCACCATGGGTGCTCCTCATTATTCGATTTCTATGGTGTTTGGATTCTTTGAAGTAAACATGGGTTGCAATTAATGGAAGGTGATACTAGCTCATAACCAATTTACCTCATGATTGAGTGCAATAAAATGGCAATATATGTGCTTCCCTTCGCCATTTGACTCAAATTTTTTTTGCACCCTGGGTGGTTTAAGTATTCTTTTTCTGTTGTGTTTGGATTCTTGGGAGTAAAAATGACTTGCAATGGGGAAAAAAAAAAGAAAAAGGGAGAAAAAAAGAAGGCTTGCAACAGAAGGTAAATTGTAACGGTTGTTGAACTAATTCACCTCATGAGAGTGCACAACAAAATAGCTGGGTTGTTGTTGTTGGCCTCTTTTGCTTTTGAGAGAGAAAAAGACTTTGATGACCACCAAGTAAAATTGGCCTGAAGAAACTTATCAGTTTGCTCAAAGCTCCAGATCACAATGTGAAATTCCTAATCCAAAATTCAAATTTTCAAATTTACTACGTACCAATTCTCACCGAAACATATATAGGTGGATGTGTACATTGGGATGGATGGTGGTTAGCCAAATTTGGCCCTCTAAAAGCCAAAAAAAAGAATTTAAAATGCAAGAAACCCAAGTCTTCAGGTCACCTAATTTGATTCTTGACCCTTGACCCTTGTGTGACCCTTGACGCCAACACTTTGACGAGCTAAAAAGCCTTTAAACTGCGGCTCGGACTATGGGATTTCAAAAAGGGGCATAAAAAAGTTTGGAATTTGCTATCATGTGTCCTGAAAACGAGTCCAACTGCCGCAGTCCAGGAGCCGCCTCATCAGCCCCCCTTCCGACGGATTATGTCCGTTGTAAGCGACATTCTCGGATTTAATCTGCTTATCTGTACCTGGGGGCAGACTGGCAGATTATCTCTGGGGAAGCCCCTGCCCGATGGACTGTACGGAGCGTAATCTGCTTTGACAGTCATTTCCTGGTCACTGGGGTGTTTACGGAAAAGTGAGAAAGTAGGCTTCTGGATTACGGAATATACCAGCACCCATTGGAATGCCATAATAGTAAACCCAAAGCAGATTATGCGTTGTATAATAGCTCTTGGCAAAGACACTTCTAAGATTTCATGGGCGGCTGATTTTGCAAAGCCATAATCTCTAATCGCCTCACGGATAGTGTTTAGCAAATCGTTAATCTGTGATTAGCACACATTGTTTAGCTGTAATCTCGAGAACGTATCTTGCCACGCGTGAGGAAAAGGAGGGAGTCTTTGTTGTTGTCGTCGCCATCGGCGATGAATCCCCAGGGAAAACGTGAAGACGTGTGAGGAGTTTCAGGATTGGGGTATCTGTGTACATTTTGGCCTTCATCGCTAGTATGTTGAGATTTTTGGTGTAACTGATGGGTTAGAGAAGACAGAACAAGAAGAATGACGAGTTTTTGAGAGTTTTACGATTAGATATGGTTCTTTCTACTTGTCTTGTTGGAGATCTGGTCCTTTCGCCCGCTCCTTGCTTCATGAGCTTACTACCGCGGAGTATGGCTTCTTCTTCTCCTCCACAACCCGTCAAACTGACGGCATCTGCGCCTGCTCCTTGCTTCATGGGCTCACCGCGGAGTATGGCTTCTTCTGCTCCTCTGCAAGCCGTTAAACTGAAGGCATGGGCGCCCATTTGTCATGCGTCTTCTGCCGTGCAATCCGATTTGCCTCTTGCCCAACCTGTTCCCACGAGGTCTCCTCCACTTTCAAGCCCTTTTGTTGGTTTGGTTTGGTTTAAATCTTTCTTTGTGATGAATGTGGAATTCTTGCTCCAAGAAAGTGCTTTGTAAATGTGTGTTTATCATCTTTTGGGGGAGCGGGGAGGGGGGGGAATGGAGCTTTTGCACTTTCCTGAATCTCATAGGATTAGCCCTTCTTCGAGCTTCGTGAATGTAGCGTAGACATCGGCTCCAAAAAATATCTTGCAATGTGTGGGGGTTTAGGGTTCCTTGCCCAAGATGGGAGTAGGGTGAATTTCTGAATATGTTGTGTGATTTTCTCTGGAGTCATCTACACTTTTGATATTTCTGTGAATTTGTTTTGTAACAGAAGGATTGCAACTGAGGAGAGTGGAATTCAACCGTTATTGATAGGAAGTATTCGAGAAGCACTGATAGAACAGGAGGATACACTCATCTACAGTCTACTGCAGCGGGCTCAGTACTGCTATAATGCGCCCACATATGACAAAAACTGCTTTGCCATTCCAGGCTTTGAAGGCTCACTTATTGAATACATGCTTCAGGAGACCGAACATTTGCATGCAAAAGTGGGTTTTGGTTATCTGTCTGTTTCCTATTCTGATCTTTGGGTGCACTTGTCATTTCAGACATTGGAGGTCATTTGTTGAGTGAAGCTGGTAATTTCTGTCTGTAATGGGAAATGGGGCATTAATGCACAGGTGCGCAGGTATTCTGCTCCAGATGAACATCCCTTTTTCCCAATAGGTCTGCCTGAGCCAATTCTGCCACCTCTCCAGCAAATTAAGGTAAGCATGTGACCCTAAATAGCTGAAGAAATTGAATGGTGTAAGTCTTTTCTGGATTCATCATCAGTGAGGTCAGGTAGGTTTTTATAACCTTTTTTTGTTCCTGATGATTTCACTGTTTGTCTGCCTGGTGGACCATGGAAAGCAGGTGCTGCACCCAGCCGCAGACAGCATCAACATAAACAAGGACATATGGAGCATGTACTACAACGATTTGTTGCCAAAAATTGTGGCACCGGGTGATGATGGCAACTATGGCTCAGCATCTGTTTGTGATGTTCTTTGTTTGCAGGTATTTCACTATACTCAAATTCTTTTGGTATGCTATTCAGGCTATGTCCACCATAAGAGAATGTAACAAGTGTGAGAGTCTGGCATGGTGGTCACCATGCAGATAAATGTTAAAGAAGTGAATGAGCAATGGCAGCTGTTGTATTTTGCAGGCATTGTCAAAGAGGATTCATTATGGCAAGTTTGTTGCTGAAGCTAAATTTACTCAAGACCCTGGAAAGTTTGAGCCCCACATCAAAGCGCAGGTACAATGGTGGAAATTTTTTACCTGCATCTATGAAGTGTGACTATCTTTGTTCTTGTGCAAAATGGGTCATAAGGTTGTGAAGCCCCAAGGTTGTAGAATTTACCTGATTTGTTCTCCCCTATCTGAGCCAATAGGTGCATAAAGGGTGGATCCCTAACCATGGACTTAAATCTTTGCATGTGGTACTATGGTTCTCTCAGACTGGTGAGTGTGATATGAGGTTAGGTTCAACAGTGATTAGCTATGGGCCATCTGCTTGCTGGTCACTTCTCACATTTTAATAACCCTGGCACATTTTCCTTGATTCATGAGACCTTGCAGGTTGTAAAAATTGTGCAGTGATACTAATCCTGTTCATCTTTCTGATTTTGATACATATAGTTCCCCACATGTGCTTGACTGTTTATGGGTGCTTTTCTCAGCATCATTTGGTGATTCCATGTAGGGGCCTTCCTGGAATTGGAAACGTATGCTCACTTTGAAACAGTTAGATAGCTTGCACTGGATAATGATGTGTAAAAGAGTTTGAATCATGGTTGCAGGATGCAGATGCAATAATGGCAGAGTTGACGTATAAGGATGTGGAAGACAATGTGAGGCGAAGGGTGGCCCACAAAGCTAGGACATATGGGCAGGAGGTGAATGAGACTGGAAGGGTGAACAATTCTCAGTACAAAATTGATCCTGAACTTGTTGGAGCACTTTATGAACACTGGGTCATGCCTCTCACCAAGAACGTCCAAGTGGCATACCTTCTCCATCGTCTTGATTAACTCTACCATCCAGATTTCAACTGATGGATGTTGATGTATTCTGCTCAAAAATCTCCTCCTGTGGGGTAATTTTTACAGTTCAGGGCCACTTGTATTCCATGGAACGACATCCTTCCAGTTATTTCTGCTGCTAAGGATCAAATGCAACAATTTCAAGGAACTCAGTCAAATTCTTTGTGCCATCTAAGAGTTAGACTTATGCTAATGCCTCTGTGAAGTTCTGTCACATTGACAGCACTTAAGGAGGCTGTGAGGAGTGTTGAAGACATACCATTGCAAAATGGTACCTTACTGCAATAAGTTGGCCCTCTGAAACTTGTCTTTGTCTGAGAAAAATGAACATATTGCTTTCTGAAGTTGTGGACAATGACATCTGCTGGAATGACAAGTTGTGGATTGTAAGTAAAATAAAATTTGCAAATACTCCTTTTCCGTTGAGATTCTGCTCCTGGTACTAGTCTTTGACTCGAGCTTACACGCTTGGTTCAAATACTGTTATTGGCTCACTTCTCACCAATGAATGAGTTCATATATGGAATGGAGCCCATCCTTCAGCCAGTTCAAATCTTTTGGTGGGTTTCTCAATCACTTTATTTACCCAATCTCTTTTCTCTGTTCTTTAAGGGAGGCTATGGATCTCACCAATGTGAATCTGGCATCTAGGAATTCTGTTTCTTAGGGTTCTATGTTGTTCTCTCAAAACAGTCAATTAGCTTTTTATGTCTTTCAGTTGCTTTGCTCCCTTGATGAAACTCCCATGATGGCATGAAACTTGCTTCCAGAAGATCGAACATAGTGTATGGGCAAGTTGTGAATGTTGTTTTATTGCATCTTTGCCAATGAAACCTGCCATTTGGTAATTTGTGCATCTTTGAAACTTGTCCTAGCAGTTGAAAAATGGGTTTATACCACAAATTTTGAATGAAGTCAATACAACAGGTGCGAAGATGAGCCTAGCTCCTATAAATTTGTGTAGGATATTGTGGATGTTAAAAGGCCTTGAAACCAGGCAAAATGATTGTTTGGTTGTTGATTGCTATTAATTTGTCAGCCACATCAATTGACTCACTAGTGGCATTTGAATTTGATGTGCTTCTTAATATATATTGTTCCATATTTTATGTTTATCAATGGGGGAGGAGCAAATTTGTAATAGTAACCCAAATATAGTGCATTGTTGGAGTTGTTTTGAGGATTTGAAACTGCTATCCAGTTAAAATTATGCACACATGAGCCTTGATATTTTGTTTCCAAATTCGGCAGTTTCAACTACCAAAATTCCACAATCAATTTCTCAAATCTTGGCAATGCATTGAAATATGACATTAAATTTTGTGTACATCCATTGAAGTATTTGTATCAATGTGATATTAGACAACCTTTCAAAAAACCCTACAAACCAATTTTCTTAGCATTAATAAGAGCCAGTTGTGTGTTGCTAATTTTTTTAATTAATAAGGAAAAGAAATGGGGGTAGGTTGCTACCTCTCACCTCCCCCAAAATTTAGGACCCACCCAATTACACAATTGGAGACTAGAGACCTATTGTTTAAATCTTAGTTTGCCAACCATATAAGTTGCTCAATTTTAGAAAAATGTTAATTGTAGTAAAATATTGAATGCAATGAAACTTATTTGTGCATACATCGAACACAAACACCTAGACATTTGCATATTCATATAACCAAGTTGAACCAAATAGATAAGAAGTTGAAAATGAAATAACGTTCACTTGTTAGGGACATGGTTATCTTCTATGTGAATATTAGATAGAAAGAAGCTCATATTCTCTTTTATCGACCATCAAGGTAAATATTAAGTACATTCTCATGATTGAGACCTCTTAAATCAACATCAATCTCCATATCTACAAACAAATAATCATATTCACTTGCATAACTTTAATATGGAATCTACCCTTAAAATATAACAACAATCCCATCTAAATTTAATCATGTTTTAATGTAAGCCCAAGTTTGAATATGATGTCCATAACCAAATGAGTACCATCTCATGAATGCAAGGCAGAAAATCCATTTGCAAATCAACTTCATGGCCAAGTGTATTAGATTCCAATTGCTCTTGTATATTACTTGTTGACCATGTTTTGAAGTAAGAAGCAAATACACATTTTGAAAGTCATTGCAAGATTACATCACAAGGTTGCACAATTTTAATGTACAATTTGTGACTGCAAACAAAAGACAAATGTTGAGGTACTTTTCTTTTATCCAATCTTGAAATTTGGTTGATTGATGGATAATCCAACAATCCTTGAGGCACACAATCTTTTGGCCATTTGGTAAATCCAACCATTCTTGTTTTGATTGAAAATAAGCAACTAAAATCATTTTCACAAATTGTAGGCACTTGAGTATGTAGGTTTGATCAATGATTGTTTAACAAAGCCAAAGTAATGCCACTTTGATCCACACTCCTTTTGGCCTTAAAACTTCTTAGCAATTACCTATTTGTTTTACCTTTCTAAACAATGTGAAAAGGAATTAAGTTTTCATTTGCAATACATGAAACAACACATGTAATGACACATTCATGTTCAACTCCAATTTGTGCAAAATCCTTCTTGCCACGTTATTCCCATGTACGAAGTAAATGTCAATTTGATTAACATTAACCACCAATGATGTGGGGATGTGTTTAAAAAACACCAAGTATGCAATGTGGTATGCCATGTAAGACCCTTGAATTTTGTAACCACTAGGGAGTTTGCCATGTGTTGCTAGGTGTCAAAAACTCTAATCCAAACTGCTCATGCATGAACTCACACATAAACCATAATGTGACTTTGATCTTCTTAATACTAAAAGCAACTTTTGTTTTAAAATAATCAAGAACAATGGGTTGTACTACTCCTACATGGAGACATTAATTTGCTACTTGCATTTCAACAACTCACATAATCTTTGTACAAGGTGAGGTTCTAAAGTCAATAATGAGTCCTCATTTTGTATTTGTAAAGACCCAAAAGCAAAAGTGTTCCACCATCTTTGGCACATGAAACTATAAATTTTCTTGTGTAATCAATTAATTATTAAATGTGTCTCAATTTAACTTGTCATTAAGGCTAATCTTGTATTTTGAATTTTTATATGCCCTTTTGAAATAATTCACAACTATTGTATTCTTGTATGTTTTCATGACAATTAGGATGGTTGGCCAAGCTTACTAAAAAACTAATTTTGCTACTTTTCTCATTGCTATCATTTAATGTGTTTCAAATGATTTCTCCCAACGTGGGAAAATTCAACAATTTCTTATTTAATGTTTGATAAGGGTTCAAGAAAAGTTGGAGGTAAAAAATATGGGGGTGCAAACTTGAAGAGTCCTTTCTTATGCTTTAGAATTCACTTCAACACATGATTGGAGCTTTTGGAAGGTATTGATCATCTCATACCTTTTTTTCATATACAATCCAAGTATCCATCCTTATTTACTCATTGAAACACATGTGATATAAGTAGTGACTTCAATTTGTTTGCAATTCAATAACTTAAAAAAAAAATGTGACCCCTAAACCCAAGATTATATGTTTTGTTACATAAGTCATCAACCTGCTAGTAATTACTAGATATTTCTATATATTAATCACTTAAATGCATTCAAGGATTATAAGTATAAAACCATGAAGTATATACAATAAAAACACTAAAAAAAATGCAATAAAGACACCCCAAAAAAAAAAATTACACAAAAGTACCATACCTACGACTAATGTTTGACACTATTGTGTTGAAATAATTATTTGGTGAAAAAAAAGGTTCAACATTGAAATTTATAATTTTATAAATTTTCATATTTTTCAAAAAATATTTTAAAAGTATTTCGATAGGTTGGATGAGTTGTTGTAGTTACATGACAGTGCAAGACACATCCATTCTTTGTTTTTTTATTTTTTATTTTAACATAAAAATGTGTCTTGGTTTTTAGCAATGGGTACTTAAGTGTTTTCTTCTATGCATCTTGTAAAAGACACAATGGAAATTATTTATGTTTTGTTACCATTTAGTTTAGATTCACTATGAAGAAAAAAATGTTTTGCAATTGACCTTGCAACTAAATTTTTGAATTGGAAAAGACATTTGCAACTCAGTGTATTTATATGTTGTGAATGTTAATGAACAAGTTACATGGGTTGCAAAGTTGTAATTCACCGTATATACGGTGCAACTCATTACAACTCAATTGCAATTTAATCAAAGCAATTTGTTTTCAACCACTATGTAATTCCATTATAATTGCACACGTGATGTCATGCTAACGTCATTAATTGTCATCCATGTATTAAAATTTGACATGTCGCATTATGAAGATTTTTGGACATAATTTTTTTTTCTATATATTGATCTCCATTGTCCAGTATGATTGTTAACGATGGTATGAAATTGTGACACATGGCATAATATAAAAAATTGGCACATGGCATATTAATTGTATTTTGGAAAAAATAAAACATAAAAAAAATTATTTTAGTAGCTAGGTAAGTCATACATAACCAAAGTAAGTAGGTCTTAAAACATACATACATACATACTTACATATTTACCTAGGACCTACCTACCTACCTACATAGGTGGGTGGAAAAATAGGACCTACTTACATACCTAGGTAGGTAAGTAGGTAGGAAAACACAATACTAAGTGCACTAAAAAATAACCATGACTTTTTATTAATTTTATGTTTTGCTTTTAAATTAAGCTTTTTAAAATTCATCCCAAAATGACACATGTATTTTAATGTGGGAACATAAGAAAACAAACCTTCTTTATATAGTTTGTAATATGTAATTTGAAAACAAAACATATAGGTTAAATCTTTTAGTAGTTCATTAGTTACAAATTGAGTTGCAACTATAACACTTAACCGTTCAAGGCAAGTCAAATCCAAGGGGAAGGCTCTATTGTTTTTAATGTTTAAGAAAAACTTGAACCCCTCCCATTATCACATCTAGTGCATTAAAATTTATAAAAAATGAAATAGAATTGAAAAAGTTATGGCCCCTCAAAGTAGAGGGGGTTAAGAACTCCAAAAAATAAACAAACCACCAAATGCTCGAAAGATCTGTTCCCCAACATTAGAAAAATTCCTTGTATGTTGTTATGTTGTTATTTAAGTTCAAAGATGATTTGTAGAACTTTAGGTGGTGTTCCTATAACATTTTAAATTATTTTAAATGAATAAAAAAAAGAAATTTATGAGGATTGAAAGTAGAGGGGTCCAAAAAAAAAAAAAGGGAAAAAAAAAAACATGTTTTGTAAGTTGGAAAACTTATTTCTTTTCTTGTTATTTTTTCATTATTCATTTTCCTTTGCACTTCAAAGATGATTTCTAGAACTTGAAATAACATTCCCATACACTACTAGGAAAGTGTGGTGTAGTTCAGTAGGCTATTTCACTGTGTAATTGTAAAAGTGAATTAAGTTCACCATAATTTCACTGTCCTTACCTTCATTGGTGAA
>Ga0116227_10007862_pt1 | contig 20529 bp, 14 predicted proteins | sample S1TSphgellanicum_FD_89693 | JGI IMG/M metagenome (GOLD analysis project Ga0116227, IMG submission 89693) | Host-associated microbial communities from peat moss isolated from Minnesota, USA - S1T2_Fb - Sphagnum magellanicum MG | ecosystem: Host-associated > Plants > Peat moss > Unclassified...
AAAAAAAAAGAAAAAAAAAACCGTTGTCTAATGAACCCACAAACACACCACTATGGATGGATGTTGCATGAAATGGTTGTAAAAGTGAGGTAAATTTCATTCATTGGATGGCCTCAAAAATGGGAAAACCGGGGTGGTGCGTGTTCATGGGTGGCAAGGCACCCGGGTCACACTAGATTATTGTAAAAATAAAGAAATACCTCAATGAACCCCAAAGGATATGGATATCACACCCAACATTATCAAATTTCAAGTCACATTTTAAAAAGCCTCACAAAACTACACAAAACCTAAAGGCTATATATACACTGCATCAGTGCCGTGTCGTGCCTTGCAGGCACGGGTTCCCACTAGTTACAACAGATTGTATGAAGGCCATACAGATGGGTCTGCAACCAAAGAATAGGACATAGGTAGCCTTGGGGAGGCTTGGTGTGAGGCACATTATTTAATGTGATGTCAACGGTCTGTTCTTTAGAGTTTTTGGGTACCCCAAGTGAGGGTTAAAAACAGCCCTTTCCACCCCAAGGGTCATGGGTCCCTAGTATATCTCATTCTGGGACCTCAGGTAAGGTCCTCGGTTGATACCCAGTGGTTAATTTGGCAACTTTTAAAACTGAAGAGTGGTTTCCTTAATATTTTTACCATTTTGGCATAAATTAAATTAATTTTTTGTTTTTTCGAACCTTTGAAAAATAATTTATAATTTGTGTCCAATTTTAGTAAAATCAAAGTTTCCATTGTCAGGTTTGAACCACAGACCTTTTTAGAAAGCAGGGTTTTAAAAATTGAGGCAATCAAGACACACTAAACTGTTTCACAACAGTAAAGTTAATAAGTTTATTATTTTTTATAGTCATTATCTGCCAAAAATTTCAGAATTAAAAACCCAAGTGCTGAAGTTTTTCAATTTTAATTAATTATTCGAAATGGTAAAGCACCACAGTATGATGATGAATTATCATTTGCAAATGTTCACATAGTAACCACAGCCAAAATAATTGTGATTGAAAGCAATGGTGACATGTGTATTGAAAAGGGCATGTATTTGGCTACAAGGTTATTGTCAAGAGAATTACATTTGACTATATAAATCACCAACAAGAGGTCTAATTATACTTTCAATCTTTTACCAAGCAAAATGGAACACAAGAATGCAAGAAAAATGGTAATATATTAAAGTTATCCATAAAGTCACACCCACTTAAGCCCCCTGGCCCATCCCCTACCTGGTTTTCACCCTCTAAAATCAGTTTTCCGGAAAACTCCGCAGGATTGGGGATGGAATTTGAAAAGTGGGGATGCCAGCCCAAAGATAGGGGATGGGAGTTTTTTTTTCTTTTAAACAATTTAAAAGCTGGGGCAGATTTGGGGTTATGGTAGGCAGTTTTTTCTAACTTTTTTGAAATTTTCGGGCAGTTCGGGCAGGTTTTTAGGAAAATATTTTCACACTTTTCGATTTTGGGCAGATTCTGCACAGATCTTCAGGTGAATTTTTTTCAGTTTTGTTTTGTTTCAGGCAGACTCAGGGGAGGTTTTTGGCCTTTACACTTTGGTGTTCCAAGCATATTTAGAGGCTTTTTCGGAAGCATGGCTCTCCTATTTTTTTGGGTTTGGATGCCATAATTTAGGAGAGCATCTTTCAAGGGCTTCCTTGAAACGTTTTAGGGGCACATTGAAGGGATTCGTAATATTTTTTTCAAAAAAATTTAACCACAAATCACCCATGTCATTTGTGAGAAATGATCTTTGAAACTCAAAACTCCTTCACTACCAAACCACACCACTTGTTGGAACAAGATAGTTGAGTGTATTTTATTTACCTTGCTCCATTTAAAACATTACACAAAACATCATTGCTGATATTTGATATTTTATTAAGATTTTGTTTAAAGGACAAGATAAAAATTCAATCTTAAAGTTCTTTCGATATTGTACACAAATTTTATTTTTTCTTTTAAAATATAAATTGATTTGGAAAGAAAACTACTTGATTTTCATTATTGCATACCATTTCAATTATCATTCCTTGGAAAAAATAAATTCAACCACATGATTTATAAATGGATGATAATAATAAAAAATAAAAACATATCTTTCATATCTTAAACCATCATTTGATTTCAAGAATAATATTATACTATTTTTATATATCATAATTTCACCATTAGAATTTAATTTGGATGTGTGAAATATAATTTATTCAAATACAATATTTAAAACTAGATTAGAAACAAATTATAATGGAAAAAAGCTCTTATATTAACCATATTATTTCTAATGTAAAAAATTAATCTATATAATCAGTTTTAGTTTTTCAATAATAATTAATGCCATATAATTAATTGATTTTATGGAATTCTACATTTTATTACATTTACACATATAATATCTTAAGTTTTATTTCAAATTATGATAAATTTTGAATGTAAAAACTATATATTTTCACATCTCAAATCTCTATTTGATTTTTAAATTACATTATAAATTTTTTAATGTATGACATATAATCTATTCACTATATAAAGTTTATAAATGGATCATGAATTACTCCTACTACCTATTACCTAGCCTATTTAATAGATTAATTGCATAGTCTACGTAATTAATTGATTACACCCACTATTTAAACCCTAACCTACTTAATAAATAAGTTACATATCCTATTTAATTAAATAATTAATAAAAAAACATTATCACGTATCAACATGATAAAATACCTATTATTTAGCCCACACACATATTACCTACTATTTACTACCTTACAACTTATCAATTGATAATTGTCTAGCCTAATTAATTAATTAAATATGACATTATTTCATTCAACACAATAAAGTACCTACTACTAATGAATTTATTTACATACTACCTAATTAATTAACTAATTTTTAAAAATTATGGCATATCAACATGACAAAATTCCTCCTACTTAACCACATACTTATTATTTAACACCTAATTTTATTTATTACTTGTTATATACTACCATTTATTTACATGAATAGTTGAAAAAATAATTATGTTTTCATCTATTGATGGATGCCTTAAGAAATGGATGAAGGTGTAATCACATTAACATGTACCATAGCAAGTGTAATTAATGTTTGGTTTTGTGTATTTAACATTTTAGGAAAAAAAAAAACTCCAAATGGAATTTTTTTTTACATAATGTTATTTTCAATGTATTGGTATATACATTTTAAAAGTTTAAAATCAGTCTAATGAATGAAAAATATCCAAAAACACTTTAAAAGCATTGTAACTACTGATTTTAAGCAATAAAAAGACTTGTAAATGGACTTGAATTTTTTTGAAAATGACACATTTTTAACAATTTTTTAATGTAAACCATAACATAATTTAACATGATGAGAAATTTCAAGATTTTTCCAGATTTTTGGAAAAACTTTATTGTTCAAGCATGTGGAAGAAATCTTTTTAAAACTAATTTATGTTTACTTTTTTAAATGGTGACAACTTTCATGTTACATTAAAGGTTCTACACAAGGCAAGGAATGTGGTCTTGGATTTGATTACTTTATCATCTCACATGAGCCATGCCTTACAACCATTTGATGTTGCTTGCTTTAAACCTTTCAAAATCACCTTTAAGGCTTATAAGGATGTTTAAACTTTGGCTAACAAAGTTAAAGGGGTTGGAAAGGAGGACCTATTTTAATGGGTGTTTATGGTTTTCAAAAAGATATTGACAAGATCAAACATATGTAAAAATTTTAAAACTGTTAGGATTTGGCTTTTAAACCTAACTACAATGGAATGCAAGATGCAATTTAACATGGAATTTATGGAAACAATAGTGCCTACACATGAAGTTATAGATTTCCAAATCAAAGAACTAGTAGGTGAATGCATTGGTAACCTTAAGCCCAATGTTTGCCATTTTAATATGCGGAAATTGATGGACAATGCATTACACTTGAACAAGAAAGCACAATTGATGTGGGTTAATGCGATGACCCAATGACTTCCCAAACCATGGGTCTTGATCATGAACTTGCAAGCTTGCAAACCTAAGGGCATGACTTGCAAGAAGGTGCCATTAATGTTGGTTAGTATGACAATCTAAAAAGTTCCTAAACAATGGGTCTTGGTAATGATCCTATAAATTCAAAAGCCTTGGGGCATGATCTTATGTGTCGCAACCTTAGCCTTAGGCTCGTGAGCTAAGAAGAAAGCCCAAGGGTCACATCTCATGCTCTCGGGAGTGCAAAAGAGTGTGAGGGAATGAACCCTCACACTCCCAAGTGAACTCCCATTTTGGGAGTTGGAATCCCAAGGGACTCCCGAATCATTAAAGGACGATTGCAGGGGTCAAAACCCATTGAATTGAAAAGTTTTTTATATCATTGAAAATTATTGAAACACATATGTTAAAATGGGTTCGCATCACCCATTTGATATCTGAAACACAAGTTATGGCCAAAAGAAAGGTCGGGAGTCAAATTGGCAGTTTGACTCCCGACCACTAAAAGTCAGAAATCAACCCGATCTCCTTGCGTGTAGGTAGCAAGCAACATACCGTTGGAAAGCTCTCAACAAGGGCTACAATTTTGCTTCAGACGTCATCTCAATTAGAGGTCTGCACACAAAGTTATGGGGCCCCAAAGTGGTTAGAGTCCCAATTTTGGGAATTTCGGGACTCCCATTTGAGAGTCCCAAGACAAAATGTCATTTGGATGTGGGCCTCATGGAGAAGCACAAAGTATATTATAAGGGGGAAGGTGGTGGCTTCCCCCAAGTTTGGGCCGGGGTGAGTCTTGTGAGTCTGAATTTGCCCGTGGCTCGTCCTAGCACCAAAAGTGCTCAACTATGCACTAACCAACTTGTTGTTTAGTTTTGTGTAGGTTTGTGTGAATGGTTAATTACTTGTCGTTCTTCCTAGTCCCATCCCGGAACTCCAACACGCCCCTCTACCCCCAAAGTGCTAGGAGCCAGGGAGCATAACCTAACTCCTTGCTCTTCCGTTGTATTCACTTCAAACTCACATTTAAGTTTATCAGGGAGTTCAGGGGTGCGTCATTATGTCTCAACGCATAATGGTCCTAACAATCCTAAAATGATGGGTCTTGGCAATTATGCAATAATGGGCTCAACATTAGTTGTGCAATAATGGGTTCTAGCTATAGCCTTGCAATTATGATGATTCGTGCCACAATGGGTTCAACCACTAATTGTGTAATAATGATGGTTACATCGATTAAGTTTAGCACAAGTCACATGGCAATGATTACAAACATTAATCACATGGTAATGATTACAATGGTGATGGGTTTTCGCAATGGTGTAATAATGGGTCCTAGTAGTGCCATAAATTGTTTCCTAATCTTGCTTAAGCTTCTACCTAGGTGTATTCATCAATTTGTGCAAGAGTCATTCATAATTTTTCAAAATCTATAATGATCACTTTTGATCATTACATTTTTGCACTTGAACAGAAATTAACATGGAAGCAAATAAAAACTAGAAAGAGGGAACATCAAAAGGAATTAGTTGTGTAAAAGAAAGAAAAGTTGTAAAGAAAACATAAGAAAACTTTTGAAACACCAAAGGTCAATGAAAGAGCCTAGAAGAAAACCTTTGATAATGCATGGTCTACCAAGCATTGTGTTGAGCAAGGTGAAGCACTACATGCTCAATCTATGTTAATCTACCTCTACATGCCAATGCCTATTGAGCCCCATTCCATGGGATTATTCCTCAAGGTTGTAAATATAATATGATGCAAACAATTGCAAGATGAAGTTGTTAAGGGTAGAAATCTTTAGGCTAATTAATACCATGGGGATATCCTAATAACTAGTTGGTTATTAATGGTAGACTTAACATCCTAAACCAAAGGATGAAGCTAAGGGGGTTAATTAATTGAGCGGTTGGTGTTGATCTACCAATCATCTAGTAGATTTTTAGGAAGGATTAGGATAAGGATCACTTGTTTTCATGGGAAGGATATGGGCCTTGTGTGGTCTTGAGGGGAAGGGGGATCAAATGGATGGAAGGAGGATTGTGCATCATTCCATTGTATTATAGTTTGTTATGAGATGACTTTATTGTGAAAAAGGTGTGTGTAACATTAGGGAGAGGAGAGTATGGAATCAAATTGTATTTTGATTCGTGCAATGGAAAATGGTTGACAGACTCCCAATTATCTTATTGGTGTTCAATTGCATTAAAATATGATAAAATGTTAGGGAAAGTAGTTCATATTATAATTATCTAGAGTTTTGTTGTATTTTCACAGTAGTTCTATGTTTCTTTTTTAAAATGATAGGACATGTATTCTTTGTTTAGCTTTTGGAGTTAGACACATCTTGTTACCATAGGACAATAATTGCTTGTAAATGGTAATAGAAATGAAGTAGGCTTGAAAATTGAAATCTACATGGTAAAAGAGGTTATTACAAATGGTAATAGCCACAAACGGTATGCAAGTGTTGCAAATGGTAGGAGACAACCATAAAGGGGTTGTAGGCAATGCAGATAATAGAAGATAACCATAGAGGTTTTTGCATGCATTGTGAATGGGAGATAGTAGATGCTAGAAACTTGTAGTCCCACTAAACTGGATTATCTATTTTTAAAAATACTTTAGAGGTCTAAAAGGTAGTTACTTTCCAACCCCTTTTATCTTGTTCTTATAACACATATTTTATTTTAAATTAAGAATAAATTTTTGATTTAGGACTTTATATTATGACTAGACTAGAAGTCATTTAATTTCCATAGTGTCAACACTAGTTCGTTTTAGGGTTTAGGTTTTGTTTAGAGCCGCCATCAACTTTCTTCATGTAGGCAACGAGGTTTGTATTGTTACTATCTGTTAATGGTTGTGAATAGGAAGCTTTGTTGTTTGTGTGTTATGTGAAACAAGTTGGCTTTTAAGTTTTCAAAGGTTGCATGGCCTGCAAAACGGCCAACATGAACGCTGCACTATTAATTTGATTGAATTTATTATTCGTGCAAAAGGCCATTTCTTATTGGTAAATACTAATATAGAATATAATAAAATAATTCAACAAATGGCAAAAAAAAACCAATCAAAGTTATATCAATCATAAATGGATTGGGGGTTTTTTAACTAATTGGAAACATATGAAAAATGTATAAAAACACTTTTAGGATTTCTCTATAGCATAGCAAGCTTTGGATTGAGGATTTAGTGGTGTAATGCTAAAAGGCTCGGGAGTATCTTGGGATTTGTGAATCTCTAAATAAAGTTATGGCACCATGCCAGATATTGATAGTCCTACCAATCTTCTCATCCCAGTTAGGTATATCCTACTTTTATGGTTTCTTTTTCATAATTTCTGTGCCTTTAGTTTGAGCAATAGGGTAGGTAGCTTTTGTTTTGGGCTAAGTTTCCTCAGGCTGGGACGGAAATCAGCCTTCAAATGTAAAGGGGGTAGAGAAGAGACAAATGATGGATAGGGATAAGTAATAGATGAGGAAAACAGATTTGAATTGGTGACACAAGGATTTTTAGTCCTCTGCTCTACCAACTGAGCTATCCCGGCTTCTTTTTCAACTACCAGCACCATCAATTATCGTAGATGATTGATCGTTTTGCGCCTAACCTTTTGGAAATTTCCTCTAATTTCAGAAAAGTTTTTTCACAAATGGGTGGCCAAGGGCGCTTCAAGCATGCAAGGGAGAGGAGAAGGAGATGCAGTTGGAGGAGGATAAGAAGACATTTTCGAAGGTAAAGAAGGAGGTATGTGGATTTTGGATTGGATTTGTGGTAGATTGGGTAGGATCAAGAGCTTACAGGAATGAGTAGTTGTTTTGATTTCCATTGTGCCAGTAGCTACATCATGGCAAGCGTCGTGTTCTTGCTAGTAGTAGGGTCTATAAAGGATTGATGCTGAAGGATGATGATGCACAAAGGGGGTCTGAGTTGTAGATCATGAACATGTAAAGGGATGCATTTGAATGGGACTTTGGTGGAAGCATTCTTAAAGTAGTACATTTGTGATGAGTTAAAACCAGAAACCTTAGCAAGTATCCTTGGGTTGGGCAAAATGTGGGTACAAAATGGGAGAGATTTCAAAAAATATCCATAGACCCATATTCTGATTAGAACTCTGTTTTTTCCAAGTTGTTGTAAGCTAACTTGGCATCTATTCTCCTTTAGTTTGGAACTATTGCTCATCCTTAGTTCGGAACCAAAAGTCATTTTGTTTGTAGAACCAAGACAAATATCTTTTTGCATTATGTCATAAGGTAACGGGATGGATTAGTAGCTCATAATGGACCAAATGAACATAGAGGGCGCTAACCTCAAGCCAAATCCCACTAATTCGTGTACTCATAATACCATGAACTATTTCTAGCAGTAGTTAAACAAATATTACATAGAGACCCAGAAAGGACTGACAAGTGTGTGGCGCCTAGAGTCTTAGTTGAGTATAAAGAGTTATGTTCTGTTGGATCAGTAGCATCAATGTGTTGTAACAGTGCCTGAATGGTAGGATATAAATCACAAAAGTCATAGGTACAGAGTTTGGATTTGTGATAAAAATATGTTTTCATTACCCTTTTCTTTTGGTTACAATATAACTTGGTGGATGGAATGAACTCCACCTAGTGGCCACCAGACTTAACAAATTAATGCTCATTTTTGACGTGAATGTCATATTATAAAAAAAATTCAATTACATTATTTCCAAATAAAAACAACTTTGTAACCAACATTTCCAAAAAGATCCATGTACACAATATGTTAAAAATATTCATATCAAATCCAAAATAAGACTATGAATTTTCATGAATGATTTAAAGCCAAATGCTAGTGTTCCCATCTAACATCAAGAGACTCAACCCTTCGAATTTGAAACAAAGAGAGAGGCCAAATTGATGAAACTAAAACATCATATTGTCGCACAAATGTTATTAACATTTTTCAAATATATATACACCATAAAAAAAATTTAAATATAAATGAACGCCTAGTGGCCACCAAATGAAACATAAAAAATTGTAAGCTAGTAGAAGCAAATGACACACCTCCCATTTAAAATGAGAAAAAAGAACTCAATGTTTTGAATTTAATATATTGACAACATGCTAAATTTGTAGCAACAACAATTTGATCCATCCATGTTAATCATACAATAACAAATCTATAAACAACCTAAAACCCAAGATTTAAAATCTGGAACCTCTTGAATTAATTGAAGAATGAACGGTCTTTCTTGTGAAATCATGAAAGCTCTCAACAAATTTGCTACCCTCACTATCAACAATGACAAAAACATTAACAAATGTTGAATTTTTATTATTTTTAACAAAATTATCCATTTGAAGCAACTAATTTCTTAGCAAAGGTTTCGAACCCAAAATTTGATCTGAGGTGTGTAATTTTCATATGCAATGTGATTTCCCTTGGAACATACATGCAAAGAATCAATCTTGCGGGGGGTGTTCAAACAATACTTTCGACTCCGAAACTTGGGCCACCTCCAAAGTCTGCAAGAGCCACAACAAGGACCTAATTGTGAAATTAGGATTGTTTGGCCACAACTCATTAAAATATTATGCATATCTCTCATCCCCATGACCATGCATTATCATACTTGTAACGGTAATGGGCAATTGTCCAAACCCATATATCATTTTCTTGCACATTTGCAACCTTGGAAGTGCAATTTTTGCATGGTCCATCTTGTTGTGAATAATGCATAAGAACTCATCTTTTGATCACACTAACTCTATCCTCCAAGTATGGTATAAATTTCTACATGACTTTTAGTGCAAAATATGTTTTCTTAACGTTGCCTCATACTTTAAAACCTCGTTGCTATTTTTTCCCAATTTGGATATCAAGTCCTTCAGGGATTTGCAAATAGTGCATTTCCTAAACACAAACCTTTCCTTTTGCACATCGACATTAATATGGTGTTTTTTCCTCAACCTATTCATAGCAAATTGAAAAATAATTCCAATTCATAATTCCTTACTTATTTGCCAATTTACAAATACAAAAAAACAAAGAAATATTAAGCTCTCCACGATAGATGTATGTCACGAAATATACATTCAAAATCCATTTCAATTTCTTGAAAATTAGTTTTTCATGAAGGACATCTAGTGGCCACCAAGCATTTGTCGCTAGATAGAAACAAAAAGTGCTGGTTGTTCCATACAATTCACCTAATCATTGTGTTCTTGCATAATCTTCCATGCTTTAGGCAAAAGATGATGCATGTCTTGTCTACCATTTCCAATCCTTTTCATTTGATGCGACACAGTATTTATGACAAGTTAATCAATGATTTAACATTGGACTTTACTTGCTAGCTTGACATATGTAATTTATGTGTACCTTTGTTTCCATGTGGTAGAAATTGATAGCCTCACTTGTTATCTAATTTGTACAACATATATGTCGACTTGGAGAGACCAACAATTTAATACCAAGCATTTTCATAAATGTCCAAACCTTGAATAATGATAAATTTTTGTCACTTTCCATCTCCCTTCATACACAACCTTCTTGGAATATTTGAACCATATGTTTTGCGGTTTTCAAAAGATAAACTCCAAAACTCTTTCCAAACGACCATTTCCAAAGGTCATCACTATTAACATAATCACAGGATAATACAAGATGCAAAGCCCAACATGGTCCTCCCCAAGCTGATCATTAAAAATTATTTCCTATGGGTCACATGCAACCACCCGGTCTTTTGCAATGAAAACCCCGCCATTGTCTACAAAATCACATTTAGCTCCTTGCCACTTAAACCAACGTCTTCCCATTATGTTTGAATTTATCCTTCTCACACCATGGCCATGTACTATGTCATCATTCCCATGTGCATTCCTTGGTTATAGTCCTTATTTTTTCGAAAAAAATTTGCCACCAACCTTTTTATCACCTTCTTCAATGTTCTTTTCATTTCCTTCCTCGATCATAAAATTAGACCCAAACTCCCCAATAGACCCTTCCACACCATCTTCATAAATATAACTCATTTCACCATGTAATTTTTCATTGCACAAGTCTTCAACTGTATTACCCACATTCTCCACATCAATGTTGTTCTCAGCTTGGAAAATCTTTGTTAACGCATCATCCCTATGTGAAATTTGATTCTTCGAAAGATTATTCACCCCATCCATTATCACGTGACATTGCCCTACTACCACCTAAACCACTTCACCATTCAAAGATAGATACTTGCAGGGCCAAAAAACCTCTATTCTTATCATTGATTTGCAGTATCTTGCATTTCAAATTAGAGAAAATAGTTTCCATTGTTCACACTTTTCATTCAAAGCTTCAATTACAACCATAATGCAATTTTACACTCCACAAGGTCCATATATAGGAACAATTAACAAATCTTTGCAAGTTTTGAAACCAATCTTGACCTTTTCATTATTGTTGGCATCCCAAATAGTAATAGAGCTACAAAATATGAATCCCTCATCCATATCATGTGAAACCAAGGACAAACAAAATGCAACATTACATCAAAGATCATATTTTTGGCCATAACATCTATTCTCCAACCCACCCATTTCATAAAAACAATTTGGACGCAAAGTAACTTGCAGTTTTTAGGCAACCAACTAGGGCTTGCATCTCCTCGCGGCCACCAAATGTTTTTACAATGAAGAGCATTGGATTGAAACACTTAATGGCCACTAGTAAATTTTGCAATGAACACCCTTTGACTAAAATGCTTGGTAGCCACCAAGACCATCTTCTTTGACCATCCATAAAATGAAACGTTGACAATTGCTAGTCAATTCTATGCTCAATATCCCCATTTAGAAACGTCAAGTGGATGTGGGAAACTTGTTCACCAATGATCCATGCGCAAAATCTTTGGGCAACCTCATTGTGTTTTTGTCCCCGATTCCCTTATGTAGAAATGCTTAGTAATCACTAGGCATTTCCCTGCCCAATATCCATGCGTAAACATTGCAATTACCAGGTGTTTCTACACTTAATATCAATGCCCAAAAATTCTTGGTGGCCATTATGAGTTTTTGCTTGTGTTTTTGACATCAATGGCCTTTTGGGGCTTCATATTTTGACTTTAAAAATTCATAACTAAATCAAAAATTGATTCAATCAATTATCTATAAAAGACATCAAATAAATTGGCATTTGAAGTATTATCAAAAATTAACATCCAAGAAAAATTCCCAAAAAATAGATTCCTTTTGTGTCCTGACCAAAAAAATCCTTTGTGTGACATTCTTGAAACTTCTTCTTTATGCGTTCATTTTCCACATCAAAACACATTTTTTTGTAAATTTAATTAAAGTTTTGAATTTTACACGATTTGGGTAATTTTTTGATAAATAATTTGGAATGAAACGTTTACTTTATTGGAGTCCTATGTTGTCTTGAAGTTGGATGGGTCATAGAAATTTAGGGTGTGATGTTCCAAGTGGTACCACCCAAGGATAAGTTTCCTTGTGAAAGTCATCCAATATTGCATGTCACACCCCATTGTCTTTGATTTTTTCCTTGAATGTAAGCATTAAGCCTTTAAAACGTGCCATGCACAAAAGTAAATGGATACTTGATGTTCACCCCACACCATCCTAACCATGCATAAAATATCAATTTATTAGTATTTCAATTAACAACATTATCTATAATGGAGAATGTGGAATGAAGTTTTGAAATTGTTGCATGTACATAAAGGTTAGAAAAAAGTAGAATGAAAATAAAATTCATTGCAATGTTTGTAACTCTTATGGAAGATCATTAATGATGAAACATGAAGGTTTCCACTTAGGGTTCTTCCTAAAAAGCTTTATTTCCAAAGGAGTTACCATTCCACCAAATCATTACAAGTTGGCAACTTCTAATGATCCATGTAATTGGCACTCCAATGTAATGTGCATTAAACACCATCAATGTGAACAAGTGAAATTTCACATCATTGGTGCTAAAGGTGACATCCATTGATATTGTCGCATTATTACTTAATGGAACCATGGATTGTAATTGAAATGGGGTTTATATCCTTATTGTGAACGCGACATGAATCCCATTAATTTCATTCACATCTTGAAAATAAAATACACCATAAATAGATAATTAAATTCCCATGTGTGAAGGGAAATGGTTAGATTTTTGTGTAAATGGTAACTCTTTCTTTTGTGTTTGGGATCCAAGTAAGTAATGTCTTGTTGCCTAATGAAATCATCACTTATCATCCCTTTTCTTGCATTGATTCTAGCCCACCATATATATCATTTTATGCTTGTCATATATTTGTTGATAGTGTAGTTTAAATCCAAATGTTGTCCTTCAAGGCTTGTGACATTTGTGGGGCAAAAACATATGGCCACATAGTGGAATCAAGGTCATGTTTGCCATGCATAGGCTTGCCATTGGCTTGTGTATGTGGTTGATGATAAAATATTATTTTTGCCAACTCAAGTGGTGTATACATTTGCCTAATCAAGAATTGAACTAAATAACCTTGTTCAATGGATCCATGGTGGTTTGGGTTTCCAAGATTGTCCTTTGGTTTATACCCCCATGCATACCAACTACAAAATGTGCAATTAATTTTAACACTTAGGGTTGGATAGGATATGAGATTAAAAAAAAACTATATAATAAAATTGAACAATAAAACATCATACCAAATATGGCCAAGGTGGTTTCGGATTCTTGACATTTTGCCATCTATTCCATTGGGGAATCTTCATGATTTCGTTCATCGTTTAGAAAATTTACAACCCGTGCATGTGGCATGTATGTGGATTCAACTTCAATTATATGTGCCCCTCTATGTTGAATATCTTTTGTCCACACCAAGTCCATGTTGTTGAAAGGTGACCTCCTTGGGTTTTGGATTTCAATAGATTGAGATTTTGAAGCATGACCCATGTTTGAAACTAAATGTGAGTTGATTGTATAATAGAAGATAGTAAATTGATGTCTATATACTTGCAATACTTTCACATACATGTTAATTGTCATATTCCATATTAATGCAAATGTACATGTTCCAAGTACTTGATTTATTTCTCTCACATAAACCTTATACAAATCACACACACAATACCCTAAATGTTAACTTAAAAAAATATATGATATGATTTATTGCCATAATTGAAAAATTGAAATTGCAATATTCATAAGTTTGTTTTAAATCCATATTATTTGTAACTAATTTAAATAAAATACTCACATGATGGTTAATAAATCACACTATTTATGTAAAAAAAAATTGTAATATTTGCATGAAAATTTAAACATGCACATTATATGTGGAGGCAAAATGCAATACTTACATTATGACCTTAATCCACACTACATATTGGAGAAGAAAATGTAATATTTGCATGAAAATTTAAACATGCACATTATATGTGGGTGCAAAATGCAATACCTGCATTATAACCTTAAATTCACACTATTTATGGAAAAGGAAAATGCAACACCTACATGACAATTTAAACATGCACATTATATGTGGGTGACAAAATGCAATACTTGCATTATGACCTTAAATCCATAATGTTATTTATGGGAGGCCAAAATGCAAAACCCATATGTTAAACATGGAACATTTTTAATGGAATTTGATGACTATGTTAAATCCATCCAAGGAGATTGATTTGCCTAAATTAGGAACAAAAAAACAAAAAAACATTAAAAAATGATTAAGAAGAGGTAGAGGTTTAACTCGAAAATATAAAAGTTTTGACAAAACACAAAAGTTTAACCAAAAAGTATAGAGGTTTTATTGATATGTAAAAATTTAATTAGATAATTAAAAAAATTAGTTAGGAAAATATAAAGGTTTTGCCAAAAGGTAAAGGTTTAACCAAAAAAAAGGTTTTGTTGAAAGGTAAAAGCTTAGCCAATAATAGATAAAGGTTTTGCTAGGAGGGTGAAAATCTTTTAAGGTGTACCACATAGGACAAAAAGGGTTTACTCCTTATTACAGTCTTTTTTTACTTTATATTTTGATGCCTATAAAAAATAATGACTCGAAAGTTGTCAAAAATTTCAAAATGATTATATTTTAGACCATTACAATTTTAGATTCCATCACAATCATCCATAAATGTGTCTTTAAATGGTAAAAAAGGATTAGGTTAAAAAAAAGTGACATTGTAACAATATTTTGGTAAACCTTAAAGAACTTGGACCTAGGAGTAAACATTTAGCCAAGAAGACATGGGGGTTTGGCCATTAAACATAAAGGTTTTGCCACAAGGTAGAGATTTAGCTAAAGGTAGAAGTTTAACCAAAAGAAAAAAGGTTTTGTTTATAGACAAAGGTTTTGCCATGAAAAGATAAAGGTTTTGCCAAACAATAGAGTTTTAACAAAAAAAATGATAGGGGTTTTGATAAACAATAAGAATTAGTTAAGAAAAGATAAAGGTTTTGCTAAAAGGTAGAAGTCCAGCCAAGAAAAGAAAAGTTTTGCTAAAGAGTAGACATTTAGTCAACAATATATAAAGATTTTGCCAAGAAATAAATGTTTAACCAAGAAACAAAGAGGTTTTGTTAATTAGAGGTCAAGGTGTAACTAGGAAAAAATATAGGTTTTGCTAATCATTAGAAGGTTTAGCCAAGAAGAAATAGAGGTTTTGTTAAAGGGTAAAAATTTAATCATGAATATATAAAGGTTTTGTTGAGAAGTAAAGGTTTAGCAAAGGAGTATAAAGGTTTTGTTGAAAAGTAAAGGTTTAGCTAGAAAGTAAAAAGGTTTTGCCGAGGAATAAAGGTTTTGTGATAATAAAGGTTTAATCATGGAGTAGAAAGGAGTTGTCAATAAATATAAGTTTAGCCAAAGAATAAAAAGGTTTTGTTGATAGATAAAGATTTAGTCAAGACGGTTTGTCACGAGGTAAAGATTTAGCTGGGAAAGGATAGAGAGTAAGTAGGTAAGGGGGTTCATTGTAGTTGGCAAGTAGGGACAAATGTAGGTGAATAGGGTAGGTAGGTCAATAGCATAGCTACGTTTGTAAGGTAGCTAGGTGGGAGGGTATGGAGGTCAGGGCTGAGAAAAAGAGGGCCAAGAAAAAAGAAACCAATGGTCAACATCCAAAAAAAGTTGAGTGTGGTACTATGTTGGTTAACTGAGGGTCAAGGTCAGGATGAAAAAAGGCAGCCCATCCTATGAACAGAATGGCCAACTGGTGCTGTCATGGGGGCTGGTTCACTTTGGCCCTGATCTAGTCCTTGCTACCGTCCTAAGAGCACTTTGCCTGTACACATCATCGGCTACTTTGTTGGGGCCCACTTGATGACATATCAAGTTGTGCAATTTGGCACATGGATGACATTTGAATGAGAATTATTTTAATACATACCAAGGAAATGCGTAGACTAATTGTTCCAGAAATTTTATTATATTCATGGTAAATTGTTCTTTGTAGGATACAAAAACATTGGGAAGGGTTTCAACTCCATGAGCCTGGCCTGGAACCATGACCAAAATCTTATACAATATTCTTGACTTTCATTGCTGCCTCCATCCCTTCTATATTCCCTTTACTAAGCATAGAAATATGGATATCATGATAAAAAGTTTGCCTCAAATGAAGTCTAGTGGCTTGTCACTTCGAAATTTTAGTTAAACAAGAGCTCTGATTATATCAACATACTCAATTTTGTATTTGTATAATCTAAAAAACTTTTATATTGAAAGTCAGTTTGAATTCATTCATTAAAAGGCACAAACCACTATGTATCATTTTTATGAAAAGCTGAAACATGGCCCAAAAGCTTCTCCACTGGGAAATTCTTAAGGATTGAAGGAAATTCCTAAGGATTGAAGGCAGATCAATATAACAACCATTATTTCATATCTCAAAATTAGACTAATTTTGCATTCATCTATGTACTATTTATTCCCAAAGAAGTCAAATTGTAATTACCAAGGTTTGCAACATTATTCTTCATTTCAAAAAGGGCTTTCCACCATTTCTTCTTTTCAAGTTCAACTTTACTTTTTGCATAGCTGTTTTATCTTTTAGACATGGTCTTCAAGTTCATCAAGTTGCTTCCAAAACGTTGAAAACCAAAGGATGAATATCATGAAAGGGATGGAATTGGACCATGCTTGCAAGTATATTGTTGTTCACATGCTTTTAAATCCAACCATTACTATGATTACTATAGTAGTACTTTCTTTTTGTTGAGATGATGTAAGTCCATACCAAATTATGGTCACATGCATTTGGATCCACGGCGTGTTGATATAGTTCATTTGAAAACACAATATATCTTTCTATACCAACCTTAGGTGTGAGGTTTAACATGCATATTTTGGGAAAATATTTAAAGAGGAAAGAACACTATGGAAGGTGTGAAATGCACCAATGTGAACCTATTAAGTGCTCATTGTGATTGCTAACATAATAATGTTAACATTCTGGCAACACAAACATTTTTAGTATTCCAATAATGTGATGGCACTGAAAGGTTTCTGCACTACATCAAGCACATGCATGCATGTGAAATTGATTAATAAAAAGTAAAGAACAAAGTCCAAGCCATAAGAGGAAATACATATACACCCTAGAGATAATCAATTTCAACTGAAGTAAGAACCCACCAAAACTAACTGGTCTGTACCACTTAAAACATACTAACTACAGACTATCTAAGTAGAGATGAGTACCTAGGATAGTCCAGATGCCAAGGACAATTAATCCCAACCTGCACAATATTTTGGAACATCATGTAACTTGTATTGCTTCTTGTTGTGCAAAAAAAAATATAATGTGCAATGAGTACCTTACCCTAAGGTTAGTTTTGTCATTAAATAATCCTCAAATTAGGGAAATGAACTTTTGTGAGAATATGAAGTTGACATCTTGAAAATCATCATAGTTATCATAGGCTATACTCTGCATGATTTCATTACTCATATCACAATATTATAATAGATGATGGAAAATATAATAATTCCAAGATTAGAAAACAAATTCACTTTTTGAAAAAAAATAAAATTCATTTTGTCAATGTGGAAACTGACCCTAGGTTACGGTAATATAATTAACATGTTGGACACAGATGTTGTAATTTTTGTTGTGAAGTCCATAGTGATGTATACAAAATTATATCACATATGTAAGTCACTTGTAACAATCTTGATGAATCATAAGTACACATGCTTGATATTTTTTTGAAACTTTTACAACATGTCACGCACCCAATAATATTTGTTTAAACTCAAATTTGTAAGCATGTGATCTTCATATTTAAGAAGTTATTTCAATCCACTTTTATGCATATTATGAATGCCATAATAATGGCCTTGGTTTGGTTTTAGAGCATAATGAACTTGATTTGCAACGTGATTGGTGAAAATCAAAATTTATGGGTGATGTAAAAGCAACATATGGATCCCACAAAAAGGACATCCTTAGCACATTTTTAGGACACTAATATCTTGACCCAAGGTTAATGGATTAACTTTTTTGTTTCTTTTTGAATTGATGGTTGTTTGAAGCTTGAGAGGACATAACGTGCTCTGTAAATGAGATTGCCCCTGATTTTTATAAAGACAATTCACAATGCTACCTGAAGCTCCCCCTTTGAACTTTTCCTATCTTCTTAGCCCAGTTTTTTTTTTTTTTGGGGTCTTTTGTTTACTTGATGGCTGTTTGAATCCTTGCCTTTTGAAATTCATTCAGGCTCTTCTCAGTTTTGAAGGACTTCAAAGAGCCATTAAGTAATTGTTTTTACACTAAACACAAAGAAAATAGGGAGTGGAGGGAAGAAGAAAGGGTGACATAACAAAAAAGACTAAGGTCATCAGAAAAAGAAAATCTACTAGGAGTTCAAATGAAACCCTTTGGAAAGTGTCTACTTATGTTTAACATTGTGTGTGAATGAATTTAATTTGAATTATTAATGTGAACTTAATATGTTAGTGATAAGTTAGAGAAGGTATTTTCCAATACAACATTTCAGTTGGACAAAAGAATTGTTGGTTATTTTGCATACCTCTATAAATTGGTCAAGTAAACTCTATGTGTATTTTCCAAAATTCATAACTTATTTATGCCAACTTAAAAAAATATGAGACAAATTTTTAATGATTTTTTTGTGCAATTATCTATAAGTTACAGATGGTTACACGAGTACTAGTGTTGGGTGCTGATGACTTCTCACAAATAGGGTCAGTTTTCAAACTGATTATCAAGTCCATTCTTTTGATGAGAATTGAGGATTGATGTTTCTAGTTTATGTGAGAATCAGCTCCCCCAAGAATTGTCCAATGTATCATAGGTAGGCTCCAAATCTGATATCAGGGGTGGTTATGGGGTGAACCACTAGGTCTAGTTTACAAATTTCAGAGTCATGACTAGTTACCGGATTGCTAGTGTATGGCTGTTCTCACAGATAGGGTCAATTCTCAGGCTCCTTATCAGGTCTGTACTTTCAATGTACGTAGGTGGTTCTTGTTCATGTGAAAACTAGTTCCTTGAAAATTGCATAGGGTATCATATGGCCCTAATTCTGATACCCAAGATGATTGTGGGGTGGACCACTGAGTTTGACTTTCACCTTTCTAGAGAATAAAAAAATTTGTAGGTTGAGAAAATAGACATAGCCGTTATAAAGTGGAAAATCAAACCCAAGACCTTCTTGAGATAAAGAGTTCATTTTTCATTAGGTTACACCTTTATTTGTGTAAAAGATGACATGATATTTTTATTTAAAAAATTAATATGTCACTTTAAAAACATTGGCACATGTGTGATTTGAAAATAAAAATAATCATAAATCTCTTCTCACATATGAAAGTGTAGCTGAACAATAAAAATTATATCCCTCCATAGAAGGTTGTGGGATCTCAAACACTTTTGAAATAAATAGGAGCCAAGAACCGGTTTTGGCTAAGAACCCTAGAGTATCATCTTGCACTTCACATCATGGATTGATGTGGGGTTGCGAGATCAAGATTATGTGTATGGGTAAGAAGTTGATGAAATCAGAATAGAAGGCATGGAGCTTCAAAAAGCATGGAGATTTTTTTGTACTTAAGGCCTCTTCTTTGGAGACATTTGCTGAACTGCAGCTTGTTCATGGAGAAATTGATATAAGTGATTTTGGATGTGAAGGATTGGTTGGAAAGCCTTCAAGCAAAAGCTTGCTGGTTTCCAGATGATCATCTGGAGTAGAAAGTCTCTCAACATCTGTGGCAAAAAGAAAAAAATTAAATTTTGCTCAAGGATAAGATTTTTGTGTGGAAATGGCAGACATATATGGCAATCATGCAGCCAATTAAGGAGCTGCAACCAGGTGGCAAATCTGTTGGAAGAGTGAGATACGTGGTTAGACAATCAATAGTACAAGATGACAAATATGCTAATGGTGTTTTATTCCATCATGAATTTTGAAGCATGGAGATTTTTTGTATTCAAGTCTTCTTCTGAGACATGGTGCTGAACTGCAGCTTGTTGATGGAGAAAATTGATGATGTGATTTTGAATTGCACAGAGGGTTGGTTGGAAAACCTTCAAGCTTGAATGCTTGCTTGTTTCCAGATGATCATCTGG
>Ga0116227_10007863_pt1 | contig 20527 bp, 12 predicted proteins | sample S1TSphgellanicum_FD_89693 | JGI IMG/M metagenome (GOLD analysis project Ga0116227, IMG submission 89693) | Host-associated microbial communities from peat moss isolated from Minnesota, USA - S1T2_Fb - Sphagnum magellanicum MG | ecosystem: Host-associated > Plants > Peat moss > Unclassified...
AAAAAATAGAACCAGCAAAATAGGTAGGTGTTTAACCGACAGGTAGAACCAGCAAAATAGGTAGGTGTTTAACCGACAGGTAGAACCAGCAAAATAGGTAGGTGTTTAACCGACAGGTAGAACCAGCAAAATAGGTAGGTGTTTAACCGACAGGTAGAACCAAATAGGTAGGTATTTAACCGATAGGTAAAACCGACGACCGCATTGTGGCGTTGCTGCTGATGCCCAAGATAACGCGGCAACACTGTTGTCGGAAACAGCAGACAAAGAATAGAAGGGGAACAGACAGCGTCACAGGAGACAGGGGATGTGGGCTCAGCCCCGACAGCTGACAAGAGATTCTTTTTATTTTTCCAGCTGTCGTCGAAAGATCCGTCACAAGTAAATTGCCATTCCTTTTTTTTTTTTACCTGTTTTTATCTTTTTACCGTTTACTGTTAGAGGAAGTAAACTGTAAACCTGTGTTTGTCAGTACAGAGCGGCAGTTATATTTCTAAAATAGAATATTCTGTTACAAATTTCCCTATTTTTTGGAGGAAAAAAACCGCCAAAAAAATTTTAAATTTTTTTTAAGTCACAAAAAATTTCCACAATTGCCTACAAACATGAAAGGGTGCTTAAGGTTTTCTACTTTCATATTTTTTAATATAGCCAATTTTGGCTAAATATACTTATGGACAATCACCACTTGAGCAACATCCCTATTTTTTTATTAAAAAAAAATTGGGTAGCAGTGTTGGGGCCCACCCACAATGTTTTTCTTATCAATTTTGTGATAAAGCCAAAGTGATGATCATCCATAGAAAGTTTTACCAAAATATGGCTACAACTTCTTTCTATATTTTTGGCTATTTACTTGAACCATGTGTAGAATTCTGGTAAATTTTTGAAAAAAATCTTGTGATTGAAAATCTCCAAAAATTGCTTCAATTTAGCATTTTCAATATTTATAAAAACAATTCGCGAGTGAAGGCCGCTTTGGGTTGGTGCCCAAGTGAAACATCTTTTCTTTTTGATTATTGAAAAGATCTTTCTTACACAATTTTGTAATTCTACAAGGTTTCAAACCTCGTATTAAGGAAGGTAGGTAGTTTGTTTGTTTGTTTTGTTTTGTCCCACATAGATCTTCCAACCCACAAGAAGGTCCTTAGTCGTGTTCTTTGTATTGTTGGAAACACCCTCAATGAGTGATGGTGCACAAAGATAATTTCATAATGTTTAGTCTTTAGACTTGCAATGCAATACATGAGTTATTGAATTTTGAGTATTGAACAATTAGAAATCCAATAAAAGTTTAAATAACAAAATTAGTGATTCGCTCTTGGTACCATTGTGAAGCCCTTACTTATGTTTATGGATGCATGGACATGGTTTCATAATTTTGAGACCTATGGCGTGGGAATAATCTATGTTTGAGTAATTTCTTTAATAGAAATTAAATAAAGATCAAATCAAAATTTTACAAGAAATTGGATTTCATACAAATGTGTATACTTTGTAAAAGTACATTACAATATGTGCTCAATGGAATTGCACATGATGTATGAAATCAAAACACGAGAAGTAATTTTGTCAGAAGATTATATTTCATTATCGACTCAATTGTTGCATGTTATTCTACAATCATCCACACAGAACAGATGTCAGCATACACACACACACACACACACACACACACACATATTGGTGGACTATGTAGAGAATCAAGCTCCCAAAAAGTGCTATTGTTTTGGAATGAGCTCGACCTTGATTTGCATCGAGGTAAGGTGCATGTCAAGATGAGGCAAAACCAAACTAATATTTAGTATACCTATCAGAGCATCTCCAGTGGTGCTCAGTATGTGATTGTGCCAAATTATTTTTCACATCCAAGTTTAGTTATTTAACTTTTTTGCACATAAAACCCCACCCATAAAACCGAAACTTGCACAGCAAATAAGTGGGGGACTACTACCAGCAACCCACCTGGACCAATCATTATGATGGGCCAATCAGAAACACTGACTGATCAATAGTCAGATCGTATTTATTACACTCTCTTCTGGAGGTGCGCAGCGTTGCTGTGCCTTTTACCAGACACCGTAAAATGTGCCTCATGCTGAGCCAAAAAGAATGATCTTGAGCCAAACCGGCATGTTCTGAGTTTCCTTCATCCAATTTTAGTGTGCAGGATCACATACTGAGCACCACTGGAGATGCTCTTAGTGGAGTTGAATTGGCAGACCCTGTACTGCAGCACTGCATGCATTACAGGTATCCATTGATGTAGGATTTGGGCATAAATTTTTGGCTCCAACTGAACGGAATATGTGTAAGTGACATCTGGAGCACTATGAGTGCATATGATGGATGGGCATGTTCCATATAAGTGCATGCATCTGGATGAGAAATGCTACATCCAATAAGGGAAGTTTTTAGTTGGAACTTTGAACTTGCCATAAACATTAGAATCATCAATTTCATGTTAAGCTACTTGTTTTGGCTGCTTTTACATTGTGTTTTGTCCATCGAGTGACTTGCAACTAGTAAAAAACTAGTGTTGGCCAATTTAATAACTGGTGGGTAGGTTTTTCTTTATGAAATTTTTTTTTGGGACCACATAGGTTATCAATATCAAAATCAAACAAAAATAATTAAGTGTTGAGTAGGTTATCAAAAAAAAAGGTGTTGAAACCAGTGATATTTTTTTCAATTTTCTGAGTTGTCTAATTGGCTAGCATCCCAAGAATGATTTAACATCAAATGGCAAAAGAGTTAAGAACCTGTCCAAATACCAACCAAACTAAAATCAGAGTCCAAATGTGGTGATTTATTTTTTTTTAAATTTTGGTTAATTTTTCAGAAAAAATAGAAATAAATGGTACAAAATATCCCTCTTTTTCTTTTTTTTCATTTTGATGAGATTTCACACCAAGAAAACGCTGGTTGAACCTATATTTTTCAGGTTGAAAACTATGTGAAAATTCATCCAAATAAAAACATGGGTGGAGGTCTATGTTGGCTCTTGGGCATAGGAACTCTAACTTTTGTTCCCATGAGTTACCGTCAAACAACATAACCCACCCAAGGTGGATGCCCCTTCCCCTTCCCCCTAGACTGAATTTACTCATAATTCTTCGTACTTCTAAGGCCCCTTCACACTTTGGTGAGGGACCATAACCATGGGAATGTTGAGAGCCATCAAAACATATCCAAAGGCTATCTCTTGGAAATATAAAAATCATTTATGTGTGGGCCTGGGTTGTCAAGTGTAATTTAAAGTGAAAATAACTTTTATTGAGTACCAATATATTTTAATGGAGCCAAAAAAGGTAATTAATTTTTCCATCTTCCCCAACTCATTCCATTTTCATCCATAATCCAACTTTTTTACTATTATCAATGCGCATATCAACTAATGGGTCCTATCATTGGTTAAGATGAAAAGTAAAGTTAAAACATAATTCTAAAACATTTTACCCAACCTTGGGCAATGCAAAATCTACAATTTTGTAAAGTTGATTGTTCGAGAAAATAAATCAATAGTAAAGTGCTCCCCATCAATTTCAACCCCTATCACCTTTCAATTAATCTTCACTTGGAAGGTAGTTGTCATTTATCTATTAAGGAATTCAAAGGTACTTTGTTTATTTTGTTTGCCACATTGAGATTTTTAAAATCATAATCTCCCTTTGTCAAAATGGCCCAAATTTATGGTGTTGGAATTCTACTTTGTAAAACCAACATTTGTTGACTATAACAAACATCAATAACAACCTTAAATTCAAGGACCTATTGGAACTTTGCCACTTTGGATGCAAATCTCTTTTTCATTAGTGTGCTTAGTTTTCATGGTCACAAATCTACAATTGAACAAGTCTTTATTCACTTTACCCTTCTTTTTCTTAAATTTTTTATCATGTTATACGAGCTTAAATTGAAAATCATGTGAATTGATGTTCATGGATTGCAAACCTGAACTTACCTTTTCATTAGAAGTGTCATATTGCTTTAAAAAAAGCATGGCCAAAACAAACACTTTCAAATGGTGCCAATATGCCCAATTCTTCATAATTAACAATTTGTTTAAAAGCAATTGTCATTGTAAACAAATTTTTGCTCTCATATTTCACATAACAAATAATTTTTATAATCAACTTTAAACAAAGTTTGCAATTTGCTGACAAGATTAATTCTAGTAATACCTTTTACTTCAAATAGACCAATTGTGACATGTTTTGGTTCCCAATGTAATGTTAAGAAACTAATCAAAAAGACAAAAGTATCAAGTGCACCTTTCCTCATCCAAAGATCAAATGTTGTAATGACAAAAATTAAAACATTGACATAAGTCAAAATAAACTTTTCAAGTGTGTGTTTCATCATACAATGTAATACTTCTTCAATTAGGATTCTATGTGATGGAAACACCAATAATAGGTCCCTTTGTAAGCCAAATCACTTCATTGATATGTTTTCAATTTTGCTTAGAAGAAATAACCCCTTCACAACAACTAGCACAAAATCATCAATGAAACTTTTTTGTTTTTCATATGATTTTTTATATGTTGTAGCTACTATTGGAAAATGTGGATATGGATCTTGGAGTTACCACTTTTTGAACCTTGGAACTTTGTTTTTCATAAGCATATTTTTAACATAATGTCATTGTACAATCTCATTAACATACATTTTTAAAATGTCAAAATGTTTAGTTTCATGATTTTTTTTTTATGGTTGAAGTTCCATTTTTAGTTTTATAAAAGATTAAGCCTTTCCTACCTTGAGTTTTTGACCCCAAAACATGAACACCCAAAGTAATTGAATGACACAAAATACAACGAAAAACCTATTCTATTTCAATTGACCCATGTTCATCATCATGTTTGGTTTGAGAAAAAACCCAACGAGTAGACTTTTGATCTCACGATGTCACATGCATGAAAACCATGAAGACAAACCATGAAAAGATAAACTTTAGTAAGTTCAAATTCAAACATGAAACATAAAAACCCAAACAAAGCATAAGAGGTTCAAGACAAGAACATGAAGTGTGCAAAACAAAAATGCAATAAAATATTTATTCACATAAAATATGAAAATATAAACACAAAATTAATAAAACAAAATCATATTTCAAACTAATATTGAATAAATTGAATGTAATAAGGGATTCTACCATTATTTATACCCCTTTGGGGGGACCTAGTTTATGGAAGCTTCCATGGGGCTTTCCATATACCCACCAATCAAGAAATCTTCTTAAGAACCTTTTGAACTATAAATGACTTCTGAATTAATTAAAGATGAACCAAGAATGAACTATGATTAAATAATGAATGAATCAAAAGTAAACTATAACTAAACTATGAATTAATTATGAGTCAACTAAAATAAAATTAATGATGAATTAAGAAAACTATGAATGGATTAGGAATTAATTATAAATTATTTAAAAATGAATTATAGTTAATTATAAGTGAATCACAAGTTCATTATGAATGGAATATGAAGTCATGGATGGAAATCCATGTGAACAAATTTCATTCATCATCTAATCATGTTTGATGTTGACATCTATGACACACGGAACCCAAAATTTTGTTTATTGTTGTATGTCACTAATTATGTTACACACATGTACTTTTGTTGGAAAAGATATTGGAAACACACATTTTTATTTTTGTTATTGTTGTTGGGAATTTGGGATTTGTTGTTAACTAAATTAGAAACCTATGACTTATTACAATTTGACTTATTATTGTTATTGGAAACCCATGAATTGTTACTACTAGAAATTGAAGACATGCTACTAGGTGAGCTTGAAACCTAGGACATGTTGCAATTTGAAATCTTGTTGTTGTTAAAAACTTGTGACTTGTTGTTGGATGAGTTGGAAACCTAGGATTTATTTTAATTCAACTCACTATTGTTCAAAACCTATGATGTGTTGTTGTTCACCCATTACTTGTTTGTCAACCTATTACACACCCACATACATAGAACACACACACAACCATAATAGGAATTGCTAGAAATTTACATGTTAACTAACATGTTCATGCTAGAACCCAAGGTTACACCCACACATTGGAAACTGGCAACTTGAACACCAAAAACACTAAAAACATTGAGCACGAACTTGAAGCATCCTAGAAACATGAATACCATTACACCCACACATTGAAAACTTGAGAATGAACTTGAAACACACTAGAAATTTGGTAACTTGGAGCACATTAGAAACTTGGAAACTTGGAAACTTGAGCATGAACTACTTGGAATGCATTGAAAACGTGAGCATGAAACTAAAAACTTGAACATAACATTGGAAATTAGGCACCTTGCACAATGATCCTTGTAAACAACGACAATAATTTTAAGCTTTAGGTGAGATTTATTCTAATAAAATTTACTCAAGTTTGACAAAATACCTGAATTTGGGTATGAGTATTTTTTAGATATATCTAGGGTTATGAAAAGCATATATTTTTTCAAATTTATATATATTTGAGTTATGCATTTGATTAAGGTATATTGATTTGAAAAAAATATGGTAAGATAAATGATATACATGCACAAGACTGCATGCTAAATCCTGCTCTAGGAGGACAGGGAGTTGCTCCCTTGGTGCTTAAGGTTTATAAGCATGTCCCTAGAGTTTCGAAAACAAAAACAAAAATACTCTTCTTGGGGTTTTTTGCAAGCTAAAGTTGGTTAGTTTCCACTAGATAAGGTACAAGAGGTGTAATTTGTGAGTTTTGAGTTAGAAGGGAACTGAATGCAAGTGCATTACTTGAAATCAAATAATATAGCCTTTTGCCATTTACATAACAATTACATGACATTTAAGAGATAATTGCAGTTAAATTTGGTTGCAATCTTGTGGCCTTTAAAAGGATTGTTGTTTCATGTCCAAGTTATGTGAAACTAAATCCTTGAAAGGGAATTTTGTTTCATGTCCAATCTATGGGACTCAGAATGTATGATGGAGTTTTGATACTATGTTTGAGTGAATAATCTTTAATGAAATTGGAAATACACTAAAATTATTAATAAGATCATTGTGTCTTTGGGCCATAGTATGACCCTTTAAACCTTGTTTCATCCCCTATTTGAGTGCAACTGGAAAGCGAGCTAAACTGGTTACTATGCAGTTATTTTTCTTTCATGTATAGCCAAAAAAAACTAGTGTTGGGTAGGTTTCAAATTTTTGTGAGAATTGTTGGTTTTGATATTTGCATAAAATTGTGAGAATTGGATTGGTTCTTTGATTAATTAATTTTCCAATTAATGAAAATCGACTAAGGTATTAATATGTATATTTTTAAACATTTAGCTAGTTTTCAAAGGATTTAGTTCTCGCAAATGTAAACACATTTGATTATTTACATCACTTTTCACAAACCAATTGCCAAATTTCATTTTCTTTTTACTAAAAAAATTTGCTGAAGGTTTAAACCATTGTTGACAAGTGATTTCTAAAATTTTAACTATTGGGTAATTTATTTTTTGAAAAATTTCAGGATCACATAGGTTATCAATAATCATAAAATGGATGTCAAGTGGATTATGAAAAAAGGTAATAATTGTTGACTATGCATAAGGGTAGGTTATCAAATAACTAATTAATAACTATTGGTTAACTTGCTGCTTATAGATTGATTACAAGGTATTTCATAAAATTAAAATGTCAAATTTTAAATTTTTTATTTGTTGTATTAGTGTTTAAAGATTGATAACCTACCTAGATGATAATTGAGCCATCTAAGTAGGTTATTAGATTTTGAAAATTCAATACTAAGTGATTATCAATTTAATAGGTTATTTAAAAATCAAGAATCAATTGGTCGGTTATTAATAACATGCTCAATACCTAGGTTGATAACTAGATCAAATCTCAATAATTAGCCAACACTTGTTTGAACCCAAAACTATTTTGTTTGTATCGTAATGATCATTAAATCACATGTCTACATGTAATAAGAGATTAGATTTTTCATTTTTAATTAAAAATTTACATATATCAAGATAGAAGATTTTGGAGTGTGTAAAACTTTAAATAAAAAAGTGTCCAACGAAGTATTCACACATATGGGCATCTTGTTTAAGAACAAAGACCTTTATAAATTCTTGGGAGGGCTTGGTTTCAATCCTCAATTGCAAATCGCCTACCTCAATTCAGCTTTTGACCTAACCTATGTCCACTAAACCATGGTCCTGAGAACCAAACCCTGGTGAGCATCTAATACCTTGCTTGGGTATCAAGAAACAAGGCATCACAAACACGCCGGCCCTGCCACTAGATAACATGTTGTACATCTACCTACTGTGTTCACACTCTGAACACCAAAACAATCTGTTCCAATCTAAATAGTCTGAACACTTTCACCAAAGAAACCGGTTCACCTAATGTGAAACTGATTCTAATAAGGTAAAACTTCCAAAAGTTGGATCCAATGTGATAGTCCCTGTCCCTCCTCACCTGCCCCAACAAACATTGTGATACTTGGCACCTAAGGTTGATACCTGGGTTGATACCCACCAAATTCTTTCCAAAAGATCCCAAATTCTTTTGCCCTGTGCTTTAGGCAAGTAGATACATTTAGATGGTTAGTACATAAGTAAGGGTTAGTGGCTTGTTAGTAGGCAGTATAAACGGAAACTGAACTAGCTAGTGTGGGCCGTTAGCTAGGGAATTGGATCCCAATGAAATTCAAATAACAAGTATGTGCACATATAATGTTTGAGATGGAAAAACATTTCCATTTCATCGTCCATCCATTAGGTTGCACTGGTGGCTCTTGATCATTCACTTTGGCCCTCAAAACTATGAACTAGGTAACTAGTGAGAGTGCGCAAGTTATTGGGATAGTTGAAGTGCTCATGACGAGTGAGTGTTGATACTATTCATCACAACAAGCGCACTCGAGACAGAACATTTGTACAAGAGCGTGAAGCTTACCGATTGTGGGACATAGAGGAGTGAGTTCTGAGATCCAGTCAACTAACAACCAAGAACATGCCAAAAAGAATTAGGAAGGTACCAAAATATCAGAAGGCAACAAGATACATGATATAACTGAGAAACTACACGTCCAATGACGGGCTGCCATGTTAATGAGACACTCGCTACAATTGGTTATGGTCACTAATCACAAAAAATTGTACCATTCCATTACTGAGCATTGCCAGTCCAACCCAACTCCCCACCACCATCAGTAAGTTTTTTGGAACATTGGACATGCCCCCAATGGAAACACCTCTTTGGATCCCCAGTTGCAAAATAGAAACTAATGTGCTCCTTTCACCTTTTCAGTTTATAGACATGGGAGTTGAACTTTGGGCAAACCACATGGGATAAAACTCAGGTGCTATTGGGAACATCTTGAGGAACACATTAAGAACTTGAGAATCCTTTGGGAACATAATGGGAACACATTGGGAGCAATGTGAAAAAAATCCCTCTCCCCTTGGCCCCTCAAAAAGAAAAAAAACTGGACCATTCATGAGTGCATGCTGAGCCTTCCCATTGGCTGCATGAAATTACGGTCGTAAATTTTCAGGTTCAGCAGGAATTAAATTATTTTTGAGAATTTCAAATCTTCTAGAAATTATCTGTTTGAAATGTTGAAATTTAAGGAAGTTACAAGGGAAGGCAAAATACAAAAATTGATTAAAATTAAAACCTAGGAGCTTTTTGCTTTGGGTCAATCTGCCAATGTGGAGTAGGTATCCAATAATTGACAAGATTTCTCTTTCCTATTGGTGCAAAAATTTCATAGTTTTGCCCAAAAAATAAAAATTAAAAAAATGCAAAAATGTGTTTTTTTTAAAAAGTTGGTTTTGTGATGTAGCCAAAGTGGCAACCATAGATGCCAAGATTCAACTAAATTTGGCTATAAACAAGATATGAAAATCTAAAAATCAAAACATCTTTTTATATGTTTAGCTACTAACTTGAATGATGCATAGAAATTTGGTGATTTTTCTTAAGCTTCTTTCAAATTTTTCACAATTGAAAATCACAAAAACCACTTGAAATTGGATGTGAATGGGATGGGAATTTTTGGAATTTTGGTGTTCCCAAATGTAATGTATTCCATCCGGTTCCTTCATGTTCCTACAAAGAAAAAAAGAAGTTAGGATTTGTGCCCCCAAGGTTGTTTTTACACAAAGCTTTTTTACATCTCATGTCCCAAAGGCCAAAATGATCGATAAAAGAAAATGGAACACATTTCAAAATTGATAATTTACAATTTGGATACATCCAAAAACATATAGTAAAAAATTTATGACAAGCCTACAAACTCAAATTAATTTTTATCATCCATCAATGACAAGAATAAATATTTATTAAAATATAATTTTGTAATTTCAAGGTCAATTTGGCACCATACCATTATATAATCTATTAAAAATGGTGCTATGTTGCCATTAGGTTCAAAAGGAGACATTTTTTTTTTAGGGTTGTTGACCTTTTGTGTATCCAAACAATGACCTAAAAATTAGGCATTGCTTCTTAATTTTTATTTTTGTTTCTTGTGATATTTGTTGGATATTTGTTGGGTATCACAAGAAAAAGAAAAACGGTTGCTAAGGCATTATGAAAATGAAAAGCTTACCTTTGTTTTTGTAAAGCTCAACAACCATGTTACACTTTGTAAGCATATCTCTAGATATACTACGAAAATTTTGGCTAAGTTTTATGCCATAGATGGCGTCTTTCCTTCAATCTATTGTTTTGAGGCATAGAAAGGAGGGTATTTGGTTACTTAACATTGTTACAATATTTTAAATGTGAACCTCTTCCTAGAATGCTCAAACAAATTTTCAACAATGAATTGTTGAAATAGTTTTAAATCATTTAGCTCCAAAGAAGGAAGAGAAATATATTAATATAAATAGCATGAAAAAGAAATTTTGATCGAAGTTGTGTGTACAAATTGCTTTGTATTTGGATAAAATGCATATTTTTAAATATATTTTTACATGTCCCAATACCAAAATAAGTGTTTTTGTAAAAGAAACATCAATGAAATTGAATTAAAATGATGGAAACTTATTAATTCCGGCAATTTCTCTTTTCTTTCGAAAAAAAGATTAGGAAACTTTTGGAATTTTTCATTTTTCTAGTGCAAATTTGACTATTTATTAAATTTTCTGAAAGAAATTACCAATTTTTATTTTTTATTTTTCAAAAAATTCACCATTATCTACAAGTTTTGCTAATTTCAAATTTATCACTAACAATAACAAGGTTGAAATTTTGAACAAAGAAATCAAAATAAAATAGGTAATAATTTTGGATTGTTATTACCAATTACACATTACAATCTGGGTATTTTTGCAATTTCAAATTTTCCCAAGATTTTTTGGAAATAATTTTCACCTATGAATATTCTTGTGGAAGTCAATAGATTTTTCAAGATGAAACTTAAGACAAGTTACATAATAAATTAATTTGGGCCTCTATATGGTGCTCTATACTATATCATTAACAATCAATTAACATATGATTAAAATATCAATTATATTTTCATTTGTTCCTTGAATCTTACAATATCAAAATAAATTTCATGAAAATGTAAATTTTTCATAAAATTACTTTCATTAATTTTGGAACACAAAATTCAATGTGCATGTTTTTAAAACATCGACAATTTTTATTTTATTTTGTATTGATTACATCAAGAAATTTATGAAACCAAAATCAATGTGAAAAGGAACAAAATTCTAAAAAGGATGAACCTTTTATTCAATGTGAAGAAGTAACCATTGATAAATTTTTTTTTCACTTTTATTTTTTTTGATGTTGTGTCATTGGTTAACATCCCAAGAACAAATTTAGCATTAAGTGAGTGATGATAAGTGTTTTGAACTTGTCTAAATAATTTTTAAAATTTTTTTTAAAAAATGTTATATGAAATGAAAATTAGAACCCAAATGTGATGAAAAGTTTTCAATTTTTTAATTTTTATTTCAAATTTTGTTAAAATTTTCAGAAAGTACAAGAATATTGCAATAGAATGTCCCCACTTGATAATTTTTAATAAAATTATGTTTTCATATGGTTTCCCAATAATTCATTATTATTTATTATGTCAATGTCAAAATTTCAATTTGAAAAAAATAAAAATAAAAATTATATATATATATGTGATGAGTGGAATAACATAATAATAATAATAAATAAATAGTAAACAAATAACAGGAATAACATAAATGGAATGGGGAGGGGATGGGATGGTATGGGATTGAATCTCCGCCGTTGATTTCGCCCTTTTGGTGGCCTTGTTCTTGTTGGTCTTGTTCTTCGCTGCTCCTTGTGACTCGCTTGTTCATAAATGCGTTTCGGCGGTACCGCGCTTTCCTGCTTCGCTTGCGTTGCTTGCGTTGCGTTGCGTTGCTTTGCTTTGGTTTTTGTAAATTTTTTGCTTCACATTTTGGAGCTCCGGGATTTCTTCTCTGTGTCTCTGGACACCCTTCTGTTCCTATCTGCTACTTGTTTATTGTCTATTCTTTCTTTCTTGGGGGTTCTCTCTCTCTCTCTCTCTCTCTCGGATTTTGGTTCAGAAACAGAAGAGTTCTCGTGCTTTGTTGGAAGCTCATTGTCTTTGTTTGTTTGTTTGTTTGTTTGTTGTTTGTTTAGCTTTTTTTTTTGTGTGTGTGGCTTTGGTGGAGTTGTGGCTGCTTTAGTGAAGTTTTCTTTCTTTTTGCGCGTGTCTGTCTGTCCTGCATTTTCTGGAGTGTCATTCGAAGTGGAAGAGGAAGAAGAAGAAGAAGAAGAAGAAAGAAAGGAGGAGGATTAATAAGAAGAAGAGGAGTTCTGGTTGGGTAGGTAATCAGTTTTTGAATCTCCTGTTTTGTCTTTCTTTTGTTTTGGGTTTTTTTTTTCCCCTGCTCCTCCGCAATTGGTTCCAACAGAAGTTTGTCTGTTGTGGTTCTCGAGTTTTCGAGGAACAAAAGCTTACCTATTCTTCTGCTTTCAGGATATAAAGATCATTGTATTCTTGAGGGTTGGTTCTCCCAGAATTAACAACTCGTTTTCCAACAACGGGTATTCTTTTTCGGTTCTTCAAACTGTCGGTATACAGTTGCGAGATCACTGACTGAGGTCGGAGGGATTTGGGTTCTTGTTTGAGGAAAGAAGAAGAAGACATTGAGTTTTTTTGGGGGCGGTGCTGCGACAGACAGACAGACAGAGCATTGAGGCGAGAAACAACTACGGGGACTTCGTAAATGCAAACCCATCGTCTCCGACATTCATTCCTCATACAATTGCAATAGTATTGAGCTGAGTGTCAGGTATAGCAGTTGCTTGAATCAGGCGTTCTCGTCCTTGAGGAGATTCGCATTCTGGGAAGACTAAGTTTTTCAAAGCAATTTGCAACTCTGGAGCTTGGACTGGAGCTTCTAGCAATGGGTGGGGGGGACGAAAGCCTCGAACTGGAGAAGCTGATGCGATCATTCAGTGGTGAGGACGATGTGGCAGTTTCGCAGCAGCATCTGTTTGTAGAGCCTCCATTGCGGGATGTTGATGCCTTGATGATGCAGCAACAGCAGCAGCAGGGGTTTTTCTCGAGCTTTACAGATGATCTTCTCCATCCTCTGGTAGTGCCATCTCCCACAGCTCAATGGAAAAGCCTCATTTCCATGAATGCTACTGATCCCCTGGTATCTGGTGGCTTCTCTGGATCGGCAGCTTTTACTGCCACTTCCAATGGTTTCTTCTTGCAGCAGCAGCTTCAAAAGGACGACTTCTTGTTATCTTCCGACTCCTCGATCGCTGAATTAGCAAACGCTGCTGCGTGGAGCTGCTTCGGAGAGAATCAGATCACACCCAGAATTGAAAACTTTCCAGGAAACAATAACTCTCAGGTCCTCAACAACTGTGAGGCAATCCAGCAGGAGCTTCTGCTTACAACACCCATCTCCTCAGTTCCGAGCCCAAGAGGAAGAAATCAGGTCTCAACTCCTCCTCAAGATTTAAGTCATCATCATCATCATCAGCAGCCGCTGGGTGACACTGCTGACTTCCAAATGCGGTTCTCCTCCTCCTCCCCTTCTTTGCAGATGAACACACAGTTCCATTCCCCTTCTCCAACTGGCTCACTGTCTCCAGTCCTAACCTCTTCTCCATCTCCTTCTGCTACAACCCATGGATGCCGATCACCATCTCCAGCTCATCTTCCACTGGCAGCGGCCTCAGGAGGAGCTTCCACCCCCCTTCCCAGCACACCCAATTCCTCATTTTCTTCTGGCTCCTCCAGTGATGAAGGACCTGATGAGGATGATGCCTCAAAACTTGCAACCCTTGTTGATCCGTCTGCAAGCAGCACCCCTAAGAGGAAGATGCCAGACCCAGCTATGGACAAGAATGAAGAGATTGAATCCTCCCCAGAGCTCAAGAAACTGTAAGCTCCCAAGTTTTCCACAAACCGGATTTTTTGCCCCCTTGTATAACAAACAAAATGTCACAGATTCTTTCTTTCTTTGACTGTGGTTTCTTTCATGCCTACTGCTGCTCTGAGACAAAGCAACAACTTCTGAAGGTCTTGTTGTTGCAATGCTCATTTGACAATTTCTGCTCAGATGAGATTTGTTTGATGACACTTTGCAGATCTTCTTCAATCAAGACTGGCAAGAAAGGTGGTCCCAAAAGAGTTCGAGAACCTCGGTATGCCATCAAAACACGCAGCAAGATTGATGTCATGGACGATGGCTACAAATGGAGGAAATATGGACAGAAAGCTGTGAAGAACAGCCCTCACCCTCGGTCAGCAATCTCAACTTGTTTTGGTTGCTCTTTCTGATGCAGAAAACCTTACACACCCTTTGTGCTGTTTGTCTTCTTCTTCCGCATCTGTCTTTTTTTCTTAAAAAGCTTAATCAAGCCTTTGACGGTTTTCACCACCAGGGTTTTGAACAAGGGTTTTGGATATCTGCTGTTCCTGGTGCTTAGAGCAGCTCCATCCATGCTCAGTATGTAGCACTGCAACAGTTATTTTCACATCCAAGATTAATTATTTACTTTTTCCCAACCTCACCCATAAAACTAAAACTAGGACCACAAAAGGTGGGAGACTATTAAGAGCAACCCACCTAGACCAATCAAACCATCAAGCCAATCAACATTAGGTGTTAGGCATTGCTGTGCCTTTTGCCAGCCTCAGCATCCTGTGCAAAAATGCTGGTCAAAAACCATTTTGCTCAGCTGAACTGGCATGTTTTGACTTTTCTGGATACAAAATTTGCTGTACAGTGTACGGGTGGAGCTGCTCTTAGAGCATTACTAGGCAGGGTTCATGAAAGCTCATGAAACTCAAGCTGATCCTCAGAAGATCAATGACAATCTTGAGCATCTCTTGATAGGTGCACCTTAGATCTGTTGATGCTCTGAAACAAATCTATTGAAAAATGGATTGTCTGAAAACTGATTTGTTGGGATTGTGGGTGGTTCAGGAGCTACTACAGGTGCACAAATCAGAAGTGTCCAGTGAGGAAAAGGGTGGAGAGGTCAGCTGAGGATACAGGGCTTGTCATCACAACTTATGAGGGTACTCATACTCATGTGAACCCTCCAACAACAAACTCTAAAAATTCCAGCTCTGATGTTTATCCTCCAACTTCTCCACCACTGGCTGACACACAAGAAAATGGAGGTCCTGGTGCTGCAGCAGCAGCAGCAGCAGCGGTAGCATACCAACAACCTCCAACTTCAAGCTTTGGTCCTTTGACATCCCCTAATCCTGTTATCCCTACTGCATCCTGCGGCAGCTTTGACTTGACTGCACAAATTCAATCAGGAGCTCAGACAGATCATGCATCCACAGCATCAAAGAGCTTGACCTTACAAGCAGGCCAAGAGGTTCAGACTGGTGGCAATGTGGGTTGTCAATCTTTAAATCATCAAGTTCAATCCCAGAGTTTCTTGATAAGTCATCGAAGCTTGCAAGAGTTCAATCCTTCTTCTTCTGCTGTGCAAGGTCTTAGCAATGCTCTTCAACCCCAACAACTGCGGGGAGGAGCTCAAGACCAGATGCAAGCACAAAACAGTGGAGGTGAAATGCATAGAGCGGACAATTCTAGAGCTCAATGTATTGGAAGTGATTCAGATGTCAATCTTTTTGGAGCTTTCAAACTCCCAATCTGGACTTCCAATTATGAACAACCATCATCAGCTGCAACCAGAGGGGCATTGGAACAAGGGACCAACAATGATTCCCTGAGAGATAAGTCTTCTGTAAATGAAGGACTTTTAGAAGATATTGTCAGGTTTGGGGTGCGCTTGTAGTCTTGGAAAATCTATCTTCTGTCCAAAACAAGGTACATAACATTTCCCATTTTACCTTGCAGGTTAATAAGCCACTATAGTTTGCAAAATCAGGCTCCCACAGATGGGTTTTAGAAACTTGTGGGAATTGTTATAGGTTGCAAAATTGGGCTACCACAATTGGGTTTTAGAACTTGCCAGAAATTGTTGAGAGTAAATCTCATATCTTGTACACACATACATGTAAATTGTCAGTTTTGTAAAGGATGAGTAGAGTGCATACTCATCTACTAATCAATTCCACCTATTTTTTATTCAAGTTTACAAAATCATGTGCTACTTTTGTTTCATAAGCTTGAATCTTGAGAGTCATGTTCTATGCGTAGCTATTTGACCTTCAGTTTTCGAAGATCTTCCCTGCTTCTGCTTCTGGCTCACAAAATTGACGAGTACCCAGAAAACTAGATCATGGGCAACAGATTTCAAGTAGACATCTGTTGTAAATGCAACTTGTATAATGAATGGAATGGAACTCTTTTAAATTAAACAAATGCATATAACTGCCAATTCAATTCATTTGATTCTAGTTGTGCTTTACCTTTCTATGTTTGTATATTTGACTCCTTGAATTCAAGCAGCTACAACTGTGTCCATGGAAAAAAACTTCTCCTTGGAGACCTCCTCAGCAACATAACTACATATGGTGTCATTTTTAAAATTCCCTTCAACTGTGTTTTATTGCAGTCACACTCATTCTCAAACAAATTGAACAACCATAGAGGTCCAAAGGAGGGCTCAATTCAAGGTCCCATCACGGTGTTTCTATCTTATCTTCCTTTTGTGCTTGAAGTGCAGGCAAAAATTCTGATGAAAGCAAGCAACTTTGTGCATGCACATCCTGGGTTCACTAGTAGTAGACATTGTCAAAAGTATTTAATATTCAATACAGGACATCAGGTTTTTAGAGTTGGTTATTTGTTGTTAGAATTCAATTCATTGTGAATGAGATTCAATCTTTTTCATGTTTGGTGGTTTATTCTCATGGTGGGTTCTACAATCTCAAAACTTTGTGCATGGTTTTATGTGTGTGATTTTGTTAGGCCCTGCCCATATAGGGACAGGACTTTGGCATTAGTTTTGTTGTTTTGATTTTTGCATTAATTTAGCTGGTTTCAAACTACAAGAAGTAGGTTTTATGAGTTAGTCAGTTTTAGACTCGAAGAACTTGGTTTTATGTTATTGGAAGTTAGGGTTAGGGTTTTTGTTAGGGTTTGGTCAGTTTAGGGTTAGATTGTTTTGGGGATGGTTAGAGGTACTGGCCATCCATTGTTTATTTTTAGAGTTTGCTTTGGAGTTTGTTGTTGTTGTATTTCATTTTGATGCCATTGTGATTGTTGCAAGTGATGATTTCTAGAACTGGTATGGAGTTTATTTATTGTTGTGTTTCATCACAATCTTCTTGTGGGCCATCGCGTCTATTGCAAGTGACGATTTCTGGAGCTGGTCTAGAGTTTCTTCTTCTTCTTGTTGCATTTCATTGCAATGTTCTTGTGTGCCATTGTGTTTGTTGCAAGTGGTGAGTTTTGGAGTTGGTCTCAAATTTGTTGTTGTTGCATTTTGTCATGGTGTTTTCATGTGCCATTGCTTTTGTTGCAAGTGGTGATTTCTGGAGGTGATTGGAAATGTGAATATTTGCCTTTGAGATTAGCTTTTTAACAACCATATGCATGTTAGATTTAATATTGTATGAAAATATTATGAGGAGTGGAACAAAGGGGGGTTGACTATCAAGTGTGAACATTAATTAAACATTTACATAATGTTTCTTCACATCTTATTATGGTAAGTTTTGATTCTTTCAAAATGTTTTGATATCTTTCAAATGGACACAAAGCATTAAATTATTTGATGAATTTCATTACATTATATTGAGCCACTTCAACTTGTTAGAATGTAATTACATAGTAATTCAATTCAAATGAATTTTATGAATTGCATATTTTCATGTAGAAAGATGTGTAAGAATTCCTCACAAAACCTTCTTAAGTTTTGTAACATAATTTTTTATTATTTAGGTGCAAAGTTTGAAATTTGGTGGGTAGGCGCGCCTTGTAATTAACTTTTCCAATAAGCTAATGCAAATTAGATTTGGATATAGTACATGATGGTAATGACGGTTTAAGGTCTATTGTCAAGTTGGATATTCTGTTAATTCCTTAGAAATTAGTTCAGATAGGTGACAATTTAACATTAAATTCTAAAATTTGGAAAGTTTGAACTTTGAAAGTGTACCTATTAATTTCAATTTTAAATAAGTCATTTGGTTGGGTGGTTCAATTTGTTAACTTCGTCTTAATGGCAAGGTGGATTACTTAATTTGCACCATTTAATGCATCCTAGATTTCCTATAGTTATGGACTTCCATTGTGGTATAGTTTAATATTTAACATGTATTTATAGTTTTCTTTCCGTACATACTATAATGTGATCAATGTTTTGCCAATCTTTTAAAAACCTTTCACCCTCATGGGCCATATGTAAGTTGGAGATTTTTTGAAAAACTTTCTTAAATTAAGTGTTTAATGGGTATAAATAAAAATAGAATTACCCATTCCCTTTAATTTGTTTAACACTAAATTTTAGTATGTTTTATTGTCATAACCTTATTTTGGTTTTGTTTTGTTTTTTTTTGTAATGAAATCATATTGAATTCTTGTCTTACACATATCATGTTCTTGTTTTTTTTTGTGATTTGAATTTGAAATTAAGCCTATTCTTGTTCTCATCTTCGTTTAAGAAATTTTGTAAACTTCATTGTTTTGGTGCCCATGATGTTAAACAAAATACTTTTATTTTTAATAAATTAAAAACATAGTTAACATTCATGTTATTAAAATGAATTAACATATATATATAGCCAAAAAATTCCCATTATTGAATGAAAAAATATAACTATAATTTATATTTTTTTTCATGCAATATTCATTTTATTTCAAATAGTGTAACCAAAATTCATGAAAATTAACAATTCTTTTGCAAACAATATAGTGAAAATAAATTGTATAAACATGTACCTCATCAAATATATGTTTTCCATTTGTATGTTGAAAAAAGATTTTTTAACAAAACTATCAAATGTAAAATTTTCCATCACAAAATAAATAAACCTTGCAATTTCAAACATCAAAATTAAAAACCAAAAAAAAAAATTTGTGATCAAAAATTTCAAATTTGAAACTATCCCATTGCAATTGATGAAAATAAATTAAAAACATCATAATCACAACTAATAACATCTTCTAATCAAATTCATCATAATTTAAATGATTTTAGAACAATGAATTAAAGAAATTTATGATTTTTTAGAAAAAATAATATCAAATCAAACACCAAACCAATATACTTCCATTTTGAATAAACCAAAAACATATTTCAAATGGAAAAAAACTACAATTATAATTAGTATTTTTTTTTGCAATAAATTTGGAAATTAAAAATTAAAATTAAAAAAAATCAATTAATGAAACGTTTTATGTACACATTTATGTTCAAAAAAATTATATTTTCACATACACAACAAATTAAACATAATTATATATTTGTAAACCGACCTAAACATTTATTATATAGTAAATAATTCATAACATACTTAAGAACCATAAATGTTTTTAAAAACAATTATTTGCATACCTACAGAAGTTCCACACAAATCACCCAAAAATATATATTATATATTTAAATATTCATGTACATACCTATACATTTAACCAATGTGCCAAATAAATGGTTTAATATATATTTATGAACTATATTTTTTTTTTAAAAACACACAAATACATTTACATAAACACAAATAATAGAAAACACATGCATTCATCCTCACACAACTCAAAATAAACACCCACTTAAACAAAAATAAACAATTACATTCATGCCCATTGAAACAAAAATAAACACTTACATTCACACTCATTCAAACAAAAATAAACACTTACACTCACATTCACTCAAACAAAAATAAACACTTACACAAACAAAAATACACATTCACATCCACATAAATATTGGTTTCAAAATTTCCATATAAACCACACAACAAAATATCTATGACATACATGTCATATGCTTAAAACAAATATATTCATTATGTTATAAAATAATTTCAATTTTTTTTTTCAACACATTTTTACTTACTTAAAAAATTATTATATATATATATATATATATATATATATATATATATATATATATATATATATTTTTTTTTTATAT